>Ga0209540_10000119_pt1 | contig 102024 bp, 77 predicted proteins | sample BarGraIncu01121A_FD_184501 | JGI IMG/M metagenome (GOLD analysis project Ga0209540, IMG submission 184501) | Arctic peat soil microbial communities from Barrow, Alaska - Barrow Graham LP Incubations 011-21A (SPAdes) (version 2) | ecosystem: Environmental > Terrestrial > Soil > Wetlands > Peat... | reverse complement strand
TTATTTTTTGAAAAAATAAGTTTATGGCTATAAGAATTGTCGGAGTAGATTTACCTCAAAACAAAAGAGGAGAAGTTGGATTGACTTATATCTACGGAATAGGTCGCAATAGTGCAAAAAAGATTTTAGAAACTGCCGGTGTTGATATCAACATCAAAGTGAAAGATTGGACAGACGACCAAGCATCTAAGATCCGTGAAATCATTGGAGCGGGATTCAAAGTGGAGGGTGACCTTCGCTCTGAGGTACAAACGAACATCAAACGATTGATGGATATCGGTTGCTACCGCGGTGTTCGCCACCGTATCGGTCTACCATTGAGGGGACAAAGTACGAAGAATAACGCTCGTACACGTAAAGGTAAAAAGAAAACAGTTGCTAACAAGAAAAAGGCAACTAAATAAGGTTATTAACTGTTTGCGAATTTTAGAAAAAAGCAAAATAATATTCAATTAATATGGCAAAGAAAACAGTTGCAGCCAAAAAAAGAGTCGTTAAAGTAGACGGTGTAGGTCAATTGCACGTACACTCTTCGTTTAACAACATTATTGTTACACTTGCAAATGGAAGTGGTCAGGTTATTTCCTGGTCATCAGCCGGTAAGATGGGATTCCGTGGCTCAAAGAAAAACACTCCTTATGCTGCTCAAATGGCTGCACAGGATTGCTCAAAAGTTGAATTAGATTTAGGTTTGAAGAAAGTAAAAGCCTATGTGAAAGGACCAGGAAACGGTCGTGAATCAGCTATTCGGACAATACACGGTGCTGGCATCGAAGTAACTGAAATAGTTGACGTTACACCACTTCCACACAATGGTTGTCGTCCTCCTAAACGTCGTAGAGTGTAATTCGTAATCGAGTTTCCTCGACAGTCGAATGGGTGAAATAAAAGAAATAGATTGCATTAAAACCTCTCTGCAATCGCGGCTGTGTCAAGTTTCGACCTATTTGTGTACGTGGAACACATAATCAATTTTAAACAAAAAAACAAAAAATGGCAAGATATATTGGACCAAAGTCAAGAATAGCCCGTAAGTTTGGTGAAGCTATTTTCGGACCTGACAAGGTGTTGGCTAAAAAGAATTATCCACCCGGACAACATGGTCAGGGTCGTCGTAAAAAAACATCGGAATACGGTATTCAGTTACGCGAAAAACAAAAAGCAAAATATACTTACGGTGTGTTGGAGAAACAATTCCGTAATATGTACGAAAAAGCACATGGTATCAAAGGTGTTACCGGTGAGGTATTATTGCAATTATTAGAATCACGTCTGGATAACTTAGTGTTCCGTTTAGGATTTGCTCCTACACGTTCTGGTGCCCGCCAATTGGTAAGTCACAAACACATTACAGTTGATGGAAAAGTGGTGAACATTGCATCTTATCACACCCGTCCCGGTCAGGTGATTGCAGTACGTGAAAAAAATAAATCTATGGAAGTAATCAATACTTCTTTGGAAGGATTTAACCACAGCAAATACCCTTGGATTGAATGGAATGCATCGACTATGTCAGGCGTATATTTACATATCCCTGAACGCGAAGATATTCCTGAAAATATCAAAGAGCAATTAATCGTTGAGTTGTATTCTAAATAATAAGTGAATCCATGGCTATATTAGCATTTCAAAAACCCGAAAAGGTTATCATGTTGGAAGCCGACGCATTTCAAGGAAAGTTTGAATTTCGTCCTTTGGAACCCGGTTATGGTATTACAGTAGGTAATGCTTTACGTCGTATTCTATTGTCTTCGCTCGAAGGTTTCGCTATTACTTCTATCAAAATTGAAGGAATCGATCATGAGTATTCAACAATTCCGGGAGTAATCGATGATGTTACTAACATCATTCTGAATTTGAAACAAGTGCGTTTCAAACAAATAGTAGAAGATATCGAAACTGAAAAGGTGACTATTAACGTTTCCGGAACTTCGACATTTAAAGCTGGCGACATAGGTAAATACTTTACAGGTTTTGAAGTACTAAATCCTAAATTGGTTATTTGCCAACTAGATCCTTCTGCAAGTTTCCAAATTGATATCACGGTAAATAAAGGACGCGGATACGCTCCATCGGAAGAAAACAAACCGGCTAATGCCGAAATTGGGGTTATTCCGATAGATGCTATCTTTACACCTATACGTAACGTGAAGTATTCGATCGAAAACTACCGTGTGGAACAAGTTACCGATTACGAGAAATTAGTAATCGATATCAGTACCGATGGTTCTATTCATCCGAAAGATGCTTTAAAAGAAGCTGCTAAAATTCTGATTCACCACTTCATGTTGTTCTCTGACGAAAAAATCTCGTTAGAAACTACCGAAGGCGAAGGTAGTGATGAGTTTGACGAAGAAATCCTGCATATGCGTCAATTGCTGAAAACAAAACTGACTGACCTCGAACTTTCTGTTCGTGCACTCAATTGTTTGAAAGCTGCCGATGTAGATACTTTGGGTCAATTGGCCGGATATCACCGTCATGATTTACTTAAATTCCGCAATTTTGGTAAAAAATCGCTCACCGAGTTAGAAGAAAAATTAGAAAGCTTGAGTCTGTCCTTCGGAATGGATATCGCTAAATATAAATTAGAAAAAGAGTAAAGAGATGAGACATAATAAAAAATTTAACCACTTAGGCCGTAAAACGGCTCATAGAAAGGCAATGTTGTCTAATATGGCTTCTTCTCTTATTCAATATAAGAGAATTGCTACCACTTTGGCAAAAGCTAAAGCCTTGCAAGTTTATGTAGAACCTTTGTTAACGAAATCGAAAGAAGATACCACACACTCACGTCGTACGGTATTCAGTCACCTGCAAAATAAAGAAATGGTTACCGAACTATTTCAAAATGTTGCAGTGAAAATCGCCAATCGTCCCGGAGGTTATACACGTATTTTACGTACCGGTTTCCGTTTGGGTGATAACGCAGAAATGTGTATTATCGAATTGGTTGACTACAACGAAAATATGTTGAAAGAAAAAGCCGCTAAAAAAGCTGTACGTACACGTCGTTCTACTGCTGCTAAGAAAGTTGAAGAAGCTGCTCCTGTAGCTGTTGAAGCTCCTGTAGTGGTTGAAGAAACTGTGGTAGCTGAAGCGCCTGTTGCACCTGCAGCAGAAGAACCAGCAGCAGAGTAATTCAGAAAACAAAATACTTTTATTCAAAAAAGAGAGGAATAAGCTTAGGCTTGTTCCTCTTTTTTTGTGCTTTGTAATTATTTAATATGCGGATTTGTTGCCAATTAAAATTAAATATTTACATTTGTAGTCCATTCTAAACCTGAAAACAATTCGGATATTGTCCCATGCTTCTCATTTATAAATAGTCCATATCCTTTAATTTACATAACATAAAAAAACCACGGATCTATGAAAACAAGAATTTTTTCTTTTCTCACCTTAGGATTACTGCTATCCCTCACTTCCTGCGATAAGATCATCGAGAATATCCCTTCAGAATCATTGAAGAAAGAAATCTTTAGCGGGTATGTGCAAAAAGGCCCGTTTATTAATGGTTCTTCCGTTACGATTTCGGAACTTGACCTGGAGCTGAATCAAACCGGACGCAGTTATTCAACCACAGTAGCCGATAATTCGGGAAGTTTTGAACAAAAGAAAATTGAACTGGTATCCAACTACGTGCAACTGAAAGCGGATGGATATTATTTCAATGAAGTAAGTGGTGGATCGTCATCCGGGCAGCTTACCTTGTATGCGTTGGCAGATGTTTCTCAGGTAAACTCAGCAAATATCAACGTCCTGACCCATTTGGAAAAAGGCCGCGTGGAGTATCTGGTGCAACAGAAAGGATTGGCATTTGCCGTTGCCAAAAAACAGGCACAAACCGAAGTGTTGAAAATATTCAGTCTTGAATTGCCTGCCGATTCCACTTCCGAAAGCCTTAACCTAAGCGGAACGGGTGAAAGCAATGCCATCCTGTTGGCCATATCCTGTATCTTGCAGGGACCATTGACTACTGCCGATATGTCGGAATTGATGGCTGATATCAGTAGTGACATTAAAACAGATGGAAAGCTGGATAATGCCACACTTGGTTCGACACTGATTGATAACGCACGGTTGATTTCGTTGCCAGTGGTGCGTGAGAATTTGATGAGCAAGTATAGCGCGTTAGGCTTAAATAATGTGATAATTCCCGATTTTGAAGCCAAAGTGCAGGAATTTATGACTAAAACGACTTACACTCCTGTAAAAGTGATCACCTATCCCAATATGGGCATTTCAGGTCCGAATGTATTGTCCGATTCAGTTACTACCATTAAAGCCGGTACCTCAAACCAATATGCGATGATGGCCAAATTGCCGTCAGGTTCTAGCCTTAAAATAGTCATTAAAGGTGGTTTGTGGTATTATACTGCTATGCCTGCCCCGCTCAACTGGACAGCGGGAACCTATAACCAGGCTACAAAAATTCAGGAGTTCAATGTCAATAACAGCACTTCCCCCAACAACATTGCCATGATGTTTGAGCAGGGAACCATAACCATTGAATATTACGAAAATGGAGCTACAGTTCCTACACGCGTGAAGGAATTGTCTGTAACTTCATCCTACACACCAAGTACCTATATTTATTATCCGCCAACCGGTAATTCAGGTGAAAATATATTGAGTGATTCGGTGCAGGTTACCCGTGCAGGGAAAATCTATTCCATAAAGGCTGAAGTCCCCCATGGAAAAGCCTTGAGAGTGGTTTTAAAAGGTGGAACATGGGTTTGTGTCAACCCACCCGCACCCGTAAACTGGACCATCGGCACTTACGACAGTGTGAACAAGAGTCAGGAGTTTACCGTGACCGAAAGTGCTAAGCTCAACGATATGGCCATCACCTTTACATCCAACGGGACGTATACCATAGAGTATTACGAAAATAATGCTGTCACGCCTACGCGGACTCGGCAATTTATAAGGAGTTAATAAAAACCTTATTCGGTTTGCCAGACTTTTTAATTTCCCCATAAATTGTTGAAATGTCTACTCCTAAAGGGATGCTTCAATTCCAGACTATAACAAAAAAGGAATAAGCTTAGGCTTGTTCCCCCTGTACACACGGATATGAATATTAAATGTGCAAAAGGCGGTGCTGGTCGTTGGGATCCCTGTCCACAAGGATATGTCTTTAAATGAATAAAGGTTGGCACTGGTTGGTGGGATTTTCTTTTTAATCCCACCGTTTGTACTATGAGGAATTGTATTCCGAAAAATAAATAAAAGTCAAATGGATATAAAGCATCGTATAAAATTCAAAATTCTCGATATAGTTCGGCTATTGATTGGGCAGGAGGAAAAGGACTACTTGATGTAATGATTGTTTTAGTTTAAGAACGGATTGAAAATAAATCCCAACAGCGGTGCGAAGTTTCGTACATTTAAAGAAATAAGTATATCCGGTAGGACGGGGCAAATTTAACAATGGCTTGTATCTGTATCGGTTGATGGATAATGGGAAGCTGTTGAAGACCGGAAAGATTGTGAAAATGTAATCTAAAATTAATGCGATATGAAACCAACTGTTTTTTTGATGCTTGTTTTGTTCAGTTCGTCAGTAACTCTCGGTCAGAAATATGTGCCTTTCCCAACTGAAAATGCGGAATGGAATGTAATGTATTCGTATGCTCCGGAATATTTTAGTGAGGCAAAATCTACTTATCTGCTTAAATATTCATTGCGGGGTGATTCTACAGTAGATGGGAAAGTGTATAAAAAGTTAGTCCAGAATGTAGGCATACCCGACTTGCCTTCATTTGTTGGTGTTGGTTTGTTACGTGAAGAAAATAAGCGGATTTATTACGTGGGCGGAAGTTACATAAACCCAGCGTACGCATCCAACCGCAAACAAATAAAAAGAATAAAAGACTGTGATTTTTCCGAAAATGTGCAAACCGATGGTGAAATGTTACTTTACGATTTTAATTTGAAAGTAGGCGATCATGTCATGCTTGGTTATTACGACTGTTTTATCGGATCTATTGATTCTGTCCTGATAGGAGATTCGTACCGAAAACGCTATAATTCAGGCAACGATGTGATTGTAGAAGGTATAGGAAGTATTCAGAAAGGATTGTTGGGGTCTTTAATACAAGTTCCAACTTGTGGAGGCGGTATGAGCTGGGAGTTTGTATGTTTCAGCCAAAACGGTGAAAGTGTTTACAAAAACCCGGACTATGTTGATTGTAATTCTACGCAGAAATGGAGTGATTTCAACCCATTGAAGACGAATACTCAATGGTATTACGGCGAAATTGATTACCCATTTTATACTTCAACTATTAAATATGATAATTATAATTTGTTAAAGTCGATCGGAGATACTACAATTCTTGGTTTAAAATATAATATTCTTAGCCAGGTTAGAGGGGATGCCGGATGTGCTTCGTTCGAAAGCCCCGCTTATGCCTTTCAGAATGACAAAACTGTATATTTTTATAATTCAAAAACAACACATTTCAGTACTTTGTATATGTACGATGCAGGTAAGGGTGATTCGTGGACGGTAGCATATCCTTTGGGCGATGTGAGTGTAATGGTGGATAGTGTAGGTACTGTTGAAGCTCTTGGACAGACTTTAAAATTACAGTATGTAACTTATTCCACAGTTTCTCAAGCATCCAACGGGTATAGCGAAAAATCTAAAATCATTGAAAATATCGGTGATGTAAACTACTTTTTTCAGTCAAGTCTATTTCAACGTTCAGATTGGGCTTGTGATGAATTTGGTAAAGATAGAACCGGACTTCGTTGCTATATTCATCCTGATTTAGGAACTTTTAGTCAGGGAACTGTAGCCTGTGACTATGTAACTACGGCTCTTTCCAATACAGAATATAAACTTGTTAAAGTTTATCTAACTTCCCCTGACAATTTGAAAATAGAAAGTGAAATGCTTACCGACCCATGTACCTTCGAACTGATGGATATGCGGGGAAGTGTATTGTTGCGAACTGAAGTGAATGCAAAGAAAAGTTCTATTGATTTTAGCAATTATAATAAAGGGTTGTATCTGTATCGGTTGATCAATAAAGGGAAGCTGTTGAAAACGGGGAAGATTGTGAAAATGTAAATTGAAATATAAAAACCGAACTAATCCTTCGGTTTTTTTTATTACAAATTTTTCCCTTCATTTGCATATCCGAATCAAATCAGTTACTTTTGCTAAAAATATATCGGTTTGTAATCCTAAATTGTAAATATCTAAATAGTAAATAAATAAGATGGTAGCATTTAAACGCATTTTATTGAAATTAAGCGGCGAATCGCTAATGGGTGACAAGCAGTGCGGTATCGACGAAAAACGTCTGGGCGAATATGCCGGTCAGATTGCCGAAATTGCCGGATTAGGTGTGCAGGTAGGCATTGTGATTGGCGGTGGAAATATCTTTCGTGGTCTGAGTGGCGCTTCCAAAGGTTTCGACCGCGTGCAGGGCGACCAAATGGGTATGTTGGCAACTGTTATCAATAGTCTGGCATTAAATTCAGCCTTGCAGGCATCAGGCGTTAAATCGCACGTGCTCACTGCCATTCGCATGGAACCGGTTGGTGAGTTTTATAGCAAACAAAAAGCCATTGAAGGGTTGGAAAAGGGCGAAGTTATTATTATTTCGGGTGGAACAGGAAATCCGTTTTTTACTACCGATACCGCTTCCTCGCTTCGAGCCATCGAAATTGAAGCGGATGTGATGTTGAAAGGAACACGGGTTGACGGAATTTATACTGCCGATCCTGAAAAAGATAAAACAGCTACCAAATTTGATGAAATTACGTACGATGAGATTTACCATCGTAACCTGAAAGTGATGGATTTAACGGCCACCACTATGTGCAAAGAAAACAATATGCCAATCTATGTTTTCGACATGGATACAGTTGGAAACCTGAAAAAAGTGATGCTGGGCGAGAAAATCGGAACATTGGTAAAAAACAACTAATAGTAGGTAGTTGGTAGTTAATAGTAGGTAGTTAAAGCAACACTTAACCTTAAACGCCAAACTTTTCAAATATCAAATTTTTCGAATATCTCAAATAAATAAAACTCTTCAAACAAAAATAATATGCTAGACGTAAAACCACATCTGACCCATGCAGAAGATAACATGGAAGCAGCCCTTCTGTTTTTGGACGAAGCCTTGGCACACATTCGTGCCGGCAAAGCCAATCCACGTATTTTGGATGGCATAAAAGTGGAGTATTATGGTCAACATGTACCAATATCGAGTGTTGCTTCCGTAACTACCCCTGATGCCAAAACCATTACCATTCAACCTTGGGAAAAAGGCTTGATTTCGGTAATCGAAAAAGCGATTTTAAATTCAGATGTTGGTATTACACCGATGAATAATGGCGAAACAATTCGTTTAGGCATACCGCCACTTACCGAAGATCGTCGCCGTCAGCTTGCCAAACAATCGAAAGCCGAATGCGAAGAAGCCAAAATTAGCGTTCGAAATGCACGTAGGGATGCCATCGAACATTTCAAGAGAATGGTGAAAGAAGGACTTCCCGAAGATGTAGAAAAGGATGCGGAAGCTGATGCACAAAAGATTCACGACAGGTATATCCGGAAAATTGATGAAATGTTTGCAGCTAAAGAAAAAGAAATAATGACCGTTTAAAAATGTACAATTGAATAATTTACAATTTACAATTGAAAGAATTTCAGTCATTTCATTTTGGTGAAGCGACTGAAATTTTAATTTTAAATGTTTTTTTATACGTTGATTCCAAAACGCTAAACAAGGAACTTGAAACATAAAACGTAAAAATGACCGGATTAGTCGTAAAAAACACAGGCAGTTGGTATCAGGTAAAAACTGAGGACGGTGAATTGTTTGAGTGCAAAATTAAAGGTAATTTTCGCTTAAAGGAGATTCGCAGCACCAATCCTATTGCCGTAGGTGATCAGGTGGAATTTGAGAAGAATGTCGACGGAACCGCTATGATTCATACCATTTGCGACCGCCGGAATTATATCGTGCGTCGCTCGTCGAACCTTTCCAAGCAATTCCAGATTCTAGCCGCGAATCTCGATTTGGTAGCTTTGCTGGTAACCGTCAATTATCCTGAAACTTCTCTGGTTTTTATCGACAGGTTTTTGGCTACAGCAGAAGCATACCGCGTTCCTGCCTGTATAGTTTTTAATAAAATCGATCGTTATTCTGCTGAGGAAATGGAATACCTGGATGCGCTTGTAAATCTGTATACCAGCCTCGATTATCCGACTTTCAAAGTATCAGCCACACAATCGGATAATATTGATGAATTGATGCTGTTTTTGAGTGGAAAGACAACGCTTTTCTCTGGAAACTCAGGCGTTGGGAAATCAACACTGATTAATGCCATTGCACCAAATTCTCTTGCCAAAACCGGCGAAATATCGTCATATCATAACAAAGGAATGCATACAACTACTTTTTCCGAAATGTTTGAATTGCTTTCCGGAGGACATATAATCGACACTCCGGGGATTAAGGGTTTTGGTACGATAGATATGGAAGAAGCGGAAATTGGACATTATTTCAAAGAAATATTTGTTGTGTCGTCCGACTGCAAATTTGCAAATTGTACACATGTTCACGAACCCGGGTGCGCTGTATTAAAGGCAGTCGAAAATCATAGTATTAGTTCGTCACGTTACCAGAGTTATTTGAGCGTATTAAAAGATTGTGATGAAGGAAAATATCGTTAAAATGAATATTTTTGCATTATCAACTATCAATTTATTGGAAATATTGAAAGAAATACAAAAATATTAAATACATTTGCATTAAAATTATTCCAATTAAAACTAAAAGATAAATATTGAGCAAATATTAAATATTATGGCACAACATCAAATTGACAGATTAGACAAAAAAATACTACAGCTAATTTCACAGGATGCTCGTATTCCTTTTTTAGAAGTGGCCCGCGAATGTAATGTTTCAGGTGCAGCTATTCATCAACGGATACAAAAACTTCGTAACACAGGAATTATCAAAGGTTCTGAATTTGTAGTTGACACTTACAAGGTTGGTTTTCAGACCTGTGCCTATATTGGTATTATTTTGAGTGATATTAAAATGTTCGGCGTGGTTGTTGAAGAGTTGAAAAAAATTCCTGAAGTAGTAGAATGTCATTATGCTACCGGAAAATATTCCATGTTTGTGAAAATCTACGCCAGGGACAACCGCCATTTGTTGCAAATTATTTTGGAACACCTAACGTTAATACCAGGCATAGCTCATACTGAAACATTCCAAATTTCACTGGATGAAATTTTCCGTCGTCAATTGTCGGTTTTTGAAATTGAACCAACCGTTGAAGTGATTGACGAGGAGTAGAGTTTAGAACCAAGAACCAAGATTCAATACTTAAGATAAAAATTCCGATCTTAGTGGCGTTTTTTTATCTTTTTTAGAAAATGGAAGTTTGTAGACTTTCTGATAGCAAGACTTTGACAAATCAAGGCAGCCAATCACCTTTGAACAGGGTTTATTCATTCAATTGCTACGAAGAAGGTTGAAATTTATCGGTTATTTATCACCATAATGTCCTTTTGCAGATAAGATAAATACTGTGACGATTTCTTCGATTACTTCATACACCAGTCTGTTTTTCTCGTCTAACCGTCGCGACCACAAACCTGAAAATTCATGTTTTAGTTGTTCAGGCTTTCCAATTCCAATAAATGGGTGTTCAGATAGCTCCTCAAAAATCCGCTCTATTCGTTTTATTAATGGCTTATCACCGGATTTATAATGTTTTGCAAGTTGCTGTTTGGCTGTTTCAGAAATGGTTACAATATATCTGCCCATATATTTTTAAGGTCTTTAATAGTTGTAACCTTTCCGTTTTTTACATCTTCAATTCCTTGTCTGATCGAAGCCATAACAGCAGGGTCGGAGAAATAGATGTCAGTTTCTTCGCTTTCTTCAATAGGAGTCAACAATACAGGTTTTCTGTTATTCCCTCTATGAATGATAATTCGTTCTTTTTCAGCTAAATCAAAATAGTTTTTTTGATTTTCTCTAAATTCTCTTGTTGTTATTATTCTCATAGCCTTCTACTTTTTGTGTACACATTTGCGTACAAATATAATGCATAGATTTGATATTTGTTTATATTTTATGATTTATTTGAAATAAAATTCTTACCTATTATGAAATTAGCACAAACAAAACGTCCAACGAATTAGGTTCGTTGGACGCTATTTTAATCTTTCATTTTCAAATTTTCTACATTCTCTCCGGTACATCAATTCCTAACAGTGCCATACCCGTTTTGATAATGGATGCTGTGGATTCGGAAAGTACAAGTCTAAATTGTTTTATATCTGAATTTTCTTCTTTTAATATGGTGAAATCATGATAGAACTGGTTATATTCTTTCACTAACTCATAAATATAGTTGGCAATAAGTGCAGGACTAAACTCTTCGCCTGACTGCCTAACTACAGCCGGAAACTCCGTGAGTAATTGTATAAGATAACTTTCTTTTTCCGAAATGCTTAGTTCGGTATTTGTAAGCGAACTGAAGTCAATTCCCAGCTCTGTTGCTTTTCGCAATACCGATTTGATCCGTGCATGTGTATATTGAATAAACGGTCCGGTATTTCCATTAAAATCAATAGATTCTTTTGGATTAAATGTCATACTTTTACGAGGATCCACTTTCAGGATAAAATATTTGAGTGAACCCAATCCCACTAAGCGAGCAATACCTTCAATTTCTTCAGGTGTGCAATTGTCCAGTTTTCCCAATTCTTGTGAAGTTTCGCGGGCAGTATCTATCATTTCATCCATCAAATCGTCGGCGTCTACAACTGTTCCTTCACGACTTTTCATTTTTCCTTCGGGAAGTTCCACCATGCCATACGAAAAGTGAACTAAACTTTTTCCCCATTCAAATCCTAACTTGTCGAGCAGAATAGAAAGCACCTGAAAATGGTAGTTTTGTTCGTTTCCGACCACGTAAACCATTTTGTTGATGGGATAATCGTCGTAACGCAGTTTGGCTGTACCAATATCTTGTGTCATATAAACTGAAGTACCATCAGCGCGGAGCAATAATTTTTCATCCAATCCGTCACTTGTCAAATCAGCCCAAACCGAACCATCAGGTCGTTGACTGAAAATATTTGCTTTTACACCTCTTTCAACTTCCGATTTCCCTTCGAGGTAAGTTTCTGATTCGTAATATATTTTATCAAAATCAACACCTAATTTCTTATAGGTAATGTCAAAACCCGCATAAACCCAGGCATTCATTGTTTCCCAGAGATGGCGGACTTCGGGGTCATTATTTTCCCAAGCCAAAAGCATTTTCTGAGCTTCGAGAATAAGCGGAGCCGATTTCTTTGCTTCTTCTTCACTCATTCCTTTGTCAGTAAGTTCTTTAATTTCTGCTTTGTAAGCTTTATCAAAAACCACATAATATTTACCAACCAAGTGATCGCCTTTCAATCCTGTACTTTCAGGTGTTTCACCGTTTCCGAATAATTTCCAGGCCAACATGGATTTGCAAATATGGATACCACGATCGTTCACGATATTGGTTTTTACCACTTTCCAACCATTTGCTTTTTGAATTTCTGCAATGCTAAATCCGAGTAAATTATTACGGATATGGCCTAAATGGAGAGGTTTGTTCGTATTTGGCGACGAATATTCAATCATCATCAATTTCGATTTATCTGTTACCGGCGTTTTACCAAATTGTGCATTCGCATGAATTTCATTCAATGTTTCCAGCCAGTAATTCTGGCTGATACTCAAATTCAAAAAGCCCTTTATTACATTGAAAGCCGAAACAACCGAATTGTTTTGTTGCAGGAATTCACCAATTTCCTGACCTGTTTGTTCGGGTGATTTGCGTGCAGCTTTTACAAAAGGAAAAATGACAACGGTAAGGTCGCCTTCAAATTCTTTTTTCGTTTTTTGAAGTTGTATCTGATTTACCTCAGTTTTCAGTCCGTAAAGCGTTTCTACGGCTTTGGCAACTAAGGTTCCAATGGTTGTTTCTAAATTCATTTTTTGTATCGTTATTTCGTTCGGGGTGCAAAGATACAAAAAAAATGATTAGCGATAAACTGCCAGTAAGTAGTTAACAGTGGGTGATAAGAACAAGAAACGCCTGTTTCTCAATTTGAGAAACAGGCGGTGTCTAAGAAAATTCAGGAATAAATTAGAATAATTTCCAACCCAATGAAATTACAAAAGTATTGGCAGGTATATTGTCGATAGTCAGAGAACTTAGTTTAGTTTGATACATATCGCCAATTAAGTTGTAGCGGGCATCTAAGGTAAACATAAGTACATCAACTCCTACACCGGCTTCAAGCCCAACTTGTGCAGCTTTGATATCTTTTACCAATTGATCTTGAGTAACTGAGCCACCCGTTGAAAGGTTACTGTAAGATAGTGAAGAACCTGCATTAAATCGAAGTTTTGGTCCTGCAAATACCCGAAGGTTTACTATTTTTAAATCCAATAGTTTGTAACCCAATAACAATGGAACATCCAAAGTGCTTACGTTTACTAATTTATTGAAACTTACATTGTTGTTAGCTGCGTCTTTAAATGTTATGGTATAATCTTTTTTTCCCATAGAATATAAAAACTCCGGTTGAAAATACAGGCTTTTAAAACCAAGTCGTGCAAATACACCAGCGTGGAAACCGTTTGCTAACTCAGAATTAACTGAGTTCAGGTTATAACTACCCGTTGTTACAGAACTTAAATTATTCATACCGAGCGAAGAGTTATAACCCGCTTTGATACCAAAATTTAGTTGAGCATAGGTAAATGAAACAGAAAGCAGAAGTACTGCTACAAAAATAATTTTTTTCATACACATATTTGTTTTTAGAATTTAGAATGCTGGTAAAGTAATTTTATTTATTGAAAAAACGTTTAATGGGATAAAATGTTGTAAAATTGAAAAACTAAATAACCGTCCATGCCGGGTTATGAATTTTAATTTTGGTGCTATTGTAATTAAAATCAGCTTTTTCAGGCAATTGAATTATATATTCTTTACCGTTAGGATTTGTCAGTTTTCTGTTGCGAAGCCAGATGTTGAAATCTTTCAACTGGGAATAACTAATTCCAAATTTTGCCGCCCAAACTGTCCAATCCTCAACGGAACCTTTTACTGATATTTCCTTAGTTCTTATTGAATGGTAAAAATGTTCACGTTCAATATTATATCCAAAGGCTTTTGGGTTTTCGAGAAATTGCTTCATTGCCAGAATCCGAAAAACATACCGGCTGGTTTCTGAATTTAACAATAAATCATATGTTTCGCTGACTTGTTGTTGCCCCAGTTCCTCAGAGATTCTTCCCATACCTGCATTATACGAAGCTGCAACTGTAGTCCAGTTTTTATATTTGTTGTAAGCGCTTTTGAAATACTTACATGCTGCTATTGTTTCTTTTTCGATATGGTAACGTTCATCCACTTCGTCGTTCACTTCCAGTCCTAATTGTTCAGCTGTTTTGGGCATCAATTGCCAAAGCCCTGCTGCCTGAGCTCCTGAAAGTGCTCGTGGATCCAGATTGCTTTCGATTACAGCTAAGTATTTGAAATCGTCAGGAATTCCATTTTGTTTCAGAATAGGTTCAATGATAGGAAAATATCGATTAGCTCGTTTGATTTGTAATAAACTAACAGAATGGTTGTAGGCAATTACGATCTGCTCCCGGTCGAACCTCTCGCGCATATCGTAACGTTCAAGCGAAATAGTTTGTCCGGCAAACTCCACTTTCGAAGGAATTGGAAACGAAAAAACCGGTTCAATCGCAAAGATAGACTGCAAAACGCAACCCCACAAAAGTAACATGATTCCGGCTTTATTTAGCATTCTATTTCGTTTAGAGTTTTGAAATTCGGCAGTTTATGACGTGCAAAGATAATGTATAATCTGAAATTGTAAACTTAATAACTAAAAATATCAAACATATCTTACTGTTTTTAACAGCTAAAAATAAATTATTCTATCTTTGTACCTGTTTTGATCGTACATCTTTCGAAAAATCGATATCTGATACGATCAATTCACAATAATTGAACCAAACTTTTAATTACAGATTATGAAGCGAGCAATTTTCCCGGGAACTTTCGATCCATTTACCATAGGTCATTATAGTATTGTGCAACGAGGATTATATCTTTTCGATGAAATTATCATTGGGATTGGTTTAAATCAAACTAAAAAATCTCTCTTTTCAGTCGAAAAGAGAATTGAGATGATTCGTCAGGCTTTTGAATATGAACCTCGTGTAAAAGTTTTGTCATACAACAGTCTAACTGTTGATTTTGCACTTTCAGTTCAAGCTGATTATGTCCTGCGAGGCCTGCGTACGGTAAGCGATTTTGAATACGAACGCACTATTGCTGATACAAACCGTAAACTTACAGGAATTGAAACTGTTATTTTATTTACCGAATCTGAGTATTCGTATATTTCATCAACGGTTGCACGCGATTTGATATCGTTTGGAAAAGATATTTCAGCGTTTTTACCACCAAATGTGAAACTCTAAAAACCCCATAAATCCCCAATAGGGGACTATAATATGTTCCAATTATGAAGAAAACCATTAATATAACAATTTTCATTTTTTGCATTAGTGCAACTGTTTTTGCTGCTCCTACAAAAGATCAACGAAGTTTTCGTATCAGTAAAAACTTAAGTATTTTCAACTCTTTGTTTCGTGAACTCGACATGTTTTACGTCGATACACTCAGTTATGACAAAGTTATGAAGACGACTATAGACAGAATGCTCGAAAAACTCGATCCATATACAGTTTATATGCCTGAAGAAGAAACGGATGATTTGACCTTTATGACTACTGGTGAATATGCCGGCATTGGTGCGATGATTATGAAAAAAGACAAAGAAATCTGTGTTTCGGAACCCTACGAAGGCATGCCTGCACAACGAAATGATGTGCGTGCCGGAGATATTATACTTGAAATAGATGGACAAAAAGTGGATGGTTTGTCTGTGAGTGAAGTTAGTGCGCGTTTGAAAGGAACTCAAAATACGTCGATTAAATTAAAAATTAAACGATTGGGAGAAAAGAAACCCATCGAAAAAGAATTTTTACGTGAGAAAATTCAGGTAAATCCAGTAGGTTATTCGGGAGTGGTTGCAGACAAAGTAGGTTATTTGTTGCTTAACGAATTTACAGATCGTGCTGCCCAGGAACTTAAAACATCGGTAACTAATTTGGTAAAACAGCATCAAATTGAGTCTTTGGTGTTAGATATTAGGAATAATGGTGGAGGATTGATTGATGAAGCTGTGAAAATTGTTGGATATTTTGTGCCTAAAGGAACAGATGTTGTTACCACAAAAGGAAAAAACAAAGAATCCGATCGGACTTACAAAACGCCATCTGAGCCGATTTTTCCGCAATTAAAACTTGTCGTGTTGACCAATCGGTCTTCAGCTTCAGCTTCCGAAATACTAGCGGGTGCAGTACAAGATCTTGATAGAGGAGTAATTGTGGGTGAACGAACTTTCGGTAAAGGATTGGTACAAAATATTCGTCCAGTTGGCTATGGTGGTCATTTGAAAGTGACTACAGCAAAATACTATATCCCAAGTGGACGTTGCATACAGGCTATTGATTACAGCCATCGAAATGAAGATGGTAGTGTTGGGCATATTCCCGATAGCTTAACTTCAGAATTTACTACCCGTAATGGACGTAAAGTGCGTGATGGTGGTGGTATCGTTCCCGACACGCTCACTAAAGACGATCGCAAGTTAAATATTGCTTACTATATTTTCGCGCAAAACCTTTATTTTGATTACGCAACGGGGTACGTTCTTCAACATCCTACAATTGCTGCACCAGCTGATTTTGTCCTAAGCGATGCTGACTTCAAATCCTTTGCCGATTATTTGGTCGAAAAGAAATTTACCTATACTACGCAAACTGAGAAATACTACAATGAATTACTCGAAATGGCTCAATACGAAGCGTTGGATAAAGATGCTAAGGACGAATTTGCTGCATTGAAAGCAAAATTAGTCCCTGATAATACCAAAAGTATTGAAAAAAATAAAGCGGATATTATTGAATTACTTAGTTTAGAAATCATTAAACGATACTATTTTCAAAAAGGTGAAATTCAATACTCATTGCGTTCTGATAAAGATTTAAAGGTTGCGCTCGAATTATTAAAACCCGATGGTGAATATTTGAAAAAACTATCAAATAAATAAAAAATTTCGATATTAAGTAAGGATTTAAAAGGGTTTTGGTTGAAATTATTGTAATTTTAAACCAAAACTTTTTTTTGTCTATTTTTTTTTATTTTTTTTTGCATCCGAAATGTCAAGGTTTTGAAAGTCAATAAATTCCCAATGGAACATAAAAACTTAACAAAAAAATATCAATAACTATATCTCTTGGTTTCGAAATTATGCAAGGAATAGGGATAGAGGTAGTATAGTTGGTAGTTGCTTCTATGATAAAATGAATAAAAAATAAGACTCAATAATTAAGAGAAACCTAAATACAATAGTGGGAGTACGACATTAAGTCCTACTCCCACTATTATACTAATTAACCAGTCAAATAATCAACGAGTCCTTCTCTAAATAAAAGCGTTCCACGCTCCACCTTCTTCGTAATTTTCTACAACTAAAGTGGTTTGTGCAAAAGAAAAATTATTTATCAAGTTAGAAATTTCTTGTTTAAGTAAAGAAACTGCTCCATCAACTAAATCGGATCGGAAACCTGCATTACCAAGTGTAATAACTAAATCCATTGAAACAATACGGCTCATCAGTTTACCCAGTTCTACTGATTTGCGTTGTGCAATTTGCAAATCAATATCAATACTCAATAGTTCTTTTAAGTGTTTGGCAGCCAATTCTGTCAAATTGAATTCTTTGAGAAAACGATATAGATTAGTCTCTTTGGCTGTTTTCATTAATTTGGTAAGCGATTCGGATATTTGGTTGTAAAGAATATCATTCGATCCTTCAAAAATTTGGAAAGGTCGTGTATCAACAACTCCTCGTCCTGCAATATGGTTCAATTTATAACCAATAGCACCAACTAATGTGAGTAGTGATTGTGCCGATTCTTGCATGAGGTCGGTAGTGACGGTTTTAATAATATTGGCTTCGAGCCCCAGTGCGGTTAAATCATTCTTAATATCAGCCATTTCACTTCCTTTCATGCTCAGAGCTGAACAAATGGTATAATTTGCCTGAAGTCGTGCTATCCGTTGTTGCACTTGATCGTACGAAAACAATGATTTTCCACCTACCATACGTTGTTGACAATGTGTGATTGCCTCGTCAAGCATACGTTTTACAAATCCTAGTCCCATGCCGGGGAAGTGCATTCTGCTACGGTGAAGTAAATCAAGCATCATTTTTACACCGGTAGAATGAGGAATAAGACGTTGTACTTTTGGTATTTTTACATCCAGTAAATTTCGACCATATGGAATTTGATACAATCCGAGGTTTTCAAAATACTCTTCTACCACTATTTTTTGGTCATGAGCGGTATTATCGCAAATAAAGAAATCGATATCGCGTTGTAGATTACCGTTTTCCGTTTGTTTTCGTGCAGTGAGCAACCAATAGTCAGCTTGCCCTGTAAGTCCTGCCCAATGTTTTGTACCTCGGAGGTGAAAATAGTTTGGTTCTTCTACAAATGAAGTTTGCATATTCAGTGCATCGCTTCCGTAGCCTGGTTCAGTAATCATCAGCCCACCCATTTTTTGAGTATTTAAGAAACGATCGAAAACGACTTTTTTTGCTTCCTCCTGTCCATATTTGGCTACAGGTTGCATAAAAAGTGCACTATTAATACCAAGTGTGAGTGACAAAGCCATCGATTCGTAAGATGCAGCCGATAGTAGTTGCATATTTTCAGCTACCGACCCGCCTCGTCCACCAAATTGTACAGGAATGCTCAACGAAAGTGGATGGCATGCCATAATTTGGCTTAGCATATCGGGTGATATACCACGCTTTATGCTTAACTGATTAATGTCGTTTTCTTCACGAAACAACCGTTTAATCGTTGTTTTAAAATCGTTTAAAAACGATTCGAATGAAGTGCTTTGAACGCTTTGTTTCCTGTTTCCTACTGAAATGTCGGGAGAAATTGTTTGAGTTTCGTGCATTATTGTTTATATATTTCTTTATTAAAACTTAATAATTCCCTGATGAATTATTAAGTTAGAACAATTTCCTTTATAAAATGTTCTGTTTAATATTCTGAAATTAGTATTATAGAATCTGTTGGCATTGCCATTTTAGCCCTAAATAATTAAAAGTGAAACTAAATATTGAACTAAAACGCTCTCAATTCAACAATTATTTATACTTGCTAGTACCAGTTCATCTCATTTTGACTTTTTCGGTTATCCCTAAGGATTTAATCAAAACATTTCTTTAATATTTTAGTTGGATGTATTAGCTAAAAAGAATAATATACTCTTAAATACGTAATAATTTGTTGTTTAACTTCGAAAACAACTTTTCATTCCTATAAATGACAATTATATCGTTTTTTTTTCTTATTTTTGTTTTCAATTTTGTTCTTAACCATGAAGCGATTACGCATATCCTATAAATATATCTTACATTTTTTATTAGCTAGAAATACACATGGGTTTGGCGTACATTCTCCTTTCATGTTTCAATTCATTCGATTTGTTTTAGGTGAGAGTCATTCTTTTTATAATTTTGCAGATATCGAAGCTCTTCGTATGGGTTTAAAGAAAGATATTAGAATACTGAATGTGAAGGATTATGGTACCGGGGTCGATCGTAGAAGAACTGTTTCAGAAATTTCTAAATATTCACTTAAACCGGCAAAACAAGGTCAGTTATTTTTTCGAATAGTCAATTATATGAAGGCTCAGAATATTTTAGAGTTGGGCACTTCGTTGGGTATTACTACATCATATCTGGCTTCGCCTTCTTCAAAGATAAAATGTGTAAGTTTAGAGGGATGCCCTGAAATTGCTCAGGTAGCACGTGAGAATTTTGAAAAATTGGGATTAAAAAATATTGAGGTAATAGTAGGAAATATCGACATTACTTTGGATCAAATATTAAAAGAAACGGTTCAACTGGATTTGATTTTTATTGATGCAAATCACAGTTCCGAAGCTGTGTTAAGGTATTTTGAGCAGTGTTTATCTAAGGTACATAAAGAGACTGTTTTGGTGATTGATGATATTTATTGGTCGGCAGATATGGAAAATGCATGGCAATCAATCAAAAGCCATCCACGTGTGACCTCTAGCATTGATTTATTTCATATGGGAATAATCTTTTTTAATACAGATTTAAATAAAAAACACTATTTAATGCGTTATTAAAGAATATTGCAAAAAAAAGAATGAAAACAAGAGATTTTTATCAAAGAATACCGTATTTTTGCAAAAAAGAGTAAATGAAATTATATACAAAAACAGGCGATAAAGGACAAACAGGTCTGATTGGCGGAACTCGTGTAGCGAAAAACGATATTCGTCTCGATGCATATGGTACCATAGATGAACTCAATTCATTTATCGGAATGCTTACTACATACCCAATACCTGAAAAAGATATTCTATTTTTGCGTCTAATTCAGAATCGATTATTTACTGTAGGTTCTCATTTGGCTACGGACACAACAAAAGTTGCCCTTCATCAGGCATCGATATTGAATGAGGATGATATTATTCGTATAGAACAAGAAATAGATCGATTAGATGAATTTTTACCATCTTTGAGTTCATTTATACTTCCTGGTGGCTCGCAGGCGGGCGCATTATGTCATGTTTGTCGAACTATTACTCGTAGAGCTGAACGTAGAATTTTTGATATGAATGAATTTCATAAAGTTGATAATCAGATACTTATTTATTTAAACCGATTGTCTGACTATTTTTTCGCTTTATCACGATTTTTAACTATTGAAAATGGCGGAGAAGAAATATGTTGGAAAAGCTAGGATTTCTAAAAAAAATTCCTATTTTTGCAGAAAAATTGAAAGATAGTACACTAAACTTATTTACCTAAAAAAATTGAGCTGATTATGTATTGGACTTTGGAATTAGCTTCTAAAATTGAGGATGCGCCCTGGCCGGCGACAAAAGATGAATTAATAGATTATGCCATGCGTTCTGGATCTCCGTTGGAAGTTATTGAGAATCTACAAGAAATTGAGGATGAAGGTGAAATCTATGAATGTATTGAAGACATTTGGCCTGATTATCCCAGCAAAGAGGACTTTTTTTTTAACGAAGAAGAGTATTAACTATTGTGCATGTAGATTCCATCTGTTTCAGCAGTTGTAGCCTGATTATAATTTAAAACACATCATTTTCAACAAAAAAAGAAATCGAAACAATTTTTTTGTTGATTTGTAGTTTGATTAGAGGCACAATTTATTGTTTCGATTTTGTGCATAGGTAGTGAGGCAAATAATATCGAATGAATCCTATGAGAAAAGTAGTTTTAAGTATACTGTTATCACTTGTTTGCTTATGCTCTGTTTTTTCTCAGTTCGATGTGCAGTTGAGTCAGTACATGTTTCATAATTCGGCATTTAACCCTGCAGCGGTAGGCGAAGGCAATATGATTCAAATTATTGGACAACATCGAATTCAATGGGTCGGTATGCCAAATGCACCGCAAACTACTATTTTTAGTATAAATTCACCCATAAAAGTTGCAAACAGTCTGCATGGATTTGGTTTTCGGTTTTTGAATGATAAGGCCGGATTATTTACAAATCAATCGGCTCAGTTGCAATATGCTTATAAAAAAAAACTGGGCAATGGAGTATTGAGTCTAGGTGCTGATCTTGGCTTTGTAAGTTTAGGGTTTCGTGGTGATAGTGTTCGCAAAACTACTAGTGATTATCACGATGTACCGAATGACCAACTGATTCCAAAAAGCAGCGTTACTGGAATGAGTTTCGATATGAATGTTGGTATATTTTATTCTACATCCATGTTTTACACAGGTTTGTCATATTCACATTTGAATAACCCAACTGTAAGCCTTTCGGACGGTATAAATGATATTAGATTACAAGGTACTTTGTTTTTAACAGGTGGTTATAATTGGACATTTCCGGATACAAAATTTGTTTTGAAACCGAGTGCATTGTTGAAATCAGATTTTAGTTCCTTACAATTGGATGTGTCTTCCCGTATGGAATACGATAATAAATACTGGGGAGGATTATCTTATCGAATTCAGGATGCGGTGGTGTTTATGGCCGGAATAAATATCGCCGGAGGTTTATCAATCGGTTATTCGTATGATCTACCTACATCTAAAATAATTACGGTTAGTTCAGGATCACACGAAATAATGCTTGTTTACAGTTTCGAATACGTATTTGAGAAAAGAACAAGTAAGTATAAAAGTATACGATTACTTTGATAATTAATAATTATCAATTAAAGAAAATATAAAGTTTTACAGTTTTTTATTTCAATAAAAAAATCGCACAAGAATGAAAAAAAATCTGACAATTATTGTCTTATCTTTCCTGTTTGTTGCATGTAACAAACCAGCAGGCGAGTTAATAGGTATGGGAGCAAAATCTTCTTTTAATGAAGCACAACCTTATGGAATGGTATTTGTTAAAAGAGGTTCGTTTATGATGGGAGCTAACGATCAATCAGCTGTTGGAGCGATAAACGATAAATCAATAAATGTGTCTGTAGATGCATTCTGGATGGACGAAACCGAAATTACAAATGATAAGTACAAACAATTTGTTTTTTGGGTACGTGACTCTATTGCTCTACGTTCACTCGTGATGGCAGGAAAGGATGAGTACCGCATGAAATTTAAAAATCAAACCGATGATGCAAGTCCTGAAACAGCTCGTTTGGATTGGAAGGCTAAATCTCCATGGGGCTCGAAAGATGAAGAAGTGAAAGGCATTTTAGAAAAGCTTTATTACGAAGGAGGTAATGTATTAGGTGGCAAAAAGCAATTGGACCCCAACAAGTTACAATACAAATACGAATGGATAAATTATGATCAGGCAGCTATACCGAGTAACAAGTTTAATGTAAATACCGGAGCATATCCAGCTGGTGCCAAAGCACGTGTAGATTCATCTTATGTTGATGAAAATGGAATTATTCGTGACACAACTATTACACGGAAATTGGCAACCCGAAAAGATTTGATTTCTACACGAATTGTAAATGTATATCCTGATACAATTATGTGGTTGCGTGATTTCCAATTTTCTTACAATGACCCCAAAATGCGTATGTATTTTTCGCATCCCGGATTTGCAAATTATCCTGTTGTGGGAGTAACATGGGAACAATGTCAGGCATTCTGCCAATGGAGAACCCTCTTTTTTAATAATGCAAATGCTATAGGAGGTCAAGATTATCGTTTACCTACTGAAGCTGAATGGGAATATGCAGCTCGTGGTGGTCGTCGCATGGCTCTATACCCTTGGGGTGGAAATTATGTTCGAGATAATAAAGGCTGTTTTTTAGCTAACTTTAAACCAATGCGTGGTAGTTATACTGATGATACAGGAGCAACAACGATGAAAGTAGCGTCATTTTCACCTAATGATTTTGGGCTATTTGATATGGCCGGTAATGTAGCGGAATGGACTTCTTCAGCCTATAATTCATCGAGCAGTACATTGGTTTCAGATATGAATCCCAGTTTCCAATATAATGCTAAGAACAGTGATTCAGATGTTTTAAAACGGAAGGTTATTAAAGGAGGTTCGTGGAAAGATATCGCTTATTATCTACAATGTGGTGTAAGAACTTACGAATATCAAAATGAAAGTCGCCCGTATATTGGATTTCGTTGTGTACGTTCATACAATGGTGAATAATAGTATTTTATAATTGATTTTTAATAGAAATAATTATGTCTGGACACGAATCAAAATTTGATATATGGTGGAACTCACCAGATGCAAAAAGATTATTAGGAGCTGCTTACAGTTTGGGAGCATCTATAGTAATTATAGGAGCTATGTTTAAAATTTTACATTTACCAGGAGCATCTCTTATGCTAGGAACTGGTATGTCCGTAGAAGCTTTTTTGTTTGCTTTAGGGGTATTTGATCAGCCACACAGAGATTATGATTGGGACAAAATATATGATTTTGATGGAACCGGAAAAGGAAATCAAGGAGCTATAAGTTCTGATTCGCAAACAGTTGGAAATATATCTTCGCGTTCTGTTGGACTCAATTATACAGAAACTATTAACGATGACGATGTAAAAAAACTTTCAGAAGGAATAAAAAACCTCACTGTAACTGCTCAACAATTTTCTGGTTTATCGAATGTAGTAGGTGCTACTGAACAATTTGTAAAGAACATTGATGGTGCTACACAGATTACTGGTAAATTTATTAAAAGCCAGGAATCTTTGAATGGAGCTACTGGTTTGTTGACTACTTCATACCAAGGCATAACCGATGGTATGGAAATCGTTGAGAAAAACACAAAACAATATGCAGGAAAAGTTGAGGAGATAAATAAAAATCTTTCATCAATTAATTCCATTTATGAAATTCATTTGAAAAATATACAAGCACAATCTGAAGGCTTAACACAACAAACTGAACGTGTTCGAACCGTTACCGATGAATTAAATATAATTTTGGGTGATGTTCAGAAAATGAAATCTGCAACAGTTGTTGCTGCCCAAGAAACAGAAAGCTTTAAAGCAAGTACAACTAAATTGGCAAAACAAGTAGCTGATTTGAATCAAGTGTACGGAAATATGCTAAATGCCTTGAGCTAAATATTAGAAATATAACTGTACGGAAATTTTAAGATTATTTCAATGAGTGGAGCAAAAAATTGTCCAGAAACGCCCAGACAAAAAATGATAGGTATGATGTATTTAGTACTGACAGCGATGTTAGCATTGAATGTATCTAGTGAAATTTTAAATGGCTTTACCTTGGTGGACAATAGTTTACATACAACCATTGAGTCATCCGAACAGCGGAACAAGTCGATGTATACTGATTTTAAGGATATGTTTGATAAAAATCCGGCTAAAGTAAGAGAATGGTTGGATAAAGCTCTTTTAGTTAAGCGAAAATCTGATTCGATTTACAATTATCTTCAAAAATTTAAAGTCAAGATCGTTAGGATGACTGACAAAGATGAGGCAAATGACAGTGCTTATGTAAAACAAATTATAGCAAAGGATAATTTGGACAAGGCAAGCGAATATGGTTTGGTAAGAGGTAACGGAAAGATATTAAAGAAACAAATCGAAGATTACCGAAAATTTTTAATTGATTTATCGGTAAATAATCCTTCGAAACAAAAAATGTATCAATCAATTTTTGCTACAGATAATACCAAAGATGGTAAGTCCTGGGAAATAGCCATGTTCGAAATGATGCCTCTTTCAGCTGTAGTTACTATTTTGACAAAATATCAGAGTGATGTGCGTGCATCGGAGGCTGAAATAGTTCAGTATTTGAAATCTCAAACTGATGCAATGGACTTTCGGGTAAATAAAATAACAGCTTTGGTTGTACCGAATACACGATATGTAATTCGGGGTGGTCGCTATACTGCACAAATTGTGCTTTCGGCTGTTGATTCGACCAAGAAACCTGAATATTTTATAGGTAGTTCTCCAATTCGTAATGGTTATTATGATGTCAATTGTGGTAAAACAGGGTTGTTTACATATTCAGGTTTTATTAAAATGCCAGGAAACGATGGAGCAGTAAGAACATATCCATTTAAAGGTGATTATATTGTAGGAGAACCTTCAGCAACTCTTTCAAACGAAGCTTTGAATGTTTTATATCGTGGAATTGATAATATATTTAGCATTTCGGTTCCCGGCGTTGCTTCTGAAAATGTTTCTGTGCGTGTATCTGGCGGTACTGCTCAAAAAATAACAGGTGGAAGATATAATATTCATGCTAATCAGGACGGTGAAATTAATATTTCAGTATATGCAATGATAGATAAAAAAGACCTGCCAATGGGTGGGGGTTCTTATAGGGTAAAATACTTGCCTGATCCGAAATCGTACCTTCAATATGCAGATGCCGGAGGTATACCCCGTCTCATAAGTCAGGATGGTAATTTATCAAAGAAATTGTTGAAATCATCAGGTGTTGCAGTTATTGCCAGTTATGGTCAGGATGAATTAATAAAAGCAAATTTTACTGTTACCTCATTTACAATGCTAACAGTTTTTGGTTCGGTAAATGCGAGTGGATCACATTTTAGTAGCAGACAATTGTCAGATATTGATAAACTTGAAGGTGGTGATATACTTACACTTAAAAATATAAAAGCAGTTGGACCTGATGGTAAAGTGAGAAGCTTAGGACTTATACAAATACAAATTTAATTACAAGATATAGTTGAACACAACATTAAGAGAAAATAACATGAAAAAATATTGGATTGTTTCTTTGATCATTTCCTTGTTCTTTGTTTCAAATTCGGGAACTGCACAATTGAATCAGGTTCCCTTCTTCGATAGTAAAGGGGCTGTTCGGATTCAAACTACCGAATTGGATGAGTTGGCTGATACCATTGCAGTTGTTAATCATCGTGCTGACGATGTTGTATGGAGGCATACTGTTTACCGTGTAATAGATATGCGTGAAAAGCAAAATTATCAACTATATTTTCCTCTTCGTGCGAATAATGAATATCAAAGTTTATTCCATGTGATGCTTAACGCAATTTGCAATGGTGTAAATGTATATAAAAAGGATGCACGTGATCTTAAACCTTCCTTCAATGAAGTATTAGAAGGTGAAGAATTATCAAAAGCTTTCGCATTTGATAATGATATGGATAATAATTTAATTCGTGTAAATGCAGTAACTCAACAACGTACAATTGAAAACACACAATATTTTCAATATGTAAAAAATCAATTGAAATTTTTGATACAAGAAATAATATTTTTTGACAAACATACATCGCGAATGTATTCCAAAATTATTGCCATTGCACCGTTATACGCCTTACATCCTGATAACGTTGAATCAAAAGAATCAATGCAGTATTTCCGTGGATCCATTTTGTGTTGGTTTTCTTTCGACGAGCTTCGTCCTGAATTGGCTAAACAATATGTTATTCCAAACGGAAATGAATCTGAACGGTTGACCTTTGACGAATTTTTTGTTCAGAAATTATATTCAAGTTATTTACTTGGCGATAGCAATATGTTCAACCGAATGCTTTTGGACTATGTTGTAGATCCTGTTAAAATTAAAAAAGAACAAAATCGTATTGAGACGGAGATTATGAACGTAGAACAGGACCTTTGGGAGTATTAAATAATCGTTTTTTATAATCTGAATACAATATTCACAGAATATTAAAAAGACGACTGTGTGTCGTCTTTTTTAATATTTTGGTATTTAACCGATTTAAAAGCTGTAACTTTAAAAGTAATTTGTAGTAGCTTTTTGTGAAGCTATTTGACGTACAGATTAAACATTTTAAAGCATTTTAAAAGAATATGAATAAATCATGAGAAATATTATACTTGCCGATAACCAAGATATAACAAAAGCTGGTTGGTATTACTTGCTTCAGAAGTATCTCGATATTTCCGAAATAATAGAAGTATCGCAAAAAAGTGAATTGCTTTCTTTATTGAAAGAGTCTCCCAACTCATTGGTTATACTTGATTATACTTTGTTCGATTTTGAGAGTGTTAACGAATTGATTATTTTGCAAATTCGTTTTGAAAATGTCGATTGGATTTTATTTTCTGATGAGCTCAGTGACGATTTTTTACGTACACTTCTCTTTAATACTCATTCATTTAGTGTATTATTGAAGGATAGTACGAAAGAAGAAATAGTGAGTGCTTTTAAGGAAACAATAAAAGGAAATCGTTTTATTTGTAACCATGTTAGTAATTTGCTTTTGGACAGTACCAAAAACTCTAATAGTCAAAACAAGAAACAATTACTTACACAGACTGAACAGGAAATTTTAAAAGAGATGGCTCTGGGTAAAACAACCAAAGAAATTGCGGCTAAACGATATGTAAGTGCACATACAATTATGACCCATCGCAAGAATATATTTCGAAAAATTGAAGTAAACAATGTACATGAAGCCACCAAATACGCCATGCGTGCCGGTATTGTTGATATGGCCGAATATTATATTTAGTTAGAAGTGAGTAACGAATGCCAAAACTTTTCAAATATCAAACAGAAAATTAATTTATGAATATAGCAACTTTATTGTCGGGGGGTGTGGATAGCTCCGTGGTGGTTCATATGTTGAAGGAATCTGGTTACAATCCGTCGTTATTTTATATTAAAATTGGAATGGATGATGACGAATTGCTTCATTGTTCGTCTGAAGAAGATATTGAAATGGCTTCATTGATAGCCCGAAAGTACGGTTGTACCTTGGAAGTTATCGATTTACACAAAGATTATTGGGACAATGTGGTAACATACACTATTGATAAAGTGAAACAGGGTTTGACACCCAATCCGGATGTAATGTGCAACAAATTAATAAAGTTTGGAGTTTTTGAACAGCAGGTTGGTATAAACTTTGATAAAACAGCAACCGGTCATTATGCTACAACCACCGAACGAAACGGCAAAGTGTATCTTTCAACAGCCAAAGATCCACTGAAAGATCAAACGGATTTTTTAGCACAAATCAATTATTTGCAAGTCTCTAAGCTTATGTTCCCAATCGGACATTTAATGAAAAGTCAAGTACGTGCCATTGCAGAAAAAGCTGGTCTGCCAAGTGCAAAACGACAGGATAGCCAAGGCATTTGTTTTTTGGGAAAAATAAACTATAATGATTTTATTCGTCGCTATTTAGGTGAAAAAGAAGGTCCGACAGTAGAATTAGAGACGGGAAAAATTGTTGGAAAACATAAAGGATATTGGTTTCATACAGTAGGACAACGCAAAGGTTTGGGACTTTCGGGTGGTCCGTGGTACGTTATTAAGAAAGACATTGAAGCGAATATTGTCTATGTATCCAAAGGCTTCGAAGTAGAAACTCAATACGGAAATGAATTTTCAATGCGTGATTTTCATTTTATTACGGATAATCCTTTCGATAATACTATGAATGAATTTGATGTTAGATTTAAAATCCGACATACACCCGAATTTACATCTGGTAAAATTTTTCGTATAGCAGATGGCTATCATTTAGTATCAAGTCAAAAACTTCAAGGAATAGCTCCCGGACAATTTGGTGTTGTTTATGATGCTGAATCAAAAATTTGTATTGGAAGCGGTGAAATAATTTGAAATACTTTCTGTGTATTATGTAAATATTTTAGAAATTTATTGTTACTTTTACATCGTATTTAACAAAGCATCTGAATATGCATTCATTTTTGATAAAACATTTTGAGAATAACGTTTTTTTTGATTAATCAATAGAAAACCCAATAGGGGCTACATTAAATACAACTTATGAGACTATTATTCAAGTTCGTATTTCTTATACTTTTTACAGTTGTAGCTAATGTCACAAATGCCGCTGTTGCAAGTTTTTATAAAGCTGAATTATATCAATTTGGAAATGAAACTTTCCAAATAGCTGAAGCACCTGCTGCAATCTCTGCTACAATTACAGGAACAACATCGGTTTGTTTGAATACAACTAATCCGGTTATTACTTTTACGGGTTCAGGTGGAACTCCTCCTTATACTTTTACATATACTCTTAATAATGGTAGCAATACACCTATAAAAACCTCTTCAGGCAGCAGTGTGACCTTAGCTGTTCCAACCAATGTTGCAGGACTCTTTATTTATACACTCAAAAGCGTTTCTGATATAAATAACATTCCTGAAGTAGAGACAGGAACTGCTACTGTACGTGTAAATCCTGTGCCAATAATCGATTTTACTTTTACTGATAATCAATGTTCTGGAACGGCAGTCCAATTTACTTCTTCTCTAACAGGTTCCGATCCTGTATCATATGCATGGGATTTTGGGGATTCTTCAACATCCAACGATAAGAATCCTTCACATAACTTTACTGTTACTCCAGGCATTGGAACACAGTTTTTTGATGTAAATTTAATTGTAACAAATACCTCAACTAATTGCTCTTCTTCAATTACCAAACGAATTACATTAATTCAAACACCTGATGCAACAATCAATGGAACAGGTTCCGGAGCATTTTTTAATGGAGTACCTGTATTTCAAACATGTACTAATACAACCTCTTTATTTACTTTTACAAATAACTCATCAACAACGGCTACAAACTTAAACTATACAATTAGTTGGGGTGATGGTTCTTCAGATTTTGTATCTACATCATGGACATCAACAACTCATACTTATCGAATTGGATCATGGAATATGGTTTATACTATCCAAGGTCCCAATGGATGTTCAAATGTAAAACCTTATATTGTTTTTGTTGGTGCAAATCCGACAGTTACTTTGGGTAAACCTGCCAATACAGATATTTGTAACCCAAGTACATTGACTTTCCCGATAACCGGAACACGTAATAATCCTCCGGGGACTACCTATACTGTAACTTTTACTGATGGCTCTGCACCTCAGGTTTTCACACATCCACCTCCATCAGAAATATTGCATACTTTTACAAAACCTTCATGTGGAATAACCAGCTCTACTTTCGCAAATTCTTTTTCTGCTACAATTACAGCAGAAAATCCTTGTGGTAAATATGATGCAGTTGTTGCTCCAATTTATGTTTCAAATCCTCCGGTTGTAGATTTCACATTGTCTACTAATAAAAGTTGTGTAAATAGTCAGGTGTGCTTGACAAATACGTCTACCGATGGTTTTATAGCCAGTTCGGGTGGCTGTCTGAATCCAAATGCCGTTTGGTCAATATCACCTAATACAGGAGTTACCATAGCTTCAGGAAGTTTAGGGAATGATTTTGGCTCAAGTGATCAGAGTAAATGGACGTCCGGAAGTAATGTGATATGTCCGGAATTTTCTATTCCCGGAACCTATACTATTACGTTGAAGTTGGGCAATCATTGTGGAGTTGTTCAAAAAAACAAAACTATTTGTGTCGAAGCACCTTTATCACCTCAATTTACTATAGATACGAATGCAGGTTGCACACCTTTAGTTGTAAATACGAATAACACTACAGATATATCAAGTAGTTGTACCCCGCCTACAACCAAATGGGACGTAAGTTATACCGCAGCTAATTGTGGAACAACTTCAGCGTATACCTATACCAATGGGACAAGTTCTTCATCAATAAATCCTTCTTTTCTATTTACAAATCCAGGAACTTATACAATACAATTGTCAGTTACAAATTCCTGCGGCACGCTGTCAACAACTCAAACTGTAGTAGTAAAAAAGTCTCCAATAGTAACAATAAACAATATCCCCGATTTTTGCGGGTCTGCTGTAATTACTCCTACAGCTATAGTAAACAGTTGCTCTCCTACAACAAATTATGCATGGAGTTTTCCTGGAGGAACTCCATCATCAGCAACTACAGAAATACCCGGAACAATAACTTACAGCACACCTGGAAATTATACTGTTTCACTAACATTATTCAATGAATGTGGTACTTCAGTTACTGCATCCAAAACTTTTGCTGTAGATACTATTCCTGTCTTAACTAATACTATTTTAGCTCAAACCATTTGTTCCGGACAACAGACGGAATTGGTTACCTTAACTTCGAATATTCCCGGAACAACTTATACGTGGACTGCAACTGCTACAGGCGGAATTACAGGTTTCACTCCTTCAGGTACTAATATAATACCCGTACAAACGATTACAACATCAAGTAACTCAACAGGTACTGTTAACTATACAATTATACCAAAGTTTGGAGTATGTTCCGGAGCAGTTTCTAGCTATGTTATAACGGTTAATCCGGTTGCAGTTTTCTCCAGTCAACCGGTTTCAAGTAATGTTTGTCAAGACGGAACCCCCATAACATTAACAGTTTCTTATGCCAATGTTACAAGCATTCCAACATATCAATGGTACGCAAATCCAATTGATAATAATGCTTCCGGAACAGCTATTATAGGTGCAACTACTTCAAATTATAATCCACCATCTGCAGTTCTTGGTACTATCTATTACTATTGCGTTGTTACTTTTCCATCAGGGGCATGTTCGAATATAACGTCTAATACTGCAAATGTTACTGTAACTGCTGTACCAACAATTAGTACGCAGCCAATACTTTCGCAAAATATTTGCGTTGGTGGAACAATATTAACTCCATTAACCCTGAATTATATTGGAGGAACCGGCACTCCATCTTATCAATGGTATTCGAATACAGTAAATTCTAATATTGGGGGAGCTTTAATTTCTGGCGGAACCAATTCAAATTATACTCCTCCGGTATTTACTATAGTTGGAACTTATTACTATTATGTAGTGCTAACTTTATCAGGAAGCGGTTGTGGCTCATTGACAAGTAATACTTCCGAAATTAATGTGGTAGCCGATCCAATAGTGAGCGTACAACCTATAGTCACTCAAACAATATGTCAAGGTGCAGCACCTACAGATTTAAAAGTAATTGCAACCGGAGGACTTGGTGTGTATTCATATCAATGGTATAGTAATGCATCCAACAATACGACTTCTGGATCCTTAATTGCAGGTGCAACAGGTGCAACTTATAGACCGTCAACTTCGTCTGTAGGAACAAACTTTTACTATTGTATGATTACACAAACAGATGGTTTGGGTTGTGATACAAAAAGTGAAACAGCAGAGGTAAAGGTGAATCCAGCTCCAACATTTAACACTCAGCCTATTTCCAGTGCTGTTTGTCAAGGTGGAACACCAACCACTTTATCGGTTACATATATCAATGGATCAGGCATACCAACTTACAAATGGTATTCAAATTCAGTTGATAATACTGCAACAGGAACTGTAATTTCAGGAGCAAACTTAGCAACTTATGATCCTCCTTCATTATTGATTGATACATCCTTTTACTATTGTATTATTACACTTCCTACTGGTACATGTTTCACACTTATTTCTAATACTGCAACTGTTGCTGTTAATGTGGTTCCTACAATAAGTACACAACCTGTATTTTCACAAGACATTTGCGTTGGAGGAACAATAGCAACTCCATTAACTTTAAATTATACAGGTGGTGCCGGTATAACTTCTTATCAATGGTATTCGAATTCAATAAACTCGAATATTGGTGGTACTTTAATTCCAGACGGAACAAGTTCAAATTATACTCCTCCTGTTTTTAGTACCGTAGGAATTTATTATTATTATGTAGTGTTGACTTTCCAAGGAAGTGGGTGTGGTTCATTAACCAGCAATACTTCTGAAATTAATGTTGTAGCCGATCCATATTTCACCGCACAACCTATTGTTACTCAGATATTATGTCAAAGTTCCGCTTCTGCAGATTTGACTGTTACAGCAAGTGGAGGACTTGGTATTTTCTCCTATCAATGGTATAGTAATTCAGTGAATAATAATACTTCAGGAACATTAATAACAGGTGCGACGAACCCAATATATAAACCTTTAACTTCAACTGTAGGAACTAGTTATTACTATTGCCAGATTACACAACCCTTAGGTTTAGGATGTGATGCAACTAGTCAGACTTCAGAACTTATTGTTGTTTCTGCTCCAACATTTACTAACCAACCTGCCTCAAGTACAATTTGTGAAGGAGGTACTCCCACTGTTTTATCAGTAACTTATGCAGGTGGAGTTGGAATACCAACTTATCAATGGTATAGTAATACGGCAAATAATATAACTTCCGGAACAGCTATTTCAGGTGCAACAACTGCTACATACAATCCACCTGTAATAACAGTAGGAACAATCTATTACTATTGTGTTATTACATTACCCTCCGGAGGTTGTTCCAACTTGACATCAAGTATTGCACAAGTTACATTAAATGCAAATCCACTGATAGCATCTCAAAGTCAAATAATTTGTAGTGGTGCAACATTCTCAGTTACACCGAATAACTTAACCGGTGATATCGTTCCTATAGGTACAAGTTATACTTGGTCTAATCCAATCATAAGCCCAGTGGGTTCAATTACAGGTGCAACAGCACAAATAACCCTACAAACGGCTATAAGTCAAACATTAATTAATAATACTAATGGTTTGGCATCAGCTACATACACCGTAACTCCGATATCTGGTGCCTGTGCCGGTCCGGATTTTAATATTATCGTAACAGTAAATCCGGCTATCATTATAAATACTACTTTTAATAATATTACATGTTTAGGAGCTAATAATGGTTCCATCCAAGCGAATGTCACAGGTGGAATTCCTTTTGGTACCGGTGCTCCTTATACAATTTCGTGGACAGGACCAAATGGATTTACATCAAGCGCTACAAGTATTTCAGGATTAACCGCCGGAATTTATAACCTTTCTATTACCGACGCTTCAAGTTGCCCTGTATCCAAAAGTTATACAATCATAGAACCTACGGCAATTGGAATCAACACAGATATTAAAAAGGATATAAACTGCTTTGGAGCTTCCAGTGGTGAAATTGCTATTACAATATCGGGTGGAACAACACCTTATAATTATGCATGGACGAAAAATTCGATACTTTTTGCAAACTCAGAGGATTTATTAAATTTAGGACCTGGTGTATATGATGTTACCGTTTCGGATGTCAACAATTGTGCACCAAAAACAGCCACATTTATTATTACTGAACCAATACAATTTGTTGTAACCGGAACTATTGATCATGTTATTAATACCACTGCTCCAAATAGTGGAGCTATCAATCTTTCCGTGTCAGGTGGAACTCCACCCTATACTTATGCTTGGTCAAACGGTGCTAAAACTAAGGACTTAACTAATATCCCGGCAGGTAAATATTTAGTAAACGTTACAGATGCCAAAAACTGTGTACAAATGGTACAATTTGAAGTACTTAAGCAAACACCTATTGTCATTACTGTAAGTGTAAAGAACGACTATAATTGTCTTGCTCAAGAACCAATAAAAATATGCACGGCTTATGTTACCGGTGGAATTCCACCATTTCAATTAACATGGAGTAGAGGTGTTGTAAGTGGCATTAATAATGAAATAATGACAACTAATCAAAATGGTGCAGTAACTGTAACAGCTATAGATGCTTATGGTTTAACTGCTAGTTATACATTTAATATTGAAACTGTTGTTGGGTTTGACTATCAGCTTATTGATTGTCGTGAGTATTTATCTCAATTTAATGCTTTAGACGCTGGAGTAGATGGCCAAAATTATACTTATTATTGGGACTTTGGGGATGGAAAAGACTCTACACTTAAGAATGTCCAACATAAATATTCTACTTATGGCACGTACCATGTCAAATTAACTATTACAAGTGCGTTATGTACCAGTAACTATCAGAAAACAATCGTTTTTGAGCCATTACCAAAATTATTGCTTGAAAATGAAATAAAAATGTGTGAAGGAGATTCTATAGTACAACGGGTTTCAAATGCAGTTACTCATATATGGAGTGATGGCTCCACGGCCGATAATTTATTAATAAAGGAAAAAGGAGATTACAGTGTTATTTGCACTTCAAAGGATGGTTGTCTGGATACATTGCATTTTAAAGTAACCAGTGATCTGTTTAATTATACAATTCAAACAGACAGAGAGCAAGTAACTCTCGATAATGTCCCATTGTTACTCCAGAGCGAAGATATTCCATTCTCAACCTATTCATGGGATTTTGGTGATGGATTATCAGGTACAGGTTATAAAGTGAATCATACTTTCAATGCGGTTAAAGAAGGATACTATGATGTGAAATTGAAAGTAATTAATCCCAATGGATGTGCTGAATACGCCACAAAACGAATCTGGATTGTGAATAACTCCAGTGCAAATTCCTTTACTCCTAATGATGATGGAGTTAATGATCGATTTATGCCGGGTTGGCATTTAAAGATTTACAACCGAAACGGAATACTTTTATATGAAGGGAATGACGGTTGGGATGGAAAATATAATGGAAGATTTGTTTCAAAAGATACTTATTTCTATACTATGGATTATGCATCCGAATCAGGTCCCAAGTATAAAGAGGGTTATGTAATGGTTATTCGATAATTATATGTTTACAATGAAGAAAACCATATTCCTTATTGCTTTTAATGTTATATGTCTTCTTGGACTTGCTCAATCGAATATTCGATTGAATAATTTCTGGGAGTATACTAACTATATCAATCCGGCATACATAAACGAAGACTATTTTGCCGAATTCTCCACAGCGGCTCGTAAACAATGGCTAAACTTACCCGGATCCCCTACCACTTTTTATGCTTCAGGTACGACCTACATAGAAAAATGGCATACACAATTTGGCTTGAAACTGACTCAAGACAAAATTGGCTTCACTTCTACTTCCGATATCGATTTATCTTATGCTTATGCATTGAAAATCAATAGGGAATGGCGATTACATTTAGGTCTGGCGGTTAGTTATCAAATGTTGTCATATGATTTAACTGAAATGAACTTACCCACAATCATCTACGATCCGGCAGCTTATGAAGGATTGTTAAGCGAAAATAATTTTAATTCGGATTTGGGGATCGAATTAACTAACAAATCTTGGAAATTCGGAGCATCGAGTCAAAATGTTTTTTCCCTGTTATCCAAAATAAATAAACAATATACAAATACAAATTTTATTTATGCAATGTATCATCAAAATACTGAAGAACTTGTAAACCTCGGTTTTGGTGTTTGCGGCATACAATATGGAAATCTATATCAAATGGAATTTAATATGACAAGTTATTTTAAATTGTCAAAGGATCAAGATCAGTTTCATGTTGGGATGTTTTACAGGACTAGAAATGAGATAGGTGCAATATTAGGCCTTAATTTGAGTAATTTAATAGGTTTGTCCTACAGTTACGATTTTATTTTGGGTGGAATTAGCCGAAGTTCTATAGGAACTCACGAGTTAATACTTTCTTATAAACTGAATAAAATAATCAAATGTCTTAATTGTCCGAATTAAACTTTGTTGAATTATTTCAAAATATTGACTTGTTAATTTAAAAGAATAATCCCGTTTTTAATTTCAAAGTTATAATGAATAAATGAGCGATTAAAGTTAGTTAGTCATTTTTGCATTTTGATGCGTCTGTTATATTATAACTTAAAAAATAAGTTGTACTTTTACATCAGACTTAACAAAACTTCTAAACAGACATTCATTTTACATAACTAAAATAAGAAATTTATTTAAATAATTTAGCAATAGAAAACCCAATAAAGTCTACAATTAATATACTATATGAGACATTTTTTCAGATACGTATTTCTTCTGATTTTTGCAATTGTAGCGAATGTCTCAATTGCCAATGTTGGAAGTTCTAATAATACTGAATTATACCGTTTAGGAGATGAAACTTTCCAAATGGGTGAAGCTGTTGCAACTATTTCTGCTACCAATACAGGAACAACTTCGATAAATTCTTTACCCGATGCTACATTAAATGGTACCGGTTCGGGTTCTGTTTTTGGAGGAATACCAGTATTTGAAACATGTACAAACACAACTTCTTTATTTACATTTACAAATGGCTCAACTACAATAGCTTCAAACTTAAGCTATACAATTAGCTGGGGTGATGGTAGCCCTGATTTTGTGTCTGCTTCCTGGACGTCAACAACTCATATTTATCGAATTGGATCATGGAATTTGGTGTATACAATTCGAGGTACTGATGGTTCTTCAATTACAAAACCTTATATAGTTTTTGTTGGTACAAGTCCAACAGTTTCTTTAGGAAAACCTGACAGTACTGATATTTGTAACCCAACTTCATTGACCTTTCCGATAACAGGAACACGTAACAACCCTCAGGGAACGACCTATACAGTGACTTTTACTGATGGCTCTGCACCTCAGATTTTTAATCATCCACCTCCTTCATCGGTTACTCATTTATTTAATAAAACCTCTTGTGGGGTAACAAGCTCTTCGTTTACAAATTCTTTTTCTGCCACAATTTTAGCTGAGAATCCTTGTGGTAAATATGAAGCAGTTGTTGCTCCTATTTATGTTTCGTCCCCTCCAGTTGCAGATTTTATTTTGCCTTCAACTGTAAACTGTGTCGACAATGAGGTGTGCATGACTAATACATCTACAGGTGGTTCTATAGCCGGTTCGAGTGGTTGTTTGAACCCAAATCTTGTTTGGTCAATATCGCCCGCTATAGGATTCACATTAGCTAGTGGAAGTTTAGGAAATGATTTTAGTTCAACCGATCAGAGTAAATGGACAACAGGTACTAATGTGATATGTCCGAAATTTTCTATTCCGGGAACCTATATTGTTAAGTTGAAGGTGGGTAATCATTGCGGAATTGATCAAAAAATTGATACTATTTGTGTTGAAACACCAATAACACCTCAATTTACATTGGCGACTACTACAGGTTGCACAACTGTTGACGTTTCCACAATTAATTCAACAGTTGTTGCCAATGCCTGTACAACACCGAAATATAATTGGGACGTAAGTTATACTGCAGGATATTGTGGAATCTCATCAGCGTATATATATACCAAGGGTACAAGCGCATCTTCTTTTAATCCTTCTTTTCAATTTACGAACCCCGGGACTTATACCATAAAACTCTCGATTAGTAATTCCTGCGGTACACAGACAACTTCAAAGACTGTAATAGTAGAAAAAAAGCCACCAACAGTAACAATCAATAATATCCCTGATTTTTGTGGTTCAGCAGTCATTAATCCATCGGCAGTAGTGACTAATTGTGCACCACCAACTAGTCCTGTTACTTATGCCTGGAGTTTCCCCGGAGGCATTCCGGCCACTTCAAATACAGAAGTACCCGGAACAATAACATACAGCTCGCCGGGTAATTATACTGTATCTTTCAATTTAACCAACGAATGTGGTGTTTCTGTAACTGCAACAAAAACATTTGCAGTAAATGTCGTTCCTGTTTTAACCAATATATCCTTAGCTCAAACAATTTGTTCTGGTCATCAGACTGACTTGGTTATTCTAACATCGGATATTCCAGGCACTACTTTTTCGTGGACAGCAACAGCAACAGCAGGAATTACAGGTTTTACACCATCGGGTAATACGAATACTCTACCCGTACAAACTATTACAACAGCAAACAATGTAACAGGAACTGTCAACTATGCTATTACCCCAATGTTTGGAGCATGTCCCGGAACTGTTCGCAATTATGTCATTACAGTTAACCCTGCGGCAGCTTTCACCAGTCAACCGGTACCAAGTGCAGTTTGTCAAGGTGGAACACCTGCAAGCTTGTCTGTTACTTTTATCAATGGTGCAACGCCAATATACCAATGGTATGCAAATACAGTTGATAATAACTTTTCAGGAACAGCTATTTTAGGGGCAACTAATGCAACATATAATCCACCCACTACAACTATAGGTTCAATCTATTACTATTGTATTATTACATTTTCTTCGGGTGTATGTACCGAAATTACTTCTAATACAGCAAATGTTACTATCACTGCAGTGCCTGCAATCACCACCCAACCTACATCTTCACAAGATCTTTGCATTGGTGGAACAATACCAACTCCATTGTCAGCAAATTATGTAGGAGGAGCCGGTACCCCTACATATCAATGGTATTCGAATGGAATAAATTCGAATGTCGGTGGGACTGCAATTTATGGAGCTACTAATTTGAGCTATACTCCTCCGGCTTTTATCTCAGTAGGAACATATTACTATTATGTTGTTCTAACTTTTTCCGGAAGTGGTTGCAATTCGGTTATTAGTAATATTGCAAAAGTTAATGTTGTAAATGATCCTATTGTCAGCGAACAACCTTTACTCACCCAAACAGTATGTCTGAATTCTGATCCGGTAAATTTAAAAGTAACTGCAAGTGGTGGAGCTGGTGCATATCTTTATCAATGGTATAGTAATACAGTTAATAATACAACAACTGGAAGTGTAATTCCTGGTGCGATTGGAGCAACCTATAAACCGGTAACATCAACTTTAGGAACAGGCTATTACTATTGTTTGATTACTCAAGGAGCCGGTTTGAGCTGTGATGTAAAAAGTGAAACGGCTGAAGTAATTGTTATTCCTCAACCCACTTTCACAAGCCAGCCTCAACCCAATATGGTTTGTAGAGGTGGAACACTTACACCATTATCGGTTACTTATAGCGGTGGTGTTGGTGCACCGACCTACCAATGGTATGGTAATCTGATTGATAATACCGCATCCGGAATGCTCATTCCAGGAGCAACTTCTGCTACCTATACTCCGATTACCACATCGCTGGGTACATTCTATTATTATTGTATCGTTAGTTTCTCTTCGGGGACATGTTCAATTATTATTTCTAATACTGCAACTATTATTGTTAGTGCTATTCCCGCAATCACTGCACAACCGACACCTTCACAGAATCTTTGTATAGGTGGAACAACAGCAACTCCATTATCAGTAAATTATACAGGTGGAACAGGAACTCCTACCTATCAATGGTATTCGAATACAATAAACTCGAATGTTGGAGGTACAATAATTGCAAGCGGAACCAGTTCAACTTATACACCGGCTGCTTTTACTGCACTAGGAACTTATTACTATTATGTGGTGTTGACTTTCTCGGGAAGTGGATGTACATCTGTAACCAGCGATGTTGCCCAATTGAATATTGTAAGCAATCCTTCTATCAGTTCACAACCTTTGACTACTCAAACTGTATGTCAAAGCGTTGCTCCGGCAGATCTGACAGTTGCTGCAACCGGTGGTCTTAATGTTTATTTCTATCAATGGTACGTTAATGCAGTCAATAATACTACATCGGGAACTTTAATACCTAGTGCAACAGGTGCAACTTTCACACCATTTACAACAACTGTAGGAACTGCTTATTATTATTGTGAGGTTACACAAGGAGCCGGTTTGGGCTGTAATGTAACCAGTGCTACATCTGCAGTAGTTGTAGTTCCGGCTCTTTCGTTTAAACAGTATCCAATTTCCAGCAATGTTTGTCAGAATGGAATACCTTCAACTTTATTTGTTGATTATGAAAATGGAGTTGGTACACCAACTTACCAATGGTACTCTAATACCGATGATAATACTGCAACAGGAATTCCGATAGGAGGTGCAATTAATTCAACCTATATTCCATCAACAACAACACTTGGTACAATTTATTATTATTGTACTATTACTCTTTCTTTGGGAACATGTACAAGCATAACTTCTAAAACAGCCAATGTTACAGTTACTACAGTTCCGGCAATCACTACACACCCTACAGCTACTCAAAGTATTTGTGTTGGCGGAACAATAGCAGCTCCATTATCCGTTGAGTATTCTGGCGGAGCCGGAACCATAACATATCAATGGTATTCGAATACAATTAATTCGACTATTGGCGGTACTCCAATTTCAGGTGCAACCAATTCAACTTTTAGTTCTCCGGCTTTTACTGTATCCGGTACATATTACTATTATGTAGTGATAAATTTCTCCGGTAGTGGTTGCAGTTCCATAACCAGTAATACTTCGGAAATTGTTGTTTCAGACGATCCGTTTGTAAGCTTACAACCTTTAGTTTCTCAAACATTATGTATCAACTATGCTCCGTCTGATTTGACGGTTTCCGCAAGTGGAGGTATCGGTTCGTTTTTGCACCAATGGTATAGTAACTCAGTCAAAAATACCACTACCGGAACCCTGATAACAGGTGCGACATCTGCGACTTATAAACCATCAACTTCAACTATAGGAATAAGTTATTACTACTGTTTGATTACACAACCCTTAGGTTTGGGATGCAATGCGACAAGTGATCTTGCTGAAGTTATCGTTGTTCCTGAACCTACATTTACAAGCCAGCCGATGTCAAATACCGTTTGTAAAAACGCAACTCCTACAGCATTATCGGTTACCTATACCGGTGGAGAGGGTGTGCCATCTTACCAATGGTATAGTAATACAATCGATAATACGATTTCAGGATCAGCTATTCCCGGTGAAACAAATGCTTCATTCATTCCTTCGACTTCAACTGTAGGAACTACATATTTCTATTGCATGATTTCACTCTCTTCAGGAAGTTGTACAGGTTTAACTTCAGGTACTGCAGTGTTTACTGTAAATCCAAATCCACAGATTGCAACAAAAAGTAGTACAATATGTAGTGGTACGGCATTCTCGGTTACACCTAATAATTTAACCGGTGATATCGTTCCAACGGGTACAATTTATATCTGGTCTTATCCTGCTATAATTCCGGCAGGTTCAATTACCGGAGCATCGGTACAATCAACGCCACAGACTTCTATTAGTCAAACATTGACAAATTCGACTAACGGGTTGGCAAATGCTACCTATATTGTAACTCCTATTTCAGGTTCTTGTGTTGGCGCTAATTTTAATGTTGTTGTAACAGTAAATCCGGCTATCAACATAAATACGACAGTTAATAATATCACTTGTTTAGGCGCTAATAATGGTTCCATTCAAGCCGCTATTAGCGGTGGAGTTCCTTTTGGTGGAGGTACACCCTATACAATTTCATGGACAGGGCCAAATGGATTTACATCAGTTGCTGCAAACATTTCAGGATTAGTTGCAGGAATATATAACCTTACTGTTGACGATGCAGCAGGTTGTCCTGTATCAAAAAGTTACACAATCGTCGAACCAACAGCCATTATCATTAATACGGATAATAAAAAAGACATTCCCTGCTTTGGAGCAAACAACGGTGAGATAGGTATTACTGTAACGGGTGGAACAGCCCCTTATAATTATACCTGGACTAAAAATACGGTATTTTATTCAAATGCTGAAGATTTATCGAATTTAGGACCGGGTGTATATGAACTTACTGCGACCGATGTAAACAGTTGCGCTCCTAAAAAAGCCACATTTACTATTTTAGAGCCATCTGCTCTGGGACTCAATCTGGTGAGTCAGACAAACGTGTTGTGTTACGGAGACGCAATAGGTGCTATCACTGTGAATGTTTCAGGTGGAACTCCTTTTGAAAAAACACCGGGTGTTTTTAGTTATAGTTTTATGTGGATGGGACCAAACGGTTTTACAAGTTCCAGTCAGAATCTTATCAATATTGTTGAAGGTGCCTATAATTTAGTTGTTACCGATTTCTTAGGTTGTTCAAAAACTTTAACAGTTAACATTACTCAATCCCCCGAAATAGTATTAGATGTTACTACTACGGCCATTAGCTGTTATGGAGCCAATAATGCAACCATCATTCTTGCCATTTCGGGAGGAAATGCACCTTATCAGATACAATGGAGTAATGCAGGAAGCGGAACGTTCCAGGGCAATCTTGCAGCCGGAAATTACGTGATTACTGTTATTGATAATCTTGGCTGTCAGAAAACACGAACTGTAAATATTCCTGAAGCTCCTATCTATAACATTAGCCCCAAAGTAACTAATATCTCTTGTTTTGGTGCGCATGATGGAGTCATAAATCTAAACCTGATCGGGGGAAAAGTGCCGGTGTCTGTAGTATGGAGCGATAGTCCGACCACGGCAACTGTACGTACTAATCTTGGGCCGGGGTCTTATACTGTTGCCATTAGCGATGGAACACCCTGTTATATAAATAATTCATTTGTGATAGTTGAGCCCCAGCCAATGGTTCTTTCAGCTAATCTCACCAATGCAATTGATTGTAATGGTATAAACAGCGGGGCCATCGATTTGTTGGTTGCCGGTGGCACTGCGCCCTATAAATATCTCTGGTCGAACGGAGTTGTAACAGAAGATATAAAGAATGTCCCCGCGGGTATTTATACAGTAACAGTAACTGATAAAAACAGTTGTTCGGTATCCGGTCAGTACACGCTCACTAGGCCTTTACCTATCGAAATAAGTGTAGTTACAGCTGATGGTTATGATTGTACTATTCAAAAAACCATTAAAACCTGCATAGCAAATGTAAAAGAAGGAGTACCTCCTTATCAGTTGACCTGGTCGAGGGGAACGATAAGCGGCTTGAATAACGAAATAATGGTAACCACGCAAAGCGGATTAGTCGATCTGCAGGTTGTTGATGCGTTGGGTTGTTCGAAAAGTTATTCTTTCAATGTGGATCTGCTGAAACTGGGGATTGATTATACCGTTTCGGACTGTAATAAGCATATTTACGAATTTAATGCCTTAGTTTTAAACACTCAGGAGAACTATACTTACGCGTGGGATTTTGGAGATGGAAGCAGTTCAACCTTAAAGAATCCTCAACATGTATTTTTAAAGGCAGGAATCTTTAATTTGCAATTAACAGTGAGTAGTACATCCTGTATTGCCATATTTCAGAAAACAATTAACGTGGAGTCACAACCGGTTTTGACACTCGACAGAGAGCCGCTTTTATGCCTTGGTGATTCTGTGGTATTGCATGCACTGGGTGCAAACTTCTACCGATGGAGCAACGGAACTGTGGCGGATAGTCTTGTGATTAAGGAAAGCGGGGAATATAATGTGATTGGACGAACATTGAACGGTTGTATTGATACTCTGAAATTTACAGCCAATTATTACGATTCGTTTAACTATACTATACAGACTGATAAAGTGGAAGTGACTACTGATGGAACCCCGATACGTATATGGAGCGAAGCCATACCGTATTCGAATTACATATGGGATTTTGGTGATGGAATGACCCAAACGGCAGGTTCTGAAGTTAACCATTTGTACGATGCCAGTAAAGCAGGTCATTATGACATTAAATTAAAAGTGATAAATCCGAATGGTTGCACCGAGAATGTTACCAAACGTATCTGGATTACCAATAATTCAATTATCAATACCTTCAGCCCTAATGGTGACGGAACCAATGATATCTTTATGAAAGGTTGGCATCTAAAAGTGTATAACCGCAATGGCTTATTTATATTCGAAGGTAAAGACGGCTGGGATGGTACTAACAATGGAAAAGATGTCATGGCTGATACCTATTTCTTTGTTGTTTACTTCGAGTCGGAATCGGGGACTAAATCCCGTTCAGGTTACGTAACAGTTATTCGCTAAATTCAGTAACGAAATATGAAGAAAGTTGTACTCTTTTTCCTTTTAATTATCGTGTCTCTATTGGGTTTTGCTCAATCGAACGCACGCATAAATAATTACTGGGAAAATGCATACTACATAAATCCTGCAGCGATAGACGATGATTTTGCGGCTGTAATAAGTGCGGTTGCCCGTAAACAATGGTTTGGAGTTCCCGGGGCACCAAATACATTCTTGGGTGCGGGAACTGTGTATTTTGATAATCTGCATACACAAATCGGATTGAAAGTATTTGCTGATGAAATAGGCTATACGCACGTTGCCAATGCATCCCTTTCGTATGCTTATTCTGTAACACTCGATGAGTGGTGGCGTCTCCATTTAGGTCTGGCTGCCAGTTTTCAAAGTTTATCCTATGATTTATTGCAGGTAAATCCGGAAGCTCTTGACGATCCTACTTTTATAACAGGTTTATTAAAAACAAATAATTATAATGTCGATCTGGGTGCGCAACTGACAAACAAAACGCTGACCATTGGTTTGTCAGGGCAAAATATCTTCTCAATATTTTTTAAAGAGAATAAGTTGCAAACAAATACCAATTTTCTTTACGCTAAATACAGGAAGAGAACCAATCAGTCTGTCGATATGCAATACGGCGTTTCGGCCATTCAATATGGTTCGGCCTTACAAATGGAGTTTAGTATAACCTCTTATTTTAAATACTATAATCAGCCGGATCTCTTTCAGGCAGGATTGTTTTACCGTACCCGAAGCGATATGGGCGTTTTATTGGGTGTAAACCTTGGTAATAACCTTCATTTGTGGTATAGCTACGATTATAATGTAGGTGGGCTACAAACCAGTTTAATCGGTACGCACGAGATGATGCTGGTCTATAAGTTTGATAAAATACCGGGATGTATTAATTGCGGTAAATAGAATATCTTAATAAAAGATACGTTCAAATGCTAAGCATTATAGTTGAAACAGCCAATCGCACTAAGTACGATTGGCTGTTTCAACTAATTATAACTACTAACTATTTTATCGCTGCCAATGCCTGTTCGATATCCGCTTTAATATCGATGATATTTTCGATACCTACCGAAATACGAAGTGCTCCGGGGAATACACCTGCCGAAATTTTATCTTCGGGTGAGAGTTGTTCGTGCGTGGTAGATGCAGGGTGAATAATCAAGGTTTTGGTGTCACCTACATTCGCCAGGTGACTGATCAGTTTGAGATTGTTGATCAGGCTGTCGGCTTTTTCGGCATCACCTTTCAGTTTGAACGAAAGCACACCACCAAAACCGCGTTTCAGGTATTTAGTTGCTAAAGCATGATACGGGCTGCTTTTCAAACCTGGATAGTTTACATATTCTACATCCGGATGATTTTCCAGCCAGGTAGCCAGTTCCAAAGCGTTCTGAACATGACGTTCTACGCGGAGTGAAAGTGTTTCCAGTCCTTGTAACAACAAGAAAGAATTGAACGGACTGATGGTATTTCCCCAGTCGCGAAGCCCTTCAACGCGTGCACGGATGTTGAAAGCAATGTTGCCGAATGGGCCATCGGTTCCGAATACATCCCAGAAAACCAGTCCGTGATAACTATCCGATGGTTCAGTGAATGCAGGGAATTTTCCATTGCCCCAGTTGAATTTTCCGCTGTCCACTATCACTCCACCCAACGAAGTTCCGTGTCCGCCTATCCATTTAGTAGCACTTTCAACCACGATAGTTGCACCATGTTCCAAAGGACGGAAAATAGCTCCACCGGCTCCGAAAGTATTGTCCACAATCAATGGAATACCATGTTTGTTGGCAACAGCTGCGATAGCTTCAAAATCGGGAATGTTCAAATCGGGATTTCCGATTGTTTCCAAATAAATTGCTTTGGTTTTGTCGTCTATCAGTTTTTCGAATTCTTTAGGCTCATCGTTAGGTGTAAAACGAACATCTACCCCCAGACGTTTAAACTGATTTTTAAACTGATTGTAAGTTCCACCGTATAGATGCGAAGTGGAAACAAAGTTATCACCGGCTTCAATAATATTGTTTAGGGCAATGAATTGAGCCGATTGTCCTGAAGAAGTTGCCAAAGCATTTACCCCGCCTTCGAGTGCAGCGATACGTTTTTCGAAAACATCGGTAGTAGGGTTCATCAAACGGGTGTAGATATTACCGAATTTACGCAATGCGAATAAGTCAGCGCCATCTGCTGCGTCGTCAAATACGTACGAACTTGTTTGATAAATCGGTACTGCACGTGCTTTTGTTGTTCCGTCTACTACCTGTCCTGCATGTACCTGTAAGGTTTCAAATTTAAATTCTGACATAAGAGTTATATTTTTGTTGATAATCTTTTCCAAAGTTTAAAACTTTGGAAAAGATAGAATTGGTAAATTGTAAATGATTAAATTGTAAATTAAAGTGGGTATTCTTCAAATGCATAAAGCAATGTTGAAAGATAACGTTCACCAGTATCGGGCAATATAGTTACAATCACTTTCCCTTTATTTTCTGGACGCAAAGCCAGTTGAGTTGCTGCATAAGCTGCTGCTCCGGAAGAAATACCTACTAACAGACCTTCTTCTTTTGCCAATTGGCGTGAAGTAAGAATAGCATTGTCGTTGCTTACCTGAATAATTTCGTCAACTACAGCTGCGTTATAGATTTTTGGAATAAATCCGGCACCAATTCCCTGAATTTTGTGAGGACCTGGATTTCCACCCGAAAGAACAGGGGAATCAGCAGGCTCAACTGCTACAATTTTTACATTCGGATTGTGCGCTTTCAATGCTGCACCTACACCACTTACCGTTCCACCGGTACCAACTCCTGCAACGAAAATGTCAACTTTTCCGTCGGTGTCTTTCCATATTTCTTCGCCAGTAGTAAGTCTGTGAATTTCTACATTGGCAGGGTTTTCAAATTGTTGAGGGATAAATGAATTTGGAATTTCTGCCGATAATTCTACTGCCTTGGCAATGGCACCTTTCATGCCTGTTGCGCCTGGAGTCAATACAATGTTTGCACCAAATGCTTTCAATAAGTTGCGACGTTCCACACTCATGGTTTCGGGCATGGTGAGTGTAAGTTTATATCCTTTTATTGCGGCAACGAAAGCCAAACCAATACCGGTATTTCCACTTGTAGGTTCAATGATTTCTACACCGGGTTTCAAAATTCCTTTGGCTTCGGCATCTTCAACCATGGCCAGAGCGATACGTTCTTTTACGCTTCCAGCCGGATTGAAAGATTCCAGTTTGGCGATTACAGTAGCTTCTAAGTTTCTTTTTGAACTGTAATTCGACAGTTCTAATAATGGTGTATTGCCAACCAATTCGGTTAGACTTTTTGCAATTTTAGCCATGACAATAAAGTTTATGGGTTTGTTTGATTTTTATAATGCAAAATTAGCGTGTATTTAAAATCCCTACAATCGCAAAGATAGGGTATTTTTTATACCGTGTTTATGGTATATTTTTTTGCTTCAAGTGACGGTCTCACTCACTGCAATTGAAGATGAAGACATAGTGAGGCCATCAATAAAGATTACATTTCACTCAACTCCAGCCACCGCATTGTTTTTTCGTCAATAAGTTCACCCAATTGTCCAAAACGATGTGAAGCTTCTACAATTGCTTCAGCACTCAACGTCCCGGAAGATAATTGTGCTTCGATGTTTACCTTCTCGGCTTCCAATTTGGGGATTTCTTTTTCCAAAGCTTCAAATTCCTGTTTTTCTTTGAAGCTTAATTTTTTGGAATTGTCTTTTTTTACAGGCTCTGCTTTTGGAATAACGACTTTTGCATTGGCTGCTTTCTTTGCTTCTGCAAGAGCAGTTTTCTTATCATCCCGCTCTTGTTCTTCCATCAATTCGTTCCATTCGCGATAATCGGTATAGTTCCCGGGGAAGTCCTTCAATTCAGCATCACCTTTGAATACCATTAAATGATCGACCACTTTATCCATAAAATAACGGTCGTGACTGACAACAATTACACATCCTTTAAAGGACTGTAAGTATTCTTCCAATATATTTAAGGTTACAATGTCGAGATCATTGGTAGGCTCATCCAGTACCAAGAAGTTGGGATTACGCATTAATACAGTGCAAAGATGCAAGCGACGCTTCTCACCACCACTTAGTTTATATACGTAATTGTGTTGAGTTTCGGGTGTAAAGAGGAAATGTTGCAGAAATTGTGAAGCCGACATTTTTTTTCCATTTCCCAAATCCACTTCTTCGGCAATGTCCTGAATCACATCCAGCACCTTCATTTGTTCGTCGAAAGCCAGACCGTCCTGACTGTAATAACCGAAGACTACGGTTTCGCCCACATCAAACGATCCGCTGTCGGGTTTCACTATTCCCAATAACATTTTCAGGAAGGTCGATTTTCCGGTACCGTTTTTCCCGACTATGCCCATTTTTTCGTAACGCGCAAAGTTATAATAAAAATTATCAAGGATTTTCAGATCACCATAAGCTTTACAAATATATTTGGCTTCGAAAATTTTAGACCCGAGGTAACTTGCTTTCACATCCAGTTGCACATTGTCGTTGTTGCGACGAAGTTTTGCCCGTTCCTCAATTTCATAAAAACTCTCTTGACGCGCTTTGGCTTTGTGGGCACGGGCTTGTGGTTGACGGCGCATCCAGTCGAGCTCTTTTCGATATAAATTAATGGTCCGATCGCTCTCTGCATTGAATGACTCAATGCGTTCCTGACGTTTTTCAAGATAATAGCTATAATTTCCATTGTATTGAAACAAAGCCTGATGATCAATTTCAAAAATGTTGGTACAAACACGGTCGAGGAAGTAACGGTCGTGCGTCACCATAAGCAAAGACATGGTGGAGCGTTTCAGAAAATCTTCCAGCCATTCTATCATTTCCAGGTCGAGGTGGTTGGTAGGCTCATCCAGAATTAGCAAATCAGGTTCTCCAATAAGTACATTGGCCAAGGCAACCCGCTTCAACTGTCCACCGGACAGTTCACCGATAAGCTGGTCGAAATTGGTGATTTTCAGTTTGCCGAGGATTTGTTTGATGCGCGTTTCGTAGTCCCAGGCTTTGAGCAAATCCATGCTCGAAAGTATTTCGTTCAAATTGCTGTGGTCGGTCGATAACATGCAATGTTCGTAAGCGGCAATGGTTCGCACTACTTCATTGTCCGTTTGCAAACAGGCATCCAGTACAGATAATTCTTTCGGAAAATCAGGGTCCTGCTCCAGATAGGCGATGCGCAAATCACGACGAAAGGTGATTTTCCCGCTTTTGTAATCTTCTTTTCCGGCAATAATATTAAGCAAAGTGGTTTTTCCGGTACCGTTTTTGGCTATCAACGCCACGCGCTGGTTGTCGGATATACCAAAAGAGATATTTTCAAAAAGTAGATTATCGCCAAAAGATTTGGTTAGATTTTCTACCTGCATATAACTGATCATAAACTAATAATTTTTTGCAAAGATAGTGCTTTTTTCCAAGCCTTTTTTCTATCTTTGTCATTCATCACATGCCATTTTACGAAAATCTACATAATTCAATTTTCTAAAACCCTACAAAAATGAAAACTCTAAAAGGAACAGAAACCGAAAAAAATTTACTTAAGTCTTTCGCAGGTGAAAGTCAGGCTCGTATGCGTTACACCTATTTTGCTAAAGTCGCAAAAACAGAAGGTTTTGAACAAATTTCAGCTATTTTCCTCGAAACTGCAGAACAGGAAAAATCTCATGCTAAAAAATTCTTCAGCTATCTGGAAGGTGGCATAGTTGAAATCACGGCATCATATCCAGCCGGAATGATTGGTACAACTGCAGAAAATCTGCAGGCAGCAGCAAATGGAGAAAATGAAGAATGGAAAGATTTGTATCCTCATTTTGCTGATGTGGCCGAAGCTGAAGGTTTTGCGAACATCGCAGCAGCATGGCGTAAAATTGCAGCAGTAGAAGCTCAACACGAAAAACGTTATCTTCGATTATTGGAACGCGTAGTTGCAGGTACTGTTTTCTCCCGCGAAGTAGAAACAACCTGGCAATGTCGTGAGTGTGGTCACATTCATACAGGTAAAGAAGCTCCTAAAGTTTGTCCAACATGCGCACATCCGCAATCTTATTTCGAGGTTGAAAAACAAAATTACTAAACTTCACCCCAACCCTCTCCAAAGGAGAGGGAAACAGGCGTACTGCATCCGTTGCTCAATTCATTGAGTTATGGATGTTTTGTTTTTTTACGTACTTTTGTGCTAGCTAATTCTATTTTTTAATGAATACTGAACATACAAATGAATCTGGTCTACCGCAATTTCCCTCTCCTTTGGAGAGGGCTAGGGAGAGGTGTGAATTATTAATTACTTCCGACGGTTCGCATACACTTTTTGTGTCGGAGATAGATGAATGTTACCACTCCACACATGGAGCGATACAGGAATCCCGTTTTATTTTCATTGATACAGGATTAAAACAATGTACCAAGTCTGAAATCAAAGTGATGGAAATTGGTTTTGGTACCGGTTTAAATGCATTTCTTACCCTGATAGAGGCGGAGCGGAGTGGTAAACAAATTCACTACACTTCTCTTGAACTTTATCCCGTGGAAGTGGAAAAGGCTTTGCAACTGAATTTTCCGGAAGAATTGGCTTCCGATAAAAGGATGTTTTTCGAACAAATGCACACTGCGCCCTGGAATACCGAAGTGCAAATCACAGCTAACTTTTCGCTACTGAAAATTAAAACTGATTATACGCAATTTAATTTTACGGAAACATACGATGTTATTTATTTCGATGCTTTTTCGCCGGAGAAACAACCAGAGATGTGGACGGAAGAGCGTTTCAAAACCTTATATTTACAATCAAATCCCTGTGCTATACTCACAACCTATTGTGCCAAAGGTATTGTTCGCCGAGCCATGCAAGCCGCCGGATTTAATGTGGAACGGCTGCCAGGACCTCCGGGGAAAAGGCAAATAGTGAGATGTTTGAAAAGTCCGAAAGTTTGATGTTCCGCATTTCGTGTTCATCGTTTTTTTACTAGTTGAAAATTATTTATAAATACTTTCAACCTTTGACTATCTATTTTTGTTTACTCGTCTACATGTTAACTCGTTTACTAAATATATGAAACACTTCAAACAATATTCCGCTTTCTATATTCCCTACATTTTGTTTGTAGTCGCATTCATTGTGCTAATTATTAGTAATGAGAAAGCTGATCTGCACTTGTGGCTCACCTCCTTCAACTCACCAACGGGTGATGTTTTTTTTCGATATTATACCAATGTGGGTGGCTCGCTTCCCTATATTGTTATAGTTGGATTGCTTTTTTATCGGTATCGAATAGCACTGTTTCTGCTTATCACGCAACTTGTGTCCGGTTTATTTTCGGAAGTAGTAAAACAAACATGGAATGAACCTCGTCCAATAAAATATTTTGCTGACAATTTCCCGAATTTACAAATCCATCAGGTAATAGGAGAACATTTACATGCTTCTCACAGTTTTCCTTCGGGGCATACCATTACTGCATTTGCCTTTTTCCTGGCCTTAGCCTTCTTTTCCAAAAGACCATTGTTGCATTTTCTTTATTTTATTTTGGCTCTGTTTGTTGGTTTTTCACGCATTTATTTGTCACAACATTTTGCATTGGATGTATTGGTTGGTTCAATAATTGGGGTTGCAGTTACTGTTTCCTGGCAGTTTTACTTCGAAAAACTTCCAATAAAATGGGCAGATGGCTCATTACGAGATGTTTTTTCAAGAAAAAAGAGTCGTTGACTTTGTGATTCGAAATAAAATATCTATCTTTGCAGACTCAAAATTTAAATAAACAAATATGTATTTAACAGCTGAAATTAAGCAAGAAATCTTCGGTAAACACGGAAAGTCTAACACTGATACTGGCTCATCTGAAGGCCAGATAGCATTGTTTTCATACCGTATCAACCATTTAACTGGTCACTTAAAGTTAAACAAAAAAGATTATAGTACAGAACGCGCTCTTGTAATTTTGGTAGGTAAACGTCGTCGTCTGCTCAATTATTTGAAAGACACCGAAATTTCACGCTACCGTGCAATTATCAAAGAGTTGGGTATTAGAAAGTAATTCTGGCTTTCAAAAACTTTAAGAGGCGTTTCAAAATTATTTTGAAATGCCTCTTCTTTTTAATGAACGACCCAAAATCCGCAATATGTCGGAGGTTTAAGATGTAGTTTCTGTATGGTTTTGAAAGCAAATTGCGCAATTAAACATAAATCAGAACTTGTATTTATAATGGGATTGAAAGAATTAATACTTATTTAATTCCCCTTTAGGGGTTAGGGGTCATTATGAATTTTCTTTACAACATAGCAATATACATTTACGGAGTGCTAATTTATCTGGCTTCACTTTTCAGTGAAAAAGCCAGAAAACTTCGTATAGGACAACTGGAAGCCTTTAAATTATTGGAAGATGAAATTGAACCAGAAGCGCAATATGTTTGGTTTCATGCAGCTTCGTTGGGCGAATTTGAACAAGGACGGCCGGTAATTGAACAACTTAAAAAGGAACAACCGGATACAAAAATTTTACTGACTTTTTTCTCTCCTTCTGGCTACGATGTGCGAAAGGATTATAAAGGTGCAAACATTGTTTCGTATTTACCTTTAGATACTCCCGGTAATGCAAAACGATTTGTAAAGTTGGTAAATCCTTCGAAAGCCATTTTTATAAAATACGAATTTTGGCCTAATTATTTGCAGGCTTTAAATGCTTTAAAAGTACCTGTTTTCAGCATTTCATCCATTTTTAGATCCGAACAAGTGTTTTTTAAATGGTATGGAAAATGGTATTGCAATTTGTTAAGTACATTCAAACATATTTTTGTTCAGGACAAAATTTCGCTTGAAATATTGCAATCGCATGGAATTAAAAATGTCTCGGTTGCAGGTGACACGCGCTTTGATCGGGTGGTAGATTTAGCAAAACAAGCTAAATCTATTCCTTTAGTTGAAACATATGTAAAAGATGCAAAAAAGGTAATCGTTGCAGGAAGTTCCTGGCCAAAGGATGAAGAATTATTGGTAAGATACCTGAAAGAACATATGGATGTTAAACTGATTCTGGTACCGCACGAAATTCATGAAGCGCATTTGTCCGGTATTTTCAAATTGTTGGATAATAACTTTATACGTTATACCCAAGCTGATGACTCCAAAATTCAAAATTGCAAATGTCTGATTGTGGATACTATCGGTCTACTTTCTTCTATTTATCGTTATGCCAATGTAGCCTATATTGGTGGTGGATTTGGAGTGGGAATTCACAATACACTGGAAGCAGCTGTGTACGATGTACCGATAGTTTTCGGACCAAATTATCAGAAATTCCGTGAAGCACGCGAGTTAATCTCAGCTGGCGGTGCTTTCTCTATCAAAGATTACGAAACGTTCGAAGCACAACTGGATAAATTATTTATAGAAAACAAAGCTGGAAAAATGGCTGGTGAATATGTCCGCAAAAATACCGGTGCAACAAACATGATTATTAAAACATTATTTAATTAGCGCAATAAACATTGGCATATTAGCACATTAGTATATTGGCACATTGAAAGAATATTATGCAAAAACCCTCCATTCCGAAAGGTACACGCGATTTTACGCCACAAGAAATGGCAAATCGGAATTATATTTTCAATACCATCAAAGATGTTTTTCGTCTGTACGGATTTCAACAAATTGAAACTCCCGCTATGGAAAACCTATCTACTTTGATGGGGAAATATGGCGAAGAAGGTGATAAATTGTTGTTCAAAATCCTCAATTCAGGTGATTTTATTACAGGTACCACCAATGACGAATTATTGGGACGAAATAGTGTGAAACTGACCAGTAAAATATCTGAAAAAGGACTGCGTTACGACTTGACTGTGCCATTTGCACGCTTTGTGGTGCAACATCAGAATGAAATCTCTTTTCCTTTTAAACGCTATCAGATTCAACCTGTTTGGCGTGCCGATCGTCCGCAAAAAGGTCGTTACCGTGAATTTTACCAATGCGACGTGGACGTAGTGGGAAGTGATTCCTTGCTCAATGAACTTGAACTGATTCAGATTGTGGACGAAGTCTTTCGTCGTCTGAAAATCAATGTCTGCTTAAAAATAAATAACCGCAAAATTCTTTCGGGTATAGCCGAAATCATTGGCGAAGCCGAAAAAATAACTGATATCACGGTGGCCATTGATAAAATGGATAAAATTGGGTTGGAAAAGGTAAACGAAGAAATTGCTTCGAAAGGTATTTCTGCCGAAGCTATTGCAAAACTGCAACCGATTTTAAACCTCAGCGGAACAAATTCAGAAAAGCTGAATCAACTGAAAACGGTATTAGTTGCTTCTGAAATTGGAATGAAGGGAATTACCGAATTAGAAACTATTTTCGGACTTTGTGAAGCCATGAAAGTACAAACAACCATTGATCTTGATCTAACACTGGCACGAGGACTGAATTATTATACCGGAGCAATATTCGAAGTAAAAGCACTGGATGTGGAAATGGGAAGCATAACAGGTGGCGGACGTTACGATAACCTGACAGGAGTTTTTGGTTTGGAAGGTGTTTCGGGTGTTGGAATTTCATTTGGTGCCGACCGTATCTATGATGTGCTGAATCAATTGAAATTATATCCTGAAACTTCGGTTGAGCAAACACAAATCTTGTTTGTCAGTTTTGGAGAAAAGGAATTGATATATTGTTTGCCTTGGTTGAGCACCTTACGCACTAAAGGAATTAATGCAGAAATTTATCCTGATGCTGCCAAAATGAAAAAGCAAATGAGCTATGCCGATAATAAAAGAATTCCCTTTGTTGCTATAGTTGGCGAAACGGAGATGAACGCAGGCAAAGTGATGTTGAAAAATATGAAGACAGGTGAACAGGGTTTGGCTTCGTTGGAAGACGTGATTAAAACATTGATTAAAACACATCAAAAAATAAATAATAACGCCCCGAAACTATAATGTTTTCGGGGCGTTTTGCTTAATTACCTATCCCAAAAACTCAACCGCTTCTTCAAAAATATGTGTAAAAGCGTTATCAACTTCTTTTGAATCAATAAATCTTCCCACAGGAAAAGGATGCTCATGCGAATATTCGAATGGAAAATCCAGTTTTGAAATCCTGCTGACTGCGCAATCATTACCCAAGGCTTCAACTACACCATAATAGGGCATCACCTTATCGCGTTCCAGTGAAATTCCTTTGAGCCTATTACCTAATTGTTCAAAAAATGCTAAACGTTCCTGCTGATTTCGTTCTAATGAAATCATGCTGTTAAAGGATTCGAAGGCTTTGTCATGTGCAGATCTAATTTTTATATCTTCAGTGAATTCATTCAGATAGTATTGATAAAGTTTTTCGTAAGCCGTTTTGTCCATTATAGAACGCGATTGTCCAAACATGGAACTGAAAACGCCTCCACCACATAATATAAACAGTTTTGAGTCGGAAAATAAGTTTTGAGGATTTGTCATCAAGGTTATTTCAGCCAGAAATGCTCCAATGGAATAAGCGAAAATATCAATCTGTGTGTTTTCAAAAAATAAAGGGTGTGAACCTTGTTTTATTTCTCCAAACAGTTGACTAAGATCGTTTAAACTTTGTCGTCCGGAACAGTAAAAACGGGAAGGCTTTTCGCTGATTCTTTCGCTAAAAGTTACATTGGCAAAACTCAGTGCGCGATCTTCACCATTTCGCTGACGACGCAAATCCATTATCCTTTTTACATCTCTTGGATTCGACCAGCTTTGCGGTGACCGATTAACATGAAATGCTATTGGAAAAAGAATAACAGGTTTAGCAGTTTCTTTACATAAATATTCTGCCCAGGGAAGGTATTTGCTCCAGTTACGTTCATTCAATCCGTGCAAAAGTAAAATGGCTTTATCTGTACGTTGTATTCCTCCAGGAAAAAAAACGGGATAAATAAACGAAAGGTTCTCGCTTATTTTACCATCGTTTGGGCTGGCAATAACTTTTTCTCCATTGGCCTCTTGAAGAGTACTCTGAAAAGAGAAAAAACGAATATCAATATTGGTATCGTCTAAATGTGTGTCAACACCCAATTGGAATTGGGAATTGAGTTCAATATATCGTTGTGTATACTCCATATGGTTTGTTAACTAATTTGAATACAAAGTAATAACATTCAAAGTCTGTTTCCAATTAATTGGGGAGTTTAAAATCAGATTGGGATAACTATTTAATATATGGGACAAAAAATAGAATAATGGGGTGAAATAATTATTGAATGGGATGAGTTGTTGTTTCTTTGATTATAATAATATATCTTTGTAAATGTTATTCTGAAACAGGACAAAACCATGAATACAAAGATTCCCGCCTATTTGTACGAGAAAAGCAATATCATTCGATTGATATTGCTTACGGCTTCATTTGCTTTGTTGTTTATAAATATTTTTCAGCCTTTTGGTTCGCGTGTTTGGTATCCCTATATTTCGGATTTAAAATACTTTTTTTTCTCCAGCCTCATTATTCTGACTGGTATGTTAGTGGTGGTTATTAGCCGATTAATCATGATTGCTTATACTAAAAAAAATAGTATTCAATACTGGGAATACGGATTGTGGGTTGTTGCCGAAATTCTGTCCATGTCGCTTTTCTATTCACTTTTTGCTAAGTTTATTCCGAAAGAAGGAATGAATCGAGATTTTACGGATATTTTCCATCAATCTACCGTCAATACCAGTTTAGTAATTTTGCTCCCTTATTCTATCCTTTGGCTTTATTTTTCGTGGCGTGACAAAAATAATATGCTCGAAAAAATGACAAAAGAAGAACAAAGTCTAGATTTACCTAAGAAAAATCTGATAGCATTTCCCGACGAAAAGGGCGAATTGAGAATTTCAATAGTTCTCGAAAATCTGCTTTACGTCGATTCAGCCGATAACTATGCAACCATTCATTATCTCAATAAATCAAAGTTATCACACTTTTTGATTCGAAATTCTTTAAAATGGATAGAAGAAAACTTAACTAAAGATAGTCCTTTGGTGCGTTGCCATCGCTCGTATGTTGTAAATCTGGATAAAGTAAAAGTACTACGGAAAACGAAGGATGGAATATTCTTAGAACTCGAAACAGACAATACACCCGATATTCCTGTCTCAAAAACCTATTACGAGCGGGTTATGACAAAGTTTTCTAAATACTCGGTATAGTTAATTAGTCGATTGGTAAATTTGTTGACCAGTCAACTTAATTTACTTCCTCAACCAGTCAGCCACCTACCCAATCAACTAATAACCCAATCAACTATGGAAGTTTTGAATATTTTTACTGAAAAACCATATAAAATTGGCGTTGCGCTTAGTGGTGGAGGCATCAAAAGTTTATGCCATGCTGGTGTACTGAAAGCACTCGAAGAGCAAGGTATAAAACCTGATATATTTTCAGGAGTTAGTGCAGGTGCTGTTGTAGGAGCTTTGTATGCCGATGGTTATTCACCCGACGAAATTGCCATTCTATTCGAAGATATTAGTTTTCGCCACATGACGAAGTTACGTATTCCTGATGGTGGTCTTTTTAAAATGGATATTTTTCAGGATTTTTTATCCCGAAAACTACGAGCTAAAACCTTCGAAGAGTTATCTATACCGTTACGCGTTGTAGCAACTGATCTCGATAAAGGTAGAAGTGTTACTTTTTCCTCAGGCAACCTGATTGATCCATTAGTTGCATCTTGCTGTTTGCCTATTTTATTTACTCCAAAAAATATTGATGGAGTTAATTACGTTGACGGAGGAGTACTCAAAAACTTTCCTGTTTCTATTATTCGTAACGAATGCGAAAAGGTTATAGGTGTTAATGCTAGCCCATTGGTGGCAGAAGAATACAAGTTGAGTATTTTAAATGTTGCTTCAAGGTCCTACCATTTTATGTTTAAAGCCAATATATTATACGACAAAGAGCTTTGCGATTTACTTATAGAACCCGTAGATATGGGTAATTATGATACTTTTGATGTTGAGAAAGGACGTGAAATATTTGAATTGGGTTATCTGACTGCCAAACAAATATTACAAAGTAAACTGGATGTTAAAACCGTTTAAATTCTACGAAATTAATCCCTTTTGGTAAAGATGTTTACTTGATTAGTTTTTTTTGATTACTTTTGTGGCATAATAAAAACAATTAAAACAGACAATATATGTTTCCAGTATCAGAACGCTTGGCAGCCCTTTCTCCTTCGGAAACGCTTGCCATGTCACAGAAAAGTAATGAGTTGAAAGCTCAGGGTTTCGATGTAATTAACCTTAGTGTTGGAGAACCCGACTTTAATACACCAGACCACATAAAAGAAGCTGCTAAACAGGCTGTAGATAACAATTTTTCGTTCTACTCACCTGTCCCTGGATATCCTGCTTTACGTAATGCCATTTGTGCTAAGTTGAAAGCTGAGAATGGTTTAGACTATAAACCCGAACAAATTGTATGTTCCAATGGAGCTAAACAATCGGTTTGTAATGTTATTTTAGCCATTATTGACAAAGGTGACGAAGTAATTGTACCTGCTCCTTACTGGGTAAGTTATCCCGAAATGGTAAAATTAGCCGACGGAACTACAGTAGTCGTATCAGCTGGGATTGATCAGGACTTCAAAATTACTGCTGACCAATTAGAAGCAGCTATAACTCCAAAGACTAAAGCAATTATTCTTTGCTCACCTTCAAATCCTACAGGAAGTGTTTATTCAAAATCTGAGTTGAAAGCATTGGCTGATGTTTTGGCAAAATACCCAAACATAATCATTCTATCTGATGAGATTTACGAACATATCAATTATTTGGGTAGTCACGAAAGTATTGCTCAATTCGAAAATGTACGTGAACGCGTTGTAGTTATTAACGGTGTGTCGAAAGGTTATGCTATGACAGGCTGGCGTATTGGTTGGATTGCTGCTCCTAAATGGATCGCATCTGCCTGTAATACCTTACAAGGTCAATATACTTCAGGTCCAAATTCAGTAGCACAAAAAGCTGCCGAAGCTGCATATACCGGAGATCAATCTTGTGTTGAAACAATGCGTTTGGCTTTTGAACGTCGCAAAAAGTTGGTTGTTGATTTAGCTCGTCAGATTCCAGGATTAAAAGTAAACGACCCACAAGGTGCATTCTATATTTTCCCCGATTGCAGTACATATATCGGCAAATCTTTCAAAGGAAAAGTAATTAAAGATTCAGGTGAACTATCAATGTATTTGTTGGAAGTCGGTCATGTGGCATGTGTTGGTGGTGGTTCTTTTGGAGCTCCTGACTGTGTCCGCTTTTCGTATGCAACTTCAGACGAAAATCTTGTAAAAGCATTTGGTTGGGTAAAAGAAGCATTGGCAAAACTTGTGTAATTCTCTATGTAAAGATTTATAATTTATATTTTAAAAGCAAGGCGTTGAAATTAGTTTTCAGCGCCTTGTTTTATTGATTGAGTTTTTATAAACATAATTGATATTATAGTGTTTATAGTCTAAAACAAACTATATGAAAGAACTTTTATTTCAAAATGGAGATAAACTTCCTGCAATTGGATTAGGTACATGGTTATCCAAAACTAATGAGGTTTATGAAGCCGTTCTGGCCGCTATTCGCATTGGTTACCGACATATCGATTGTGCCTATATTTACGGAAACGAGTCGGAAATTGGTTTGGCATTACGCGATGCTATGAAAGCCGGTTTGGTAAAACGTGAAGAACTATTCATAACGTCTAAATTGTGGAATAGCGACCATGCTCCGGAGCGGGTAGAAGTGGCAATTCGTAAATCATTGAAATATTTGCAATTGGATTATCTTGATTTGTACCTGATTCATTGGCCGGTAGCTTTTAAAACCGGACACGAACAAGCAAAAGATGCAATAGATCTTGCCTCGCTTGTTGACATACCCATCTCATCTACCTGGAAAGCTATGGAAGATGTACAAATAAAAGGATTAACCAGACATATAGGTGTTTCAAATTTCAATATCCCAAAACTCAAAGTCCTGATTGAAAATGCTGTTATAAAACCGGAAGTAAATCAGGTTGAACTTCATCCTTATTTTCAACAGAATGAATTGGTAGCATTTTGTCAAACCAATGATATATTGGTAACAGCATATTCACCTTTAGGAAGTCGGCATCTGGTTCAAAGCGAAGCCGGTTTGACCCACGAAAAAACGATACTGAAATTCGCGAAAAAATATGATTGTTCTCCAGCTCAAATCATTTTAGCATGGGGAATACAAAGAGGCACAGCAGTCATACCTAAATCAGTTCATACTGAACGAATCCAAGAGAATTTCGAGTCAATGAAAGTAAGATTGGATTTAACGGATATAACAGAAATTGCTTCGCTGGAGCGAAATCTTCGCGTCGCAAAAGGTTTATATTGCGTTCTGCCCGGAGGTGCTTATACTCTGAAAAGTATTTGGGAGGAATAGATTTTATTGAGTTAAATCTATGTAATAAAAAAACTGGAATCAAATGTTTTTACACTTCTCTTATTTAATTGTTCCCAATAATCTAAGAAGTTCTTTTCCACTTGACATATTCGATTTTCGTAAAATTCGATGAAAGGCAACACGAAGGCTATTAGCAGTTTTGCCGGTCACACTTGCAATATTTTCTATAGACATTTTGAGCGAAAGAAAACCACATAAAATTATTTCACTATTTGATAATTCCGGAAATAATTTCGTAATATGATTAATTCTATCTTCATCTACAGTAATGAGTTGGTTTTTCCGTGTCGGCTTATTTGTAATAATTCCATCCAAAAGATTGTTAATGATCATTTCTTCCAATAAGTCTTTCCCCGGTTTATTCAGATATGGTTTTAAACGTTGCACCTCACGACGGAATGCTTCTGATAAATCAGTGAGAATTTCTTGACTTTGAGTAAAAGTTTCTGTAAATTGGATGAGTAACCAGTTTGGATTATCAGGAAATATGCCTGCATATATTTCAACACTGGCAATGGTTTTATCAAATCTACGAATGAGTATTTCTCTGTTAATTAATTCGGTTTCTTTATTAAAATTCGATATAAACTCAATAGATCTTTGGGGGTCAATGACCATATTTTTGATATTTTGCTTGTCAAAAATAAAATCTTCTTTTGTTGACGCTTTGAAAAATTCAATTGCTTGTTGATTGACTTCCTGAATATTCCCGTTTGTGTCAATTACCAATGCACATGTTGGCATCCATTGGAAAATGGACGACAACGAATGTTGATGGGCTAATTTAATATCGAGCGTATCTGAAATCATATGAACAGTTCTCAGTGAATAGTGAAAATGGTTGAGTTTTTGTTTATCAACTGACTGTTGTAGCGTAGAATGTAGAAATTAATCGGAGTGCAACTATAGTTCACACTCCGATTAATTGAATTTTATTTGAATAAATTAAAATCCACGAATGGCTTCGATTCCTGGCAAAACGCGACCTTCAATGGCTTCGAGCAAAGCACCCCCACCTGTTGAAACATATGAAACTCCATCGGCTAAACCAAATTTATTTACGCAAGCAACAGAATCACCACCACCAACAAGTGAGTAAGCGCCATTTTTAGTTGCTTCTACTATGGCTTCACCAATTGCTTGTGATCCGTGCGAAAAGTTGTCAAATTCGAAAACGCCGGTAGGTCCGTTCCACAAAATTGTTTTGGATGTTTTAATAACTTCGGCAAATATTTTTTCGGTTTTAGGTCCGATATCCAATCCTTGCCATCCGTCTGGAATTTCGTCGGCAAGAACAAATTTAGTGTTAGCATCGTTGCTGAAAGAGTCAGCAATTTTATCATCAACTGCCATATAGATATTTACGTTATTTGCTTTTGCTTTTGCCAAAAGTTCAATTGCTAATTCCATTTTGTCGTCCTCGCAAATAGAGTTGCCAATTTTTCCTCCCAATGCTTTTGTAAACGTATAGGTCATGCCACCGCAGATAATCAAATTATCTACCTTGGTAAGCAAGTTCTCGATAATGTCAATTTTAGACGATACTTTAGAACCGCCCATAATAGCTGTAAAAGGGTGTGCAGTGTCAGTTAATACTTTTTGTACGGCAATCACTTCTTTTTCCATTAAGTAGCCGAACATCTTATTGTTTTCATCAAAATATTTTGCAATAAGTGCTGTTGATGCATGTGCACGGTGAGCAGTCCCGAAAGCATCGTTTACATAACAGTCGGCATAAGAAGCCAATGTAGCTGTAAATTTCTTTTGGCTTTCTTTTGTGGCTTTTTTAGCTGCGGCTTTTTCTTCTTCTGTAGCGGTTTCGGCAATGCGAGGTTTACCTTCTTCTTCTTCGTAGAAACGAAGGTTTTCTAGCATTAAAACTTCACCGGCTTTCAGATCAGCTGCCATTTTAGCAGTTTCGGAACCCATGCAATCGGGGGCAAATTTCACGTTAATACCCAATAGTTCGGATACATGGGGCAAAATGGATTTCAACGAATATTTACTGTCTGGATTTTTTTTCGGACGTCCCATGTGCGAAGCAATGATTACACTTCCTCCATCGACCAAAATCTTTTTCAAAGTAGGTAGAGCGGCACGGATGCGGGTATCGTCGGTAATTTCAAAGTTTTCGTTCAAAGGCACATTAAAATCTACACGAACGAAGGCTTTTTTACCTTTAAAATTAAATTTGTCAATAGTTTGCATATTGTTATTTATTAAGAGTGTTGAATTGTTGAACTATTTAATCATTGAATTGGTGAACAAGTTGAATCATTGAATTGTTGAATCATTAAATTGAGAATCCATATGTCAAAATTAAGAATTCTCTTTCTTTAATTTTATCATTTTCAAATTCTCTTCCAAACTTTTCGACCACAAAGATACAAATAAACTTATAAATAAGAGCATTTAGCGATAGAACGCTTTTAATGGAAATTTGAATTTTTATTTGCAAAATTAATAAAGAAATATTTCTTTAATGAATAAATATTTGTACCTTCGCGTCGGATTTTAAAATAGATAATTCAAACTATAAAAAAAATAAAATTATTATGTCAAAAGTAACCGTAGTGGGTGCCGGAAATGTAGGTGCCACATGTGCAAATATTCTTGCATTCAGGGAAGTAACAGATGAAGTTGTAATGCTCGATGTAAAAGAAGGTGTATCTGAAGGTAAAGCATTGGATATGTTTCAAACAGCAGCTATATTGGGTTTCGACTCAAAGATTGTCGGTTGTACCAACGATTATGCCAAAACAGCTGATTCTGATGTTGTTGTCATCACTTCGGGTATTCCTCGTAAACCAGGTATGACTCGCGAAGAATTGATTGGTGTGAATGCAGAAATTGTAAAAACTGTTGCCAAAAACATTTTGAAGTATTCTCCCAATGCTATTCTTGTAATAGTAAGTAATCCAATGGACACCATGACTTATCTTGCATTGAAATCTATGGGACTTCCTAAAAATAAAGTCATCGGAATGGGTGGTACTTTGGATACAGCACGTTTTAAATGTTATTTGAGCAAAGCCTTGAATGCGAACCAGAATGAAGTACATTGCATGGTTATTGGTGGTCATGGCGATACAACCATGATTCCTTTGATACGTTTTGCTTCTTACAAAGGCCGTCAGGTGAATACTATATTGGATAAAGCTATATTAGATAAAGTAGTTACCGAAACGATGGTGGGAGGTGCTACATTGACTGGTTTACTAGGAACATCGGCATGGTTTGCTCCGGGAGCATCTGTAGCTTATCTGGTAAAATCAATTATTCACGATCAAAAGAAAATTATCCCTTGCAGTGTGTACTTGGAAGGTGAATATGGACAAAACGATATCTGTATCGGTGTGCCTGTAGTTATTGGTAAAAATGGTGTCGAAGAAATCATCGATTATAGATTGAATGAAGACGAAAAGGCCTTGTTTGAAAAGAGTGCTGCTACTGTACGTGCAACAAACGATGTGTTGAAAGAAATCAAGGCATTATAATTTCCATAAGTAAATCATACAATTTATAAAGTCGCAATGAATTTATTTATTGCGACTTTATGATTGATTTGTTTTTCTAAAAACTTAAGAAATTAGTCTTATATCTGCTCAATTCAAGAATGAAAATACCAAAATCAAGTCTGAAACGTTTGATTTTATGTTAAGTATATTGAAATTATCGTTCCAGGAAGAATAAATAATGAATATTAATAGTATTTTGGTCTAGTTTAGTTATCTTTGTATTCATTACATATGAACAAAATTTACAAATTATGCATACAACTTTAGAATCTCATCAATATCTGCGTCAACATTCCATAAAACCATCCGTGCAACGCACCGCAGTAATGGATTATTTAATGAATAACAGAACGCATCCCACAATAGAAGAAATCTATTTGGCTTTGAGTCCATCTATGCCAACATTATCAAAAACGACAGTTTACAATACTCTCGATATTTTTGTTGAACGAGGTGCTGTACGAGCATTGGTAATTGACGAAAAAAACGCACGCTATGACGTGGATATTTCCGCACATGCCCATTTTATGTGCAGAAGTTGTGGCAAAGTTCAGGATATTTTTAATTTGAAACCTATTTTATTTCAACTTCCTCAAAATCCTCTATTCAATATTGATTCTGTTGAAATATCATATTCTGGAATATGTGATAAATGTAAAGGAAATTAATCTACGCTCAATATTAATTTAAAAGCACACTTTTTTTAGTGTGCTTTTTTTTATTAAGCTTTTTTTATATCTTTGACCCAAACTTTAGAGCTAATATTATGAAAAGATTAATATTCGTTTCTTGCTTGCTACTTGTAGCAGCATCAGCTTTTTCTCAACAAAAAATTAAAAAAGGGTTTGGTTTTGGTGCATTACCAGCCATCTCATACGATTCAGATTTGGGCTTTCAATATGGAGCGTTGGTAAATTTATTCCATTATGGTGATGGTTCACGATTTCCAAAGTACGATCATTCCTTGTATCTTGAATATTCTACTTATACCAAGGGAACTAGCATTGCCCGGTTAAGGTACGACTCTGAACGTTTAATTCCAAAAGTTCGGACAACGGTTGATATTGCTTATGTAACCGATTTGATGGCCGATTTTTATGGTTATAATGGATACCAGAGTATATATGATACTACACAGATAAAAACGGCAAGAAAAATATTTTATAAAAACGAACGAAATATGTTTCGTGTTAAAGCAGATTTCCAAGGAAATTTTAACGAAAGCAAATTTGGTTGGGTTGCGGGTTACACTTTTTATAATTTCGCAATGGATACAGTAAATATCTCTAAATTGAATTTGTCTGCAATTGGCGGTGGTAGCTTATTTCAAAAATATCAGACATGGGGATTGATTACACCTGCTGAAGCCCATGGTGGAAGTATAAATTATTTCAAAATCGGCTTAAAATATGATTCGCGTGATCAACTAGCTTGTCCCATGAAAGGAATTTGGACAGAAGCAGTTATACAAACTGCACCAAAGTTTGCAAATCAGGCATTCCCACACACAAAATTAGCCATTATTCATCGCCAATATTTCACATTAGCCAAAGATTTGTCTTTTGCATATCGGTTAGATTATCAAATGACACTTGGTAAAGACCATGTTCCTTATTATGCTCAACCATTGCTAATTACCAGTTTCCTTACAGCGGCCACAAATCAGGGTTTAGGTGGCAAAAGTTCAATCCGTGGTGTTTTGAGAAATCGTGTAATCGGAGATGCTGTAGGATTTGGTAATTTTGAATTTCGATATAAATTTCTTCGCTTTGAATGGCTAAATCAAAACTTCTACCTTGGAACTAATGTCTTTTTTGATTCTGGTATAATTCTGAAACCTATTGATATAAGTTCTACAATTACTTCTGCTAACCCCGGTTATTTCAATCCCTATGAAGCCGGAAAATTTCACTCGGCAGCGGGTATTGGGTTAAAAATTGGTTGGAATGAGAACTTTGTTATTTCTGCCGATTTTGGTAAAGCGTTCGACAAACAAGATGGAAATACTGGAATGTATATCGGTCTGAATTATTTGTTCTAGGCTTTTAAGAGATCTCCCTTTAAACAGAATGCAGTTTTCGAATCTAAACCGAATGCTATGTGGTTAATTGTAATTAGTCTTATTATCTGTTTTTTATACTTGATTCTTTTATCTGCTTTTATATTTGGTTGGAAACGAACTCCTAACTTTGAACCCAACGGTAATGAATCGGTAAATACAAAACTTTCGATAGTTATTGCCTGTAGAAACGAGGAAGATCATTTAAGAAGATTGCTCTCAAGTTTAGCTCAACAGAGTTATCAGAATTTCGAACTGATACTTGTTAATGATCATTCTACAGATAAAACTAAGAAAATCATTGAGAATGTACAAATTTCCTTTCCCAAAATTCAGCTTGTTGATGCGATTGGATTTGGTAAGAAAAATGCCTTAAAAGAAGGTATTCAGATAGCAACAGGTAATTTAATCGTTACAACCGATGCTGATTGTATCCCCTCATTTCATTGGTTAGAATCTATTGTATGTTTTCAGAATAGTTTCCCCAGTGATTTGATTATTTGTCCGTTAAAACTTTTTGGGAAATCAACGCTTTTCTCATGTCTCCAAACTCTGGAATTTTGTAGCTTGGTAGCTTCCGGGGCAGGAGCAGCTGGAGCAGGAATGCCCATTTTGTGTAACGGTGCTAATTTAGCATTTACAAAAAAGACGTGGCTGACAAGTCAAGATGATCTAAATGAGGAAGAACTGTCTGGTGATGATATCTTCCTATTAGAAAGTGTTAAAAAACGGGGTGGAGTTGTTCGATTTTTAAAATCAGAATCAGCTTTTGTTGTAACCGAACCTGCAGTCACACTTGTATCATTTTTTAAACAACGTCGAAGGTGGGCTTCCAAATCACCTGCATATACCGATTTGCACTTAATATATACAGCCTGTGTGGTTTTTGCTATTAGTCTTTTACCCTTTTTATTGATTGGATTTTCTTTTTTTGAACCTCAGTTGTGGGTTGTAGTTTTCCTTGTTTTTGGTTTTAAATACCTAATTGATTCTTATTTTCTTTTTTCAGTTCGTACGTTTTTTCATCTTCAACATGTTTGCATTTATTCCTTCCTATTATCTCTAATTTACCCTTTCTACATTGTTTCCGTGGGTGTTACAGCACTTATCTTTAAACCGAAATCGTGGTAAAAGTGAGTTGGCTTAAAACGTTTTAAATATGGTTATTTAAGGCTTTAGTTATCTGTTTATATACAATACATCTCCCGAAAGTGTTGCTCTATATTTTTTCAAAAACTCTTTAGCAGGTCCGGATATAGGTCTACCATATCCATAACTAACATTGAATACTGAACCACATTTCTCGCAAACTACATAAGGTAAACCTGTTACGTCTGGGAAAACCTTTACATCACTTTTTACTTCATAAGGGCATGCCATATCAAATGCGTAATAAATACTATTTCCTGAATCATCAGAATCTGAAAATACAATAACTCCTCCAAAACCAATACTGTTATTATCTGGTAACCTATCTCTGTTTTTAAATACTAGAAATTGATTGACAGAGTTTTTAAAAGTAGGATAAGTAGAAGTTAGATTTAGTTCCAAATAAACAGGATAATCTGGAATTGAAGATCGAATATTATCATTACAACTCGCTAAAATTAGAGCAAGTAATAGTGCAAAAAAATAGTATTTATTCTTTGATTGTTTCAAATTATTTATTTTGCTGATTTTCATGATTGAACACAGAACTCTAAACTTTTCAATCTTTCTATTACTCTCCTAATTCTCCAATCCTCCACAATTCATCATCAGTAAATGTGACGTTTTTAAGTGAATCGATATTATCTTGCAACTGTTTGACCGAACTAGTACCCACAATTACCGAGTTTACTTGTGGTTTGTGTAAACACCAGGCCAAGGCCATTTGTGCTAAGGTTTGTCCTCGTTGTGCTGCTATTTCATTCAATTTACTGATTTTTTGAATCATTTCGGGTGTGAGTTGACTCTTTTGCAAAAAACCATAGCTGTGGGCTGCCCGTGAATTTTCAGGAATACCATTGAGATATTTATCACTTAGCATTCCTTGTGCCAAAGGTGAAAAAGCAATAAATCCGACTCCGTTTTCCTGAGCTAGAGGCAATACCTGTTGTTCAATATGCCGGGTGAAAATATTATATTTATCTTGAAAAATAAGACAAGGTGTTCCGTTTTCACGCAAAATACGATAGGCTTCCTGCGCTTTATCTTCGGGATATTTTGAAATACCCACGTATAAAGCTTTTCCTTGTTTTACCATATCCGACAATGCACCCATGGTTTCTTCAATTGGTGTGTTGGGGTCGTAGCGGTGCGAATAAAAGATATCCACATAGTCTAACTTCATTCGGTGCAGACTTTGGTTTAAGCTTGCAATTAGATATTTGCGTGATCCACCATCTCCATAAGGACCATCCCACATTTCGTGTCCGGCTTTAGTGCTGATAATCATTTCATCACGATGGGATGAAAAATGTTCTTTGAGTATTTTCCCGAAATTCTTTTCTGCACTTCCAAATGGTGTCCCATAGTTATTTGCCAAATCGAAATGTGTGATGCCATGATCAAATGCGAATTGTATCATTTTCAACGCTTCGTCGGTATCGTCCACATCACCGAAATTATGCCATAAACCGAGTGAAATGCGTGGAAGTTTTAATCCGCTTTTACCACAGGCTTGATAGCCAACTGAATTTGTATAACGGTCGGGTGCAGGAGTATATGTTGATTTTGACATAATTAATATTGTGTTTTAACAAAACTCTTTTGTAGTCAGCTTGATGACGGACACAAAAGAGTTTTGTAGTTAAGTTCAATAAATTCAAACTCTCAAAGGTGTTGCGTACTCAATGAGATTTGCTGTTGATTTAAAATTTCACTTCCGGTGCTTTTTCGCTACCTTTTTCTGCTTCGAAATATGGCTTTTTGCCAAAACCAAACATACCTGCAAGTATATTTGTAGGGAATCTACGAATAGATTTGTTGTAGTTTTGAGCTGTTTCATTGAAACGGGTTCGTTCTACCGAAATGCGGTTTTCAGTACCTTCCAGTTGAGCTTGCAATTCCAGAAAATTTTGATTTGCTTTCAAGTCTGGATAATTTTCGGTAATCATCAATAATTTTCCTAATGCTGAACTTACCTGACCTTGTGCAGCTTGATATTCTTGCAGTTTTTCGGGTGTAAGATTTGCAGGATCCACTGTTATTTGTGTAGCTTTGGCGCGAGCAGCCACCACACCCTCGAGAGTTGAACTTTCGTGTGTAGCATATCCTTTTACGGTAGCTACTAAATTGGGAATCAGGTCGGAACGACGTTGATATTGACTTTCAACATTAGCCCATTGACTGTTAACAGACTCTTGCGAAGAAACCAGACCGTTATAACCGGACATTCCCCAAAAAAATGCGATAACAATTACAGCTACAACAGAAATTAAAATAATTGAGTTCTTTTTCATTTGAATAAATGTGTTTGATGTTTATAAATTTAAATCTAACAATAAATTTTTGTAATAGTTTATTTAATTGACAATTCAATAATTACCAACCACTACTGGCACCGCCACCACCGGACATACCTCCACCGAAGCTTCCGCCTCCACCGCCACCTCCTCCAAAACCTCCACCGCCGCTAAAGAAACCTCCAGCAACAGCTCCACCAATTATAGCAGAATTTGTACGATTTAAGCGTGGAATATTGTTATTTTTGTTTTCTTCGTAACCGCAAAATTTACAATGGTAAGTAGTTCGTTCTGTACCTGCACTAATGTAAGTTGGAGCTACAACTATTCGTTTGTCTTTGAGAATAAATGCTTTGGTTCCACATTTAGGACATTCGGAATAGGCACTCGGTTTGTCGAGAGTAAAAATGGCTTCATTGGCACATTTGTCACAAACAAATACATCGTAATCAATGGCATGTAATTGTTCTTCAAATTGTTGTGCTAATTTTAGATGCGCATCTTCTTGTTTTTCGGACAGAATGTGCATTTTACCATCGCAGACGTTACAAGGTATGGGTTCACGTCTGATTTTTCGCATTAGCAATCTTCCGTAAATATTGGCTGGAATGGTGGTAAATGGAACAGGAATAATTAAAAGCAAGAAAATAGCTTGGGAAAAGAAAAGTATACCAACAATTCCTAAAACAGGAAGCATTAAGCCTACTAAACTTATAATACCAGATTTCTCGCTTTTTATAGCTTTATAGCGCGCTATGTTACTTATAAATTTGGTATTTTTTCTAATTTTTTGAATTGAATTACTAACCCAAACCCAAGTAAAAAGTACTAAAAGTAAATATACAGCAATGGCAATTGGCATGATTTCATTCCATGCTATCGGAGTTACAACTTCTGCAGCTATCGGTTCTTTTCGTATGGTACGTGCCAGTCGATCTACTCCTGCAAGCATTCCTGCGTCATAGTTTCCTTTTTTAAATTCGGGAGTCATCTCCTGGTATTGAATCCGTTTGCAAATAGCATCAGGTAAAACACCTTCCAGACCATAACCAACTTCAAATTTTACTTTTCTTTGGTCGAGGATAAATAACACAAGTAAACCATTGTCTTGTTTTGCTTTACCAATACCCCATGTTGAAAAAAGCTCAGTTGCAAATGTATTATAATCGGCTTGTCCGATGGAATTTACCACCACAACAGCTACTTCAGCACCTGTTTGAGCTTTTAATGAGTCGAGTATGACGTTCATTTGCTGAACAGTCTCCATTTTTAGAATACCATCAGGATTACTAACAAATGCGTGAGCATCCGCGGTTATCGGATTTGGAATACTTTGAACAGTATATTCAGCTGCAAAAGTAAGACCTGCGAAAGAACAAAAAATAATAAGAAGAATTTTTTTCATAAGACTAATGTATTAATTAATATGAAAGAATTAAATCCACTTCAAAAATCAAATTGGAATGGGGTGGAATTGCTGCATTAGTAGATACTGTATCATAAGCTAATGCACTTGGAATATAAAAAATGTAGGATCCTCCACCATTCATTTTCTTTATACCTTCTTGAAAACCTGGCACTAACCCCGATACCTTACCCAAATAAGCATCTGTACCTGAATCGAAAGTGGAACCGTCAATTAGTTTTCCTTTGTAGGTTGCATACACGATGCTGTTTGCAGTTGGTTTTCTTAGATAACCTTGATGTATGACTTTATAACATAGACCGCTACTGGTTGTTACGAAGCCGGAATCAGACTTATGAGTGGCATACCATTGCTCATTTTGGATTTTCCAATCCGTATAAACATCTTCTTTACAAGATGTGTAGAGAATAATTAGAAGAAAGAAAAAAAGCGAAATCAAGGCAGCTCGTTTCATGTTTGTTGTCGTTATGTTTGTTGTTTGTATTATAATAATTTAATTGTCAATAATTTAGTTGTAATTAGACAGCTTAATTGTCACTTTTTTTTGTCTTCTTGTATTGTTGAGAAAAGGATTGTTTAGCAAATTTTGGCATAGACCGTTTTGGTCCCCAGCCAACAAAATTAAACGGATATGTTCCGGCATTTTTCAAAATACTTGGGAAAAAGTCAAATCCAATACGTTTTGTGCTCATAAGTTTAAATCCTTTCATTATCAATTTTTCGGTTGATGGACGAAGGTTTTGCTCCACCGTTTTTCGTCTGTTTGCTAACAAAATATCGGTTAATGGTATTTTTACCGGACAAACTTCAACACATTTTCCACATAAAGTAGATGCAAAACTAAGATGCGAAAAATCTTTGAATCCACGTAAAAAAGGAGTCAAAACAGATCCAATTGGTCCACTATATGTCGTATCATAAGTATATCCACCTATTGTTTTATAAACCGGGCAGCCGTTTAGACAAGCTCCGCATCGAATGCAAGCCAATGATTCATAGGCTTCATCGTCTTCATAAACTGTAGTTCGTCCATTATCCAGCATGATAACAATCATTTCCTCTGGTCCATCTACTTCATTTGCTTGTCGCGGACCTGTGAAAATGGTATTGTATGCTGTTATTTGCTGACCGGTTCCATGTGCTGCCAATAAAGGATAAAACAATCCAAGTTGGTTCATTGTTGGAATGATTTTTTCGATTCCGGCAATAACAATATGCACTTTTGGAAATGCAGTTGACATTAAACCATTACCTTCATTTTCAGTTACGGAGATACCTCCAATATCAGCAATCAGAAAGTTTGCACCTGTTACGCCAATTTGTGCCTGAGTATATTTTTTTCGTAGTACCTGACGTACATATTCGGTCATTTCTTCTGGTGTACTGTCTATTGGCGTTCCGAATTTCTCATTAAATAGCTTCGCTATGTCACCTTTCGATTTATGCATGGCGGGCGTTACAATATGGTAAGGTTTCTCACCTGCCACTTGAACGATAAATTCACCCAAGTCGGTTTCAACTGATTCACAGCCCATTCGTTCAACTGTCTCATTAAATTCGATTTCTTCGGTGGTCATCGATTTACTCTTTACTAGCAATTTTGCATCATTGTCCCGAAGAATTTGTTCTATGAAAGTTGTGGCTTCTGCAGCATCTTTTGCCCAAAGAACTTTTACACCACGAGCACTTATTTTTTCTTCAAATTGTAGTAAGTATTTGCCCCAATTTTGCAATACGTCACGTTTGATGTCAGCAGCCTGATTTTTTGCTGCTTCAACATTGTTATAACGCGCCATTCCTTTGCTCACCGCTGTATCGTAGCGTGAAATGTTGAATTTTATCGTATTTCGATGGTTTTCATCGAAAGCGATTTCTTCTGCATCGTTAGTGAATTTACTGGCTTGAGACAAAATATTAATTTACAATTTAATTATTTACAATTTACAATTGGGCGAAAACATTTAAAGTTGTTACTACCAATTACTAACTAAAAACTACTCACTAATAATTATTTTTCAAATATAAACGTAAAACTTCCAACTCGATTTCCATCAATAAAAAACTCAGCACGGTATATTCCTTTTGGTAAAATTTCGCCTACTTTCCAATACAATACATCTTTGACTGCATCTCCGGTATATTCTATTTTTTTTTCGATTGAATAGGCAATATTCTTGTTTTCGTATGGAAAAACATTGTTAGGACTTTTAGTAAGAACATCGTTGTCTGGTCGGGTAATGCGAAAATATACTGTTTTTTCGCCAGGTTGAGCAGTTACATTTTTGGCTATGGTATAATTAAATTGTAAGTTAGCTGTTTGCGAATACCATGTGGTTTTTTTATTTTTACTATTGAGTGGCACCATACTGAAGTTTGTTACTTCCATTATTGATGCACGAGTAACTACTTGATTTAGATTATCTTTGTCTATCGATAATTGCTGAACCGTTTCGGAAGCAGCTTGATATTTACGATGAACCTCTACATTTTCGGTTTTGAGAACTTTATTTGCAGAATTTAGCGAATCAATTTGATTTACATATTGAATCATTACTTTCCGAACAGTGGCTAATTCTTGCCTAAGTTGAGCAATACGCCGTGCGTTGGTCGACTTAGTAACACGTAACTCATCCAGCAATTGTTGCACTTTTGTTTTTTGATCCTGAAGCAATTTCACCAACGAATCATTATGTATATTTGAGGTGTAACCATCAAATTCGGAGTTTAAATCGGAAAATTCCTTTTCTACTTGTTGTTTTTCGAAATTCATCATTTCAACCACTTCCTTCATCTCTTTTTCTTTTTCATTTGCTTTATTTACAAAATAGAAAACGGCGATTGCCAATACAGCAATCACAATTACTGCCACAATGATGATAATTAAATTCTTCTTTTTTATTGGATCCATAATTATGAATTAAGCATTATAAATTGTTAATTATTCAAAGTGATGCCAGCACTTTTTCCAGTTTAATTCCCCTGGAACCTTTGATCAAAATGTAATGACCTTTGATAGGATGTTTTTCCAAAAAGCTGATAAGTTCGGTTACTTCCCCGAAACATTGATATGAATTATTCGTTTTATTAAATTCTTTACCAACTAAGAAAACGTTTTTAAACTCGTTTTGTTGTAGTAAATCAATTATGTTTTGATGTTCAAGGTCGCTTTGTTCTCCCAACTCCAGCATGTCGCCTAATACGAGCGTTTTCATTGGAACTTCCATTTGAGCAAAATTCAAAATTGCAGCCCGTAAGCTGGTGGGGTTTGCATTATATGTGTCGACCACCAACTTGTTATTCTCGGTAACAGTAAGTTGTGACCGGTTATTTTGAGGAATGTAATTTTCCAGACCTTGTTTCATTTGCTTTTTATCTACTCCAAAATACTCACCAATTGCCACAGCTGCTAAAATATTTTCGGCATTATATGCACCAATTAATTGAGTGTTTATTGTAAATTTTTCAAAAATGTCTATCGCACAATTCATTTCCAGGAAAGGAGAACAATTGCTAACCTCACCATAAATAAAACAAACATCACTGGTTGGGTCTAAACTGTATTCACGCAGGCGTTCAATAGTTTTGAATTCGGCTTCTATAGCCATCTTCATTAAATATGGATTGTCTTTATTGATAAAAACAGCTTTCCCATTTTTAAAAATGTACTCGTAAAGCTCGGCTTTTGTTTTCATTACGCCTTCGAATGAACCGAATCCTTCGAGGTGTGCTTTTCCCACATTAGTAACGATGCCATAATCTGGACAAGCAATTTCAGACAATGCTTTTATCTCGCCCGGATGGTTTGCACCCATTTCTATCACCGCTATTTTATGTTCAGGTTTAAGTTGAAGAAGGGTAAGCGGTACACCGATATGATTGTTCAGATTGCCTTGTGTAAAAAGAATATTGTATTTTTCCTTCAAAACGGCGGCAATTAATTCTTTAGTAGTTGTTTTTCCATTTGTTCCTGTAATGCCGATAATGGTAGTTCCCAATTGCTTTCGATGGTAGGTTGCCAATTGTTGTAAGACCTCAAGCACGTTATCCACCAATATAAACCGTTCATCAATTGCATATTCTGCTTCATCAACTACGGCAAAAGCACATCCTTTTTCAAGTGCTGAAAGTGCAAACGTATTCGCATTGAAATTATCTCCTTTGAGCGCAAAAAAAAGTGAGCCGATGGGGCACACACGGCTATCGGTGCAGATAATTGGATGTTGTAGGAATATGGGGTAAAGTTGCATTTATATTTGAATCGAATATTAGACGGAATTAAGTGCAAAAATAATCATTATACTATGATTTAAAGGCATATTGATTACAATATTAACGAAAAAAGGCTAAACTCACGATTGAGCTTAGCCTTTTGATATGAATTGTCTCTGTCAAAATTCATAAGCTACTGAAATATACCAACCTTTTTGGTTCAGATTTCCTGAACTAGTTTTATTCAAGTTGTTGATTCCCCAATCGTATCCACTTTTGAGTTGGTATTTTTTCCACTGAACACCACCTCCGAGTCCGATTTGCAGATTAAGTCTATTCAAAAGGGAAGCTTTATATAAATCTGTTGTCCCAGATTGAATATAAAGAGGATTTGTTGGGAGATAAGTTTGGGTTGAAATTATTTCCTGACTTTGAAATAAACCAATATTGATGTTTGGTCCGGCAAATCCAAAGACTTTTAAATTTTTAGTAATTGGAAATGAATAATTCACACGAAGTGGAATATCAAGAAAATGTCCCATCGTTTTATAAGTAACTGAAGTAGAACTTGGGTATTTTTGTAGTTTGTTCGAATAAACGAACGAATAAAGTGCTCCGGTAAGTAAACTGAAGTTGTTTTTCAAATCAAAACTGGCAGTTCCTCCAAGGCGACCACCGTTAAAGTAGGTAGAACTTTCGCTTTTACCATAACGATCAGGATTAATATATCCTCCTTCAATCGCGTACTTCTGAGCGTTTAGGTTTAATGTTGTAGTGAAAAATAATACGAAAAGACTGATTTTAAAAACTGTTTTCATTCTATTGGATATAAAAATTTATATTCATTAATCGGACGCAAAGATAGATTTTTTTATTCATTTAACAACTATTTATGTCGCTAGTATACGGACACATTACCAGTTTTTAACGGATGAGTTGCTTTTTATTAACTTGTTTTTAGCTATTTGTAGTGCTCTTGAATAAATTTGCAGAATTAAGAAGCAAATTGATATAACGGAAGTGGAACTGAAATGGATTCTAATTCCTGTTACTCTAGCGAAATGCCCTATAACTCATTAATATTGTTGTTGATGTTCATTGCTCAATGATTGGCAAAACAACTCTACAGACCGGATTTCTACTCAATTCTATTACTTCAATAGATATTGAAGCTTTCAATAGTTGAGTGGACTTACAAGTATTACGATTCCCAATTCTGTTGTTTAAATAGGCGATAGTGCTTTACTACATAGCGGACTAATCAACATTTTTATTGCAAACTTTGTTACTTCTATAAGTCAATGTGCATTTCCAATTTTTGGTTGATGAAAATCAAAGCCAGTACTAATTTATTCGTCAGGGAAACAAGGTAGTTCCAAAATTCAGGATTCTGTTACTGAAATAGTAACTAATTCTTTCAAAAGTTGTAGTGAACTCCCAAATAAAAGAGATTTGATTTAGTATTTTTCGTAAATAAAGATGCTAAAAAAGGAGAGAATTATGCAAACACGATTCATCTTCATTATCCTTTTTCTACTGAATGCAGGAATATATTCCTCTCTTTTCGGTCAGGATAAATATGAAAAGGAAAGAGCCGATATGGTTAGACTACAGATTCAGGCTCGTGGGATAAATGACAAAAATACGCTGAAAGCAATGAAAACAGTTGCACGGCATTTATTCGTTCCTGACGAATATAAAAGCGACGCCTATGACGATAGACCATTGCCTATAGGTTATGGGCAAACCATCTCCCAGCCTTATATAGTGGCCTACATGACAGAGTTATTAAATGTCGGGTCTGGTGCTACTGTTTTGGAAATTGGTACAGGTTCGGGTTATCAGGCTGCTGTTTTGGCTGAAATTGTAAAACAGGTTTATACAATCGAAATTGTTGAAGAACTGGGTAATTCTGCAAAAGAACGATTGAAAACTTTGAAATACCATAATGTCGAAGTAAAGATAGCAGATGGCTATTATGGTTGGGTAGAACGTGGCCCTTATGATGGAATAGTTGTGACTGCTGCATCGGAATACATCCCACCACCATTAATCGATCAACTTAAAGACGGAGGCAGTATGATTATTCCCATCGGCTCTCCGTTTAGTGTTCAGACCCTAATGATGGTAACGAAAAGAGGGAAGAAGATTACAACGGAAAGCTTGATACTTGTACGCTTTGTTCCTTTTACACGTAATAAGTGAAATTGACCGGAGACATATCGATGTTTCGTATCCATGTTGCTATTGGACTTATATCTGCAGCAATCATAGCTTTTCAATTGGTGTTGATGCAGATTTTATCATATGTCCAATGGTATCATTTTGCATATATGATTATTTCCATTGCCTTGCTTGGATTTGGTGCTGCCGGCACATTCCTTACAATTTTTCGGAAAAATCTCCTCCAAAATTACTCCAGACTTTTCCCATTGTTATTACTCATTACGGCCATCTTAATGCCCATTGTTGTCATTACGGCAAGTTCTGAAACTGTCCGTTTTGATTCTTTGCTCATCTTTCAAGATTTTCGGTATGCAGGCCGCTTGATCGCAACTTATTTTATTTTCTTCCTGCCCTTTTTTACGGGAGCACTTACTATTGGCATGAGCTTTTTGAAATTTGCCGGACAAATCGGGAAAATATATTTTTCAAATCTTGTTGGTTCTGGCATTGGGGGTATTATTGCCTTGCTATTGATGCAGTTCATTTTACCTGAACAATTGACGCTTCTTGTTTCTGTTATTGCCCTTGCGGGTGGATTTGTTTCTTTTCCGAAGAATGCAGGAAAATTACTTCAATCTACCGCCATTGTTTCAATTGCTATTTTACTAACCGTTTTTTTTAGTACATCTAAATTAAAACCATCGGAGTATAAAGATATAAGTAAAACATTGTTATTGCCCGATGCAACTATCGAATATGAAAAGAGCAGTCCGTATGGATTGGTACAGATAGTATCCTCACCTGTGCTTCGATATGCTCCCGGTGTGAGTCTTAGCTATCGCGAACCTTTTCCTATACGAAAGGCAGTTTTTAACAATGGGAATTGGAATGGATATCTGGTACCGGCTACAGATCAACAGAAAACGAGCATCCTGAATTATACCCCGCAATCATTGCCATATTATATCGAAAAAATTAATAAAGCTCTGATTCTCGATGCCGGGACAGGCGAGAATGTTTCCCTTGCATTATCGCATAATGTAGTTGATATTAATGCCAACGAGGCCAATGCTGAAATATTCTATTTGCTTCAAAATTCTTTTGCGGGACAGAATGAAGTTAAACTTCATCAAACTCTGGCACGCACTTTACTTGTTTCCGATACATCTAGCTATGATTTGATACAACTCCCGATTATCGGTTCTTTTTTTGGCAATTCAGGACTTAATGCAGTCGAAACCCGATATGAATTAAGCATGGAGGCTTTTTATGAAATGTGGGACAAGCTCTCCGACAATGGGATGATTTCCCTTAGTTGCTGGATGGATTATCCGGTCAGAAATGCCTATAGGCTTTTGGCTAGCCTAGACCAACTTCTTGAAGAAAAAAATATAAAGGATCCTGATCAACACATTATTGCTATCAGGAGTTGGAGTGCAATTACTTTTTTATTGAAAAAATCTGAATTCAGCAAGAATCAGGAAATACAAGTGAAACAGTTCTGCAACGATTTGATGTTCGATCCTTTAATACTTCCTGAAACGAAAGAAATAAACCATGGGAAGTATAATCTGCTTCAGGACACTTCCTTTTTCAGGAATATCGAACGGCTATTATCTTCAGATAATAAGGCGTTTATAAAAACGTATCCTTACCGTGTACAACCGACCACGGATAACCGGCCTTTTTTCTTTCAACATATTCGTTGGACTGGAATTCGACAGCTAATTGCCTCTTTGGGAGAGGGTGGTATTCCATTCCTGGAGCTCGGATACCTACTTATTCTTTTCACCTTTATTCAGATTATTCTCATTGCCGGTATTTTTATTATTCTGCCACTTGTTGTCAAATCATGGAAAAGCAATAATAAAATGTGGGTTTTCCTTTATTTCAGCGGAATTGGATTGGCATTTATGTTTATCGAGATTGTTTTTATTCAGCAATTTACTTTCTATTTTGGTCAGGCAATTTACGCTACATCAGCAAGCATTAGTATACTTCTTATTGCTTCCGGACTTGGAAGTTATTATTCAGGGCATTTACGAATTACAAAAAAAAGGCTTCTTCTAATACCAATTGTAATTGCTGTATTACTGCTATTTTATACGCTCTTGCTATCAACTGTTTTATCATTTACCATTGGGACATCGCTCCCTGTAAAAATATTGATTTCAATAGCTTTGATAGGTATTCCCGGCTTCTTTCTGGGCATGCCTTTCCCTGCAGGGATAAAATATTTATCAGCAGGCAGGCAGGAAGATATTCCCTGGGCTTGGGCATTTAATGGTTATTTTTCAGTTATCAGTACTGCATTGGCTACCATTATTTCGGTGGAGGCAGGTTATGTTTGGTTATTGGTTATTGCAGCTTTTACCTATGCGTTGGTAGGTCTGACGAATGCAAAGTTGAAAAGCTGATTTAAAGGTGATAAATCTCATTGATGATGACCTGTTTGAGATTTGCCTGTCATATGGAAAGCTTATTATTAATGCAGCACGATAATTATCGTCTGTATATTTTGCATAAGAGTCTTGTGTAGTGACTCTAAGTTATTGTATTATAATGAATTTTGATAAACGTACTAAAACAGACACTTATTTTAAATTATAAACGCTTGATAATTGTTAGATTATCAAGCATTTAATTAGTTTTTTGTGGAGCTGGAGGTACTTGAACATATTCCATTTTATCCCTACTTATCAATACGTTATATTTCTTGTAAATTAATTGTTATGATTTAGTCCCTAATTTTCTGACTTCATTTTTACTGCCTTTGACTTCGCTTTGTACTGCAATTATTCCAATTCCAAAGGTACTCATTATTTACTGATAATGTAATTAATCTTAAGTTTATTTACAATCCGCATTGTTGGAAAACTTTCCATCAAACACTGAACGCATAACTGGATTATATATAACAGATTCTATTGGATTAGATAAACTATTAGAACCCCATTTCAGATAATGGTCGTATTTGCAACAAATACGACCGTTATCGGATACGAAATGGCACTATTGCCAAATGAAAATTGGGATAACTTTGTTCTTAAGTTTCAGTGCATAGAAATTGACTTAAATTTCAGAATTTTGCAGAACCATTAATTTTTAAGAAGTTTGAATTAAGAAGCACTCTGTCTTTTGATTCTTTAATCAACTGCCATTTAATCATTGCATTATTAAAAGCACACAATATATATTATTAGTTTTAGGTATTAGTTAACACTTGTGTGTATGAGGCTGATTGTTCTGCTCAAGTCAGCACAGTCAGTCTCATTAATTTCATGACAAATTTAGATAGTTTTTTAGCACAATGAAATCAATTGGAATTATGATTCTCAGGTTTGTTCCCATAACTCCTGTAAAATATTTGTAGAATTTTGAACCGAACTTACAGGGCTAACTTTTCGATATACTTATTTTAGGAATATCGGCTATAAAAAAAGTACACATGGAAGAAATATTTAAAACGAAATACGAATACTGTCATATTGATGCAGACAAGATTGTAATTACTAAAACTCACAAAATTAAAGATTTAGTAGCAGATTACACAAAATCAATAAATGATTTCTTTAAAACATTAATGGTGTTTTTTATTGCTATTCCAATATTTACAATACTATCAGTAGTGTTTTATTATAAGGGAAATTATGGAATATCAATTTTTTCCGGAGCATTTGCCCTTTTTTTTTTATTAATGGCTTTTTATTTACTCATATTCACTTCGGGCAGTCCGGTGATTTACAAAGATAAAATAGTTAAAATTAAATTCAAAAAAACTCTGTTATTTAATGTCATTGAGATTAAGTACAGGGATTTTGGTCGAATAAAAAGTAGAGGTATTATTCTTACAAATGACCAATTTGATATTGATATGGCATTGGAAATTCTATTGACTGATAAACTAATTGCAGATAAAATAGAATATAGTGGAAAACATATTGATTTGTATTCATAAGCATTTACAATGATCTTGGCTGTAGTATTATTTGCATCGTTTTTTTACGGAAATGTAATTGATATACTACAAGGAACTAAAGACGGTAGTGTAATAGTTTAAAGCATAATTTTGATAATTATAATTAGTCCGATTATATTAACATCCATTTTTTTAAAATTAGTTTCTTCTTTTTTTTGGAAAGTCAATGGATGACGTAAGGTTAAATTTTAAGAGTTAGATTAATTGAGTATGACAAAAAAACTATAAACAAATAAACAACTTAGTACACTATTAGCATATGCTGCTGAATCTTGCTTGTATTTAGAAGCACATTACTATTCTCCATACAAGTTTTGCATATTTCTCAACTAATTAAATCTATAAATTCGTGAAGAAACTATTATTTATTTTTTTTCTGCTTCATATTATATGTAATGCCAATGCTCAATACCAAACCCAGAGACCTGATAAAGGGTCTGGATATTATTTAAACCCGATTTTTGCAGGAGATTATCCCGATCCAAGTATCATGCGTGATGGCGATACTTATTACATGGTGCATTCCTCTTTCGAGTATTATCCAGGTTTATTGATTTGGAAATCAACAGATTTGATTAATTGGACTCCGGTCGCACATGCGTTGCATAAATATATTGGCTCGGTATGGGCACCCGATTTGGTGAAATGTAAAGACAAGTATTACATCTATTTCCCCGCTAACGATAAGATTTATGTAGTAACGGCGGATTCAATAAATGGTCCGTGGAGCGATCCTATCGATTTAAAGATCAATAGGATTGATCCCGGGCATGTTGTAGATGGGAATGGCAAACGTTATTTATATTTCAACAGTGGCGGCTATGTTCCGTTATCCGATGATGGACTTTCGGTAGTGGGAGAGCTTAAGCATGTTTATGATGGCTGGCCTATCCCAAGTGACTGGTCAATTGAACTTTTTGCGTTGGAAGGTCCAAAACTAACTAAACTGGGAGAATATTATTACTTGACTGTTGCTGAAGGTGGAACAGCCGGACCTGCCACAGGTCACATGATCATTTCTGCGCGTTCCAGATCACCTTTTGGACCATGGGAAAATTCGCCGTATAATCCACTTGTAAGAACTACTAGCAAAGCAGATATATGGTGGTCGAAAGGTCACGGAACTTTATTGGAAGACACCAAAGGAAGTTGGTGGATCGTATTTCATGGGTATGAAAAAGACTATCTTAACATGGGACGTCAGACTCTTCTTGAACCTGTTGAATGGACAAAAGACGGTTGGTTTAAAATTCCGGAATACATAAAAACGGAAAACCCAATAAAAAGACCTTATGCAAAAGCTTCAAAAACAACCTTTACATTAAGTGACGACTTTAGCGGCAAGTCATTAGGTTTGCAGTGGAAATTCTTTGGCGAGTTCGATACAACCCGCTTCCATTTTATAGATAAATCTTTGGTTATAAAAGGGAAAGGAAATTCCGTTGGCAACTGTTCACCGTTATTATGTGTTCCTTCCGATCATTCATACACAGCAGAAGTAGAGATGGAAATTAAAGGAAATGCTGTTGGAGGTTTGGTGATGTTTTATAACAACACTGCGTTCTCGGGCATCATGGCCGACAAGGAAAATATACTCACCAACATGCGAGGTTGGCAATTCGCATCTAAAAAGAATGTGATTAAAAATCGTGTTTTTCTCAGACTTAAAAACATTGAAAATACTGTAGATATGTTTTATAGTACTGATGGTGTAAAATGGATTAAAAATGAAACCTCTATAGAAGTTTCTTCACTGAATCATAATGCGTTAAGCGGATTCTTGAGTTTGCGAATCGGTCTTTGCGCTGAGGGAGAAGGAGAGGTTGTTTTTAAAAACTTCATCTATAAACCGATAAAATAACACATTCTCTCAAAATAATATTATATAATCTCATAAAATAAATTTAAGATGAAATTAAATCGTTTTCTTTTAGCTGCAATAGCCTTACTGGTAATGACTTCTGCCTTTGCACTAAATAAAAAGGGCAAAAAGACGGAGATTTCCCAACGGGTAATCAGTGTTGATTATAGTGCAGAAAAAGGCGCTATGAATACTATGTTTAAGCAATGTATCGGAGCAGGCAGGGCTAACGAAGGACTTCGCGCTGATTGGCAACAACAATTGGCGTTTGTGAAAAAAGAGTGCGATTTTAAATATATCCGCATGCACGGTCTTTTGACCGACGATATGGCTGTATACACCGAGGATGGAAAAGGGAATCCGCAATACAACTATATGTACATTGATGCATTGTATGATTATCTGTTAAGTATTGGGGTTAAGCCATTTGTAGAATTGGGATTTATGCCCAATGCACTGGCAAGCGGTCATCAAACAATCTTTTGGTGGAAAGGAAATGTTACTCCGCCAAAAGACTATAATAAATGGGAAGACTTTATCCGTAACCTGACTCAACATTTTACTGAACGTTACGGCGTAGATGAGGTAAAAACATGGTATTTTGAAGTCTGGAACGAGCCAAATCTTTCGCCCGGATTCTGGACTGGCACACAAGCTGATTATTTTAAACTCTACCAATACTCTGTGAAAGCTATCAAAAGCGTAAATCAGGATTACAAAGTTGGAGGACCGGGAACGGCTGGTGCTGCGTGGGAAAGTGAGATGATCGATTTTTGCGTTAAAAATAATGTCCCAATTGATTTTATAAGTACCCATTCGTATGGTGTTCAACAGGGATTTCTTGATGAATATGGTAACAGTGGCACAGTATTGAGCAAAGATTCGATGGCTGTAAGTGGAGATGTACTTCAATCTCGTAAAGAGATTGCTGCATCTGCAAAACCAAATCTGGAATTGCATTATACCGAATGGAGTTCATCTTACACTCCTGCCGATCCAGTTCACGACAGTTATCATGAAGCTGCATACATTTTGGAAAAAATCAAACAGGTAGGAAATGCTGCCAATTCAATGTCGTATTGGGTATTCACCGATATTTTTGAGGAACCAGGTCCTCGCTTTACGCCTTTTCACGGAGGATTTGGACTGCTTACCATTCAGGGAATTCCAAAGTCAGCGTTTTATGCTTACCAATTTATGAATAAACTCGGAAAAACTGAACTAAAAAATACAGATACACGTTCGTGGGCAACAAAAACGGATAATGGCGTTCAATTGCTACTTTGGAACTTTACAAACACGCTTCCGGATTCTGTAAATAATCAGACATATTATGTGAAAGATTTGCCCTCTAAATCCAAGGGTAAAGTAAAAGTAAGTATATCTCACGTTCCATTCGGAACATATACGTTGGAGATTTATAAAGTTGGTTATAGGGTTAATGATGCTTACACAGAATATGTAGATATGGGTAAGCCTAAACAGCTTAATAGACAGCAGGTTGAAGAGTTAAAGAAACATAATAACGGCTCACCTATTGTTACTGAAACAATTGTGGTTAAGGAAAATACTACATTTTCAAAGGAACTGGATATTCGGGAGAATGATGTTCTATTGTTGAATCTGGTAAAACAGTAACATTTAATTAGGTGTTCAAATCTGTTGCTAAAACGCCAAAACAAATGCTTTTTTGAGTAACATAATCAATTCGAGAAGAAGTTGTTGAAAAGCGCCTTCTTCTCTTATAAATTGCTGTTGAAGATTCTAATCAGATACAAAATAAAAAATATCTTGAAAGTCTAGATATCTGTTCATTTGTAAAAAAAATGAATTATAATAGACAAATAAACTCTTCGTAATTAACAATAAAGAGATACAATGAAAAATTACTTTTTGAAAATACTTGCACTCGCATTTCTGACAGTTACTTTGGCAAATGCTCAGAAAGTTAATACAAAAGAGAGTATTCAGGAGCAGAAAATTCAATCTTTGATTAAAAAAATGACCTTACAAGAGAAGGTCGGGCTTTTGCATGCCAACTCCAAATTTTACGTTTCAGGTGTAAAAAGGCTTGGAATTCCTGAATGGGCTTTGTCTGATGGACCACACGGTGTACGTGCTGAGATAAACCACCACGACTGGGCATATGCAGGTTGGACTAATGATTCTTCAACCTGTTTTCCTCCGGGAACAGCACTGGCGGCAAGTTGGAATCCAAAGCTAGCATATGAGCGCGGCATTGTGCTGGGAGAAGAGGCTCGATACCGAAAGAAAGATGTTTTGCTCGGTCCTGCAATAAATATTATTCGTTCACCACTTTGTGGTCGTAATTTCGAATACATGAGTGAAGATCCGTTGTTGATTTCGGCAATGGCTGTTCCGTACATCAAAGCTTTGCAGTCAAAAGATGTGGCTGCCAGTGTTAAGCATTGGTTGGCCAATAATCAGGAAGATCATCGTATGAGTGTTGATGTGACAATGAGTGAACGCGCCTTGCGCGAAATTTACCTGCCTGGGTTTAAAGCTTCAATTACAGAAGGTGGCGCATATACCGTGATGGCTGCGTACAACAAATTCCGTGGCGACTGGTGTTCTGAGAATGAATACTTGGATCGTGAAATTTTGCGTAAGGAATTTGGCTTCAAAGGTGTGCTAATGACTGACTGGGATGCTGCGCACAGTACGGTTAAAGCAGCATTGACCGGGCTTGATCTCGAAATGGGAACCGATAAGAAAGATTACGACGAGTGGTATTTTGCCAATCCATTGATCAAAGCTGTGGAGGAAGGTAAAGTGCCAATGTCTGTAGTTGATGAAAAAGTGGCAAATATACTTCGTGTAATGATGAAAACCAAGGTATTGGGCGATAAGTCTCGTGAAAAAGGAATCATGAATACACCCGAGCACCAGAAAGCGGCTTACAACTCTGCTGCTGAGGCTGCCGTGCTGTTGCAAAACAATGAAAATCTACTCCCTCTCGATTTTGATAAACTAAAATCGGTGGCTGTAATTGGTGATAATGCTACCCGCAAGCATTGTGGAGGTGGATTAAGCTCTGAGATTAAAACCCTTTATGAAATTACACCGCTAGAAGCAATCCAAAAGAAATTCGGCAATAGCGTCGCAATCAATTTCGCTCAGGGATATAATAAGCAATCTATCTTCAAGGAAGGGGATAATATCGGTCAGTCAAATACCGATAAAGTGGACTGGAAACTGATTGATGAAGCTGTAGAAGCTGCCAGAAAATCTGATGTTGCAATTATTTTCGGAGGACTTAACCACGATTTTGATAGCGAATCATTCGACAGACAGCACATGAGACTTCCATATGGACAGGAAACCCTAATCCGTGAAGTAGCGAAAGTAAATCCAAATACTGTGGTGGTTATTATAGCAGGTTCTCCACTTGAATTGGGTGGTATAGTTAACCGCGTTTCTACAATAATCTGGACGTGGTATGGTGGTATGGAAGCTGGAAATGCAGTTGCTGATTTACTAAGTGGCAAAGTTAATCCTTCCGGAAAATTGCCGTTTACATTGCCTGTTTCTATAGAGCAATCTCCAGCTCATGCTCTGGGCAATTTCCCCGGACGTAATCAAAAAGTGAATTATGAAGAAGATGTTTTGGTAGGTTACCGCTGGTTTGAAACAAAGAAAATCGCACCCCAGTTCCCATTTGGATATGGACTTTCTTATACTAATTTTGAATTAGATGCTCTTTCTACAGACAAAAACACTTATAGTAAAGATGAGATTATTCGCATAAAATTCTCCGTAAAGAACACAGGCAAGTTATATGGTGCAGAAGTAGCCCAATTGTACGTAAGCGATCCTGTTTGTTCAGTTTTGCGTCCAACTAAAGAACTTAAAGCTTTCCAAAAGGTATTCCTTCAACCAGGAGAAGTCAAAACGGTTGAACTGAATGTGAAAGTTTCTGATTTGGCTTTCTATGACGAGACAAAAAAAGATTGGAACGTAGCGGCTGGAGACTTTGTTTTTCAACTGGGTAACTCGTCAAGGGATATTTTCAAAGCACTGAAAATAACTGTCAAATAATTCAAAATAAACAGTTTCTAAGAATAAATACAATAAAGAGTTACTTTACATTTTTTTTTCTTATTATTGTGTTTCTTACACCTATCTAATTACGATGAGAATCTATATGAAAATAATCAAACGGTTATTATATGTACTTTGTGTAACATTCATTTTTCAATCAATGTGTTATGCCCAAATCACTTTGCCAAAAGTATTTGGAGATAACATGGTCTTGCAGAGAAATATAAAAATCCCGGTATGGGGAAATGCAACTCCCGGAGTGCTCATAATAGCAGAGCTTGGTTCTGTGCGAACAACGGCAATAGCTGATAAGGTAGGGAAATGGAAGGTGCGATTTCCAAAATTTGAAGCGGGTGGTCCATACACGTTAAAGGTCTATCAATCGGAAAAAAGTGACTCACGAATCGAGCTAAGGAATATTCTTATCGGAGATGTCTGGCTAGCATCTGGACAATCCAATATAGAATGGCAGGTACAACAAGCTCAAGATGCCAAGGCTGAAATTGCAAAAGCTGATTTTCCACAAATACGTTTCCTTTTCGTAGAACATGACAAGAAGTTAACCCCGCAGACAGATATTTCGGGAACATGGAAGGTTTGTGATACAGCCAATGTAAAGCAGTTCTCGGCGGTAGCGTATTATTTCGCCCGTAAATTACACATTGATCAAAATGTTCCGATAGGCATTGTCCAAAGTACCTGGGGCGGAACCCCAGTTGAATCGTGGACAAGCCGGGAGAAGTTGCTTTCGTCGCCAATTACCCATTCAAGAATACTCGCCAATGATACGCTTTCGCCATACCATTTTGTAAAGGATAGCCTTGATGAGATACGTTTCTGGGACATTGTATACCATGTGAAGAACAACGCTGATCAGGTTGTTCCAGTATTGGGATATGACGACTCTGGCTGGCAGGCGGTTGACATGCCGCGACTGATCAAAGATTTCGGGATTGGAAAATATGTTGGTATAATGTGGATGCGTAAATCAATCACATTGCCCGAGTCTTTCGCAGGAAAAGACCTGACAATGAACCTCGGGCATCCAGAGATGAACTATTCGCTTTATTTCAACGGAAAAGAAATTTGCAAAACTGTCTGGAATGCTAATCCGAAACAATCATACACCATTCCCGCCAGCAGGGTGCAGAGTGGTGTAAATACTATTTCACTCCGAATTTCCATGCTATGGGACGGAGGTGGTTTGAATCCTCCGGCAGAAGATATTTATATTTCCGATGGCGCATTACAGGTTTCGTTGGCAGGAAAATGGTTATACAAGAAAGACCTTGAGCCGGCAATCCCTAAAATTCACTACTATCATTATTATCCGGCATTGCTGTATAATGCAATGCTTAATCCGCTTATTCCTTTTGGTATTAAAGGATTTCTCTGGTATCAGGGTGAAGCAAACGATTCAGTGGCATATAAATACCGAAAGATGTTTCCTTTGATGATATCCGACTGGCGTCAGCGTTGGGGACAAGGTAACCTTCCGTTCTTATATGTGCAGTTGGCAAATTTCAAAAAAACTCAACCTGAACCTTCCGAAAGCGAGTGGGCTGAACTGCGTGAAGCGCAAACGATGACCTTGTCGCAACCCAATACCGGAATGGCTTGTGCAATTGATATTGGTGATGGTGGAACTATACACCCGTTGAATAAACAGGAAGTAGGTCGTCGATTAGCCTTAAACGCTGAAAAAATGGTGTATAATCAGAACTGTATTGCATCTGGTCCTATGTATAAGAATTTCCGGATAGTTGGAAATAACATTCGCATCCGTTTTACAAATGTCGGTTCTGGTCTTTCAACAAAGGATGGTAAAGAAGTAGCAGGCTTTGCGGTAGCAGGTAGCGACAAACGGTTCTATTGGGCAAAAGCTGTTGTTAAATGGAATGAGGTTATCGTTTCTTCCGATAAAGTAGCTAATCCCGTTGCCGTGCGATATGCGTGGAGCGATAATCCCGATTGTAACCTAATAAATGCCGAAGGATTCCCTGCTGTACCTTTCAGGACTGATAACTGGAAAGGAATAACTCAAAAATAATTCACTCTAATCATCGATAAGAATACATAATAATGAAAACAACGAGTAAAATTAAAATTCTGTTATTTATTGCAATCCCTCTCTTTTTTAACTTCGCATTAAAAGCCCAAGGATTGTATGTCGGAACCAATTATCATCCGCATGATGATAAGAATATTGAAAAAATCAAAAGTGATATCCAGCTGATGAAAGCTGCCGGATTTACCTCTGTCCGTATGGGGCATTTGGCTTGGGACAGCTACGAGCCGGCGGAAGGACAATTCGATTTTGACTGGTTCGACAAAGTAATGGATATGATGAATGAGGCCGGGATTAAGGTGATTTTGGATATTGCTATACGTCCTGCTCCAATTTGGCTGCATCAGAAATTCCCTACAATTGATATCGTTGATCCAAATGGGCATCAACTTTACCCAAACCATCGCTATATGGATGATATTGGGGATCCAAACTATCAGAAGTATGCACTGCGTTATACCGATGTCATTACAAAGCGGTATGCAAAACATCCTGCATTATTGGCATTTGGGATAGATAATGAATCAGGTGATGGTCCGATTTCATATTCTGAAACTGCAAGAGAAAGGTTTATACTTTGGTTAAAGAATAAGTACAACACTGCCGAGAACTTAAATAAAGCATGGGCAGGCCAGCGTTGGTCTAGGAGAATTAATGACTTTGAGGAAGTTGGTTTACCCGTGTCCGGTTCGGTAGTTGGTGCACCGGAAAGGGTACTCGATTTCCATCGTTATGAGTCTAATGAAATTAATCAGTTTTTATTTAAAGTCCTTGATAAGGTTAATACTAATGCTCCTGGTGTCCTGACAAATACTAATGCGTGGTATTTCAGCCCGTTGAGGTATTTCGACTATTCAGTGATTGCCTATTCAGGAAAAATGACCCGTGAGGGATGCGGTTTCTATCCAGGGAACTCATTAACGACTAATTGGGGTGTTATGAATTCTGCGTTCGGAATTTCCCGAATTCAGTTTGAAAGCACAAACCCTTTCTGGTGCAGCGAATTTACAACCATGACAGCTGTGCCAAATTCTATCCGTAAGTCGGCTTATGCCACGCTTATGTATGGCAACCAGATGGTTTGCGGATGGACATGGCAAAGTATGTGGGCTGGCGAAGAACAGTATTTGGAAGGAATGCTTGATTGGGACGGAGTTCAAAACCGTAAATATGATGAGTATAAAAAAATAGCAACCGAATTTAAAAAAATCGGGAAGTATTTTCCATATAAGCCTCATCCGGAGGTTGGTATGGCTTTTTCTTTCCCAAGCCAAATAGCAAGCAGTTCTTTCCCCGAACAACAGGATAACCAATTGCAAGCTTGTTGGGGACTATTTTATTATAGAAATATGGACGCTAATGTTGTTGAAATCAGCAAAAGTTCATTAAACTATAAATTGCTCTTTGTTCCCGGCGTGACAGTAATGGATGAAATAACTGCCACAAAAATCCGTAACTTTGTGAAAAATGGGGGAACAGTTATCATGACAAGCAATTCGGCTGTAGTTGATGAAACCGGGCAGGTATTTGCATCTACTCATCCCGGTCGTTTAAACGATGTTTTTGGAATACGGATTGCAAGTTTTGAAGAAACGGAATCGTTAAACGAGATATCCCGAAAATCATACAAGGGCAAAAAACTTGAGTTTACTTATAAAGGAAAAGCCATTGATACAGAATCGGCAAGGTTCGATGTCATCGAACAGAAAGGGGCTGAGGTTATCGGAAGCATCACCAGTTTGGATAAGGATTATCCGATTATGACTTCAAACAAATACGGAAAAGGTCGCGCTATTTATGTTGGCTTGCCTGCCGATGCAAGTACACTTAATCCTTTGATTGATGAGTTGATTAACGAACTGGGCATCAAAAAAGGTCCTGATGTGCCTTCGGGAGTGATGGCACGACAGATTGATAATAATCACTATCTTTACCTCAATGTAAGCGGAGAACCCAAAGAGATTCCACTGAAAGGAAGAGCAAAAAGTATTCTCTTTGATAAAAACTACGAAGGCAATTTCAAAATTGCACCTTACGAACCTGAATTTATTGAAGTAATTAATATATTAAACGTCCATGATAATATTAAAAAATGAAAAATTTTTCATATACGCTTTACAATAATGATATAAAAAATGAACAGATGTATCGAATCTGTGTTTTTTAAATAAATACAATAGAAATTTTACGTTATAATACTCCCAACTTTCCTAAATTTATTCATATGATAAGATATAGAAAACAAATATATATACTTGGAGTATTTTGGATAATCTCTTTCCAAAGTATTATTGGACAATCATCTTATATTTTTCATCATTTAGAAACAAGTACTGGCCTTTCAAATAATTCTGTAAAAACAATTCTAAGAGATAGTTATGGGTTTCTTTGGATTGGCACTGAATCAGGATTAAACCGATACGATGGATATGGATTCAAAGTTTATACAATGCGTTCTGCTGTTCCTAATGAGATGATTTCAAATGATATATTAGGATTGCAAGAAGACGGATTAGGCAATATTTGGATTAATTTGGGATATACCTATACGGTATACAAAAGAGATAAAGACTGCTTTCTGTCAGATATAAAGCAATTATTACTAAGTCTGGACATACAATCGGATCAAAACTGCAAAGTGTTTGTAGATAAAAAACATAATCTATGGGTGTTTAATAAAAAGAATGTATTTTATTACGATGTTCAGAAGAAAACTACAACCACATTCAATTTAAAAATACCACTTTATGATGCTATTGCAACTGATATAACTGATAATGGCGAATTTCTGTACATAATTCAAAATTCCGGGGTTTGCTGGCAATTGAATAAAAATTCAGGTACTCAAACTTTGATAGAATTACCGGATTTTATTAAACAAAATGTAGTTAATAATAGTAACAAGATTTTTATTGACAGTAATAATTGGCTATGGCTTTATTCAAGTAAAACTGATCAGATCTTTTACAGAATAAATCCAAATCAAGAATGGAGAAGATTAGAATTGACCTCAAAAATTAAAACTGAAAGTAACATAATAACAAGTATTGTTGAAGGTCAAACTGGGCAAATATGGATAGGAACAGATCACAAAGGATTAATTATTTATGATAAAACTAAAGATGCAATAACTAATGTTGTGCATAATCCATGGATATATACTAGCATATCATCAAACAGTGTTCAGTGTTTATATAAGGATAATAACGGAACTATTTGGATTGGACACAATAAAAAAGGTCTCTCGTTTTATCATGAAAGTTTTCGCAATTTTATGAATTTCCAAAACCCCGAATGTTCTGATATTAGTACAATAATGGAGGATCATCTTAAAAATATCTGGCTGGGAACAGATGGAAATGGATTATATGTAAAGGGTAGCAACTCTGAGAGTCATCTAAAAAAACTTTCACTACCAAATACTGCTATAATCTCTATGATAGAAGATAGAAAGGGGCGTATATGGATCGGTACATATCTAAAAGGGCTGTTTTGTTATGAAAATGGTAAAATAATCCAGTATACTACAAAAAACAGTAAATTATCTAGTAATGACATCTGGGGTTTAAAGGAAGATAGATATGGAAATATCTGGATTGGAACCTTGGGTGGAAAAATTCATATATTACAATCAGAATCAGATGATTTTGAATCATTGATAACACCATTTGATGACAAAGTTTATGTATTGGATATGTTTTACGATAGAGGTGACAAAATGTATTTTGGTACTGGCTATGGACTTTCAGTTATTGACATTACAAATAACAAAAGGATTATATATTATGGAAATAAAAAAGGGAATCAGCGTTTTAAACAAAATCAAATTTCAAATGTATATAAAGATACACGTGGCATCCTTTGGATTGGCCATAATGATGGGCTGACTTTGTGGGATCAAAAAAAGGATACTCTTTACTATTTCAATAAAGATAAAGGTTTATGCGATAATACAATTAGAGGAATTGTAGAAGATAATCTCAATAATATTTGGGTGACAACAAGTAATGGACTCTCTATATTGACAGTTAAGCGAGAATTGAATGATATACTGACTGTTACAAGTAAGAATTACTCAGTTAAAGATGGACTTAAGGATAATTATTTCAACAGCCATTCTATTTGCAAACTAAGGAATGGAGATATTTTACTTGGAAATGTAGACGGTTATACCATTCTAAACCCGAATAAAATGGCTGAAAAAGATCAGCCTGCAGCAAAGGTTGTATTTACCGGATTAACTGTTGGGATTAACAATATTCAAGTAGATTCATTTTATAATGGCCATAAACTACTTGAACAACCTATGGAACTAACGACTGTGTTGAATTTCAAATATAATGATAAGCTCATAACTTTACAGTTTACTGCCGGTGATTTGTTGAATGCAGATAAAGTGAAATACTTATATCAAATTGAAGGGTTTAATAATCAATGGATTCCAACGCAAGAAAACAAAATAATAATATCAACTTTACCACCGGGAAAGTACCGCCTATTAATAAAAGCATGTAATAGTGATGGTGTTTGGAGTATTGATCCTACAGTATTAATCATAAATGTAACACCTCCATTTTATTATTCTATTTGGGCATTTATCTTATACACTCTATTGATTATAAGTATAGTTATATACTATATTCGGCATACTAAAAAACGTCATCGAATAAAATTAGAGCAACACCGCATACAATTGGAGCATGAACAAAAAATTAGTATAAATGAGATGAAGTTAAAATTCTTCACCAACATAAGCCACGATTTGCGTACACCGCTTACACTCATCATTACACCTCTGCAAGTCATGTTGAATGAAGCTACAAACGAAAACATGAGAAAAAAACTGAGTACCATGTATAAAAACGCACAACAATTATTATCGTTGATAAATTCGTTGCTTGATTTTCGCAAATTAGATGTTGGTGCTGAGATTTTGAATTTAAAATCTGGTGATTTTGTTAATTGCATTAAGGATATCTATACTTCTTTTTACGTATATGCTAACGAACGCAAGATAAAGTTCCTCTTTTCAACTGAAATTGAAAGTCTATTGATGCAGTTTGATCATGATAAAATACAAAAGATACTTTCTAACCTACTTTCGAATGCATTTAAATATACACTAGATGGAGGAGTTATTAAAATCCATATATCCCAACAGGATGATAATGTTTGTGTAAGTATTTCTGATTCAGGACCTGGCATTAGTAATGAAGAAAAGGGATATGTTTTTGAACGATTCTATCAAGCTCCACAGAAACAAGAAAAAACCGGAAGTGGAATTGGTTTACATATTGTAAACGAATATATAAAACTGCATGGAGGTATAATTACTCTAGTAGATAATATTCCACATGGATCCATTTTCACGTTTAAAATACCTATTAAAAAAGATGAAATAGCAAAGAAATCGGAAAAAGAAGAAGTATTGGCAGAAGTATTTGATGAAGAAAATGAAAATCCCGGACTTTCTACTAAAAAACCTATTTTACTATTTGTAGATGACAACAAAGATCTTTGTGAGTTCATCGTGGATAATCTTTGCGATGATTATTCAGTAATAACTGCTTATAATGGGCAAGAGGCTATGGAACAATTGCAAAAGTATGATGTGACAATCGTAGTCAGCGATGTCATGATGCCTGTTATGAGTGGAACTGAACTTTGTAAAAAGATAAAAACAAACATATATTGGTCTCATATTCCGGTTATTTTGTTGACAGCTCGTACTGCAGAAGAATATGTAATAGAAGGATTGGTGTTGGGAGCAGATGATTATATCACTAAACCTTTCAACCTAAACTTATTGAAACTTCGTATCTATAAATTTATAGAATGGACAGAAAAGTCACATCAAACATTCAGTCATAAATTGGATGTATCGCCAAGTGAAATTACTATTACATCGCTGGATGAGAAGCTTATTGAAAAGGCAATCAAAGTGGTTGAAGAACACATGAGTGATACTTTATTTTCTGTTGAATTACTCGGAGAATCTCTAGGACTTAGCCGTGGTCACCTATACAAGAAGCTAATGATTATAACAGGGAAAGGACCTTCTCAATTTATTCGTACAATTCGATTGAAACGTGGGTGTCAGCTTCTACAAAAAAGTCAATTGCAGATTGCCGAAATAGCTTATGAAGTAGGGTTCAATTCTCCGAAAATATTTAGAAAGAATTTTCGTGATGAGTTTGGAGTAACTCCATCCGAATACTTACGTAATGTAAGCCAACAAAATAAAACATGAAACGCCCCAATAGAGTACATTACGTTCCCTAAGGTTGTTTTATAAATGATACTTTTGTCTTGATATTTTAGATAGCTCAGCTATTATATCTGATTCTCAGTTATAATCTTAAATAAAATAGAATGGAAAAATGTATCCTATTAGAACTTTTAGTGTTTAGTAAGTACACTTCTGCGCAAAATACTGTTCCTCAATCTGGTCTTAAATCTGGAAAAGCATGGGTTTGGCATCTGAATAATCCAAATTTAGTTTTTGATACAGATAAAGTGCGAATAGTATAATAACTTACAACCATGAAACAATCACTCCTGCTAACAGTGCTTTGTGTCACCGTATTTTCGACAACTTTAAAAGAACAATCTCTAAGTATCAATATTTGGCAAAGTAAGGTTCCCGGATCTATCGTTAACTCCGACTTTAAACAATTTGTCGATTCGGCGGATAATTGGATCAAGATGAGACATGTAACCAACACTTCGCTCGATATGTATCCAGCCTCTGCCGATAAATCACCGGCACAGCCGTTATTATCTGTCCTGGTGGAGGTTACTGGGGTCTGGCCATCGCTCACGAAGGGGCACAAATTGCAACTAGGTTTAATAGTTTGGGAATAACTGCTTTAGTACTTAAATACCGTTTACCCGACAATTCTATTATGATTGACAAAAGCATTGGCCCTTTGCAGGATGCACAGGAAGCCATGCGTATAGTACGTCGAAAAGCCAAAGAATGGCACATTAACCCTGATAAGATAGGTATTATGAGCTTTTCTGCAGGCGGACACTTAGCCTCAATACTTTCCACCCACTTTTCCGAAAAAGTTTACGAACCCAAAGATACTACCAGTGCCCGTCCCGACTTTTCGTTACTCATTTACCCGGTAATTTCCATGGATTCATCCCTTACACACAAAGGCTCGAGGGATATGTTATTAGGGCAAATACCTTCGAGGGAGCAGGTTAAACGTTTTTCGAACGAGCTGCAGGTAACCCTACAAACTCCACCGGCATTTTTGGTTCATTCGCTCGATGATAATGTGGTGCCGGTGCAGAACATTATTAACTATGCTCTGGCACTGAAAAAATTTAATATCCCTTGCGAATTGCATATTTACGAAACAGGCGGACATGGTTATGGATTAGGAAGGTCAACTGATACTGAATCGTCCTGGCCCGAAGCCTGTAGAAAATGGTTAAAGGTAAGAGGATTTTAAAGTGATGTTATGGCCTTTAAAACAGTAAAAGAGTAAATAGTACAAACACCAATTTAAATAAATATTTATGAAACTTCAATTAAAAAAACATTATTCTTTAATCATTCTGCTGGGTTGTTTTACAACTATAATATTAGCGCAGGATGTCAATATCACGGTAAATGCTACTGTTGATAAAAAAGTTGTATCGCCATATATCTATGGACGTAATAACACCTTTGACAAGCCGGCACAATTTTATAAAGATGCCGGTTTGCGCTTTGCCCGCATGAATGGTGGTAATAATGCCACCAAATACAACTGGAGAAAAAAAATTTCAAGTCATCCCGACTGGTACAATAACGTATATGGCAATGATTGGGATAAATCAGCGAAAGATAATTCAACATCTTATCCTAACATGCAGCAAATGTATGCATTCCAGCTTATTGGAAGGGTTGCTTCGAGTACAAGCTATAATTTCAATGACTGGGCATATAATCAATCGCAATATTGGTTTGGCGTAGGTCAGAATCTGGCTGGTGGAGGTGTAGCTAACACAACTGATGCTACAAATGCTAATAAAGCATTGACAGATGGTGATATTAATCTTTATACACAGGCATGGCCTGCCGATTCTACAGTAGCAATACTAAATCACTGGTTTGGGACAGGTGGTCTTGGTTTGAATAAAAACCAATTATTATACTGGAACATGGATAACGAGCCGGATTGTTGGAACGGAACCCATGATGATGTAATGAAGACCCTGGTATCTGCGTCTGCATTCATGGATAATTATATTGAAATAGCTAAAAAAGCCCGTGCTTTGTTCCCCGAAATTAAATTCTGTGGTCCTGTTACCACAAGTGAATGGCAATGGTATAAGTGGGGAACCGAATCAATAAGAATAAATGGAAAATACTACAGTTGGCTTGAGTATTTCATCAAACGATGTGCAAATGAAGAAAAAGCTTCCGGGATTAGGGTGCTTGATGTCGTGGATCTTCATAATTATCCGTGGGCAAAAAACGGAGATGTCGATGCATTGCAATTACACAGAATGTATTACGATATGAATTATGCATATGCAGGTGCTAATGGTCTATTTACTGTTAACGGTGGTTGGGATACCAGTTTGAATAAGGAATATATATTTAAACGCATAAACGATTGGTTGACACAATATTTTGGACCTAATAACGGAATTACTTGTGCAATTAGCGAATGGAGTCCTGCATCGTCCGAGTCAAATCCCAGTGTTACTTCAGTAGTATATGCTTCGCATCTTGGTACTTTTGCTAATAATGGTGTGGAGTTTTTCACTCCATGGACTTGGTTCAATGGAATGTGGGAAACATTACATCTTTTCAGCCGCTATGCAAAAGGCTATAGTGTTTCCAGTAATTCTTCAATTGAGAACACAGTCTCTGCTTATACCACAGTGAATGAAGCAGCCGACTCGATGACTGTAATTATTGTAAATCGCGACATGAGTTCTGCACGTAACGTGACGGTAAATTTAAATGGGTTTTCAGTAACTGACGGAAGCTACTCAACTCTACAGTTGTCATCTCTGCCATCAACCGAAACTTTTGTATCGCATACCAACAATGCTTTGAAGCTAAATTCAGTAATGGTTAATTCAAATTCGTTTTCAATATCTGTTCCTTCACTTTCGACAACGGCAGTTATATTGAAATCAACATCAACCGGAGTTCAGGATATAAAAAGTCAAACAGATGAAATAAAGGTTTACCCTAATCCGGCAAGGGATAAGTTAGATGTCAGTATAAACTCGAATGTTTCTGAACCAACAGAAGCCATTATTTATGACCAAAGCGGTCGGAAAATGCAATCTTTGGAAAAGGATTATGACGGATCAACGCCAATCACAATGAACGTTTCGTCACTTTCAGGAGGATTTTATATTTTATCGGTTAAAAATAGCCATTTTACATCGAACAAACGCTTCTTTGTTGAAAGATAAATCTAGTAATATTTAAAAGAACATGTTGCATTGAGATAATAGTTTGTGAAAAAGATAGTTGCAATAGATATGTGCTAAAGTGAACTGTGCTTGTTACAGTTGTATGTTGATAAAAGGAGTGTAAACGTACTTACTAAATATCAATAGGAAATCCTTCTAATATGATTTAACTACAATATTGCAACAAAAGCGGTCGTTTTCTGATACAAAATAATACCCTGGCAAAATGAAACTTAAGATACTTTTACACCATCTATTTTTAGGCTAAAGGCATAGAACAAAGTAAATGCAGTTGGTTTTAAAATATGATAAACACAAAATTACTAACTTTAAATTAAAATGAATTATGAATGAAAAACACGTGAGTAAATGTGTTCGAAGGGTAGCAAAAAACCTGTTGAACAAGTATGCAATCCTTGCGGTTATGCTATGTTCTTTTGGACTAGCTTCTGCACAAAATTCCGATGGGAAAATTTCGGGTAAGGTCTTATCCGAAAAAGATGGCGAACCTCTTGTTGGAGTTAGCATTCTGGTAAAGGGCTCTAAAGTTGGAACCGTTACCGATCTAAACGGAGCATTTACGCTTCAAGCTAAAACTGGTGAAACACTTGCTGTTTCATACATTGGCTACACAGAACAAACAGTAAAAGTAGCTAGTTCTAACTTGACAATCAAGTTAAGCGAAGATACCAGAAGTTTAGAAGAAGTTATGGTAATCGGCTATGGTGTACAAAAGAAAAAGCTGAACACGGGGGCTACTTTACAGGTAAAAGGCGATGAAATTGCCAAAATGAATACCACTAATCCTTTACTCGCACTTCAAGGTAAAACACCTGGTATGAGTATTTCTTCCACATCTGGCCAGCCCGGATCTGACATGAAAGTGACTATCCGTGGTTTGGGAACAACAGGGAATTCAGGACCATTATACATTATAGATGGCGTTGAAGGTGACATAACAACTTTAAATGCATCTGATATTCAATCAATTGATGTATTAAAAGATGCTGCTTCTGCAGCTATTTATGGTTCGCAGGCTGCCAATGGTGTTGTTTTGGTAACGACAAAACAAGGAACTAAAGGAAAAGGCCAGGTATCTTTTGACGCATATTATGGAGTTCAAAATGTTGAACGTAAAATCCCTTTGTTGAACGCGCAAGAATATAAAATGATTATGGATGAACAGCAAATTAACTCAGGGCTGTCACCGTTTAACTGGGCAAAAAAAGGAGAGAAAGACTTTGCTGATACCGACTGGATGGGACAAATGCTAAAAAAGGATGCTAAAACCCAGAATTACTCCCTGAATATTAATGGCGGCTCGGAAACTTCAACCTATGCCATGTCATTAAGTTACAATTCACAGGAAGGTATCGTTGGTGGTTCGGCTGTTTCTAACTACGAACGTTATGGTGCCCGTATAAACACTGAACACAAATTATATAAAGATGTACTTGTTGTTGGTCAGCACCTAAATTTCAATTATATCAATACTGTAGGTATTGCTGTCGGAAATCAATACGGTAATACATTGCGGGGTGCTTTCGATGCTTCTCCACTAGCACCTGTATATAGCAACAATAATATTCATAACAGCCCGTATAACGACACGTACAATTCCTTATGGAATCCGCACGATGGTAATCCTTATGGTGCGATGATGACAAATACAAATAATCTGACCTCAAACCAAAAGCTTTTAGGCGATGTTTATGCAGAACTTCAACCTATTAAGAACCTGAAGATTAAATCTACTCTCGGAATTAACTATTATGCTTCAAATTATCATGATTTTACCCCGATATATCGATTTGGAGATTATTCTTTTAATGAAAACCACGAAACTGTTACCCAGAGAATGAGCAGTGGTAAAACTCTTACCTGGACAAATACAGCCAGTTATGATTTTAAGGTAAACGAAGATCATGCTTTCAACGCTTTAATTGGGACTGAAGCAGTAAAATTCGATGGGGTAGCCATGTCGGGTAGCAACTGGAATTTGGTGCCACAAATGGATGATTTTAATCATGCATATTTAGACAATACTACCGAAAAAGCTTATTTAGATGTGACTGATCCTAAAAGCCCAAAAATTATTTATACAAACACTGTGGGAGGTAGTGCATCTACCGATTATAGCCGCCTTTCATATTTCGGAAGGTTGGGTTACAACTATAAGGAAAAATACCTGTTGAATGCAACATT
>Ga0209540_10000117_pt1 | contig 102433 bp, 90 predicted proteins | sample BarGraIncu01121A_FD_184501 | JGI IMG/M metagenome (GOLD analysis project Ga0209540, IMG submission 184501) | Arctic peat soil microbial communities from Barrow, Alaska - Barrow Graham LP Incubations 011-21A (SPAdes) (version 2) | ecosystem: Environmental > Terrestrial > Soil > Wetlands > Peat... | reverse complement strand
TTTCGATCTCTGCCTTTTCAGGATGATCACCTATCTCTTGTATCCGCATCATCCTGTAATTATAACCGTATTGCCCTTTAAATAAATAAAATGCCTTCATAGCGGACTCCTTGGCCTCGCGGCCTTTCCAACTCACTTCGTGAGTTAGCTAAGAGTCCAATATGTATCTGAACTTCTGCAGTGTTTTGTGTAATATATTTATTAGGCAGGTAAATGTACTATATTAAGTTAAGCAAAGAGGGAGGACTCTGATGGATGTTTCTTTGGTAATCAGGCACCGGCTTAATGAATTGGGTCTTCAGCAGAGAGACCTGGCAACCGCCGCCCAAGTTACGGAGTCCTACGTTTCCCAGTTGCTGACTGGGAAAAAGGCACCCCCCATGGCTCATCGGACAGACGTATATCAGAAAATGGAAGCGTTCTTGAAGCTGCCGAGTGGTGAGCTTTCGAAGCTGGCTGACCTCCAGCGCATTGAAGAATTGAAAAGAAAGCTAGGAGACCCGCCTGCGCCCTTGTTCAAGGAAGTTCGAGAGTTGATTCTCAGCAGATGTGCTCTCAACAAAGAACAACAGATACGAGCGATTTTTGAGAAACAGCCGTTCGGCGAACTCGAACGCCTCGTCACGCAGAAGCTTCTGGACGTGGTCAAGAGAGTGGCCGAAAAAGAATTGGAAAGTGAAGACTGGCTCCGGGAGGTGGCTCGACTCAGCAACCGAGGCTATGAACAGATGCGAGTCATTATTCTGGAGTTCCTCGATACGGATATCTTCCACCTGTCGATTGAAAACTGCGTCGCATTCTTGGAGCCGCTGATTGAATCGTGGGACATTGACCTCGAGACTTTTGGTATGGAAATTGTCTTGAACCACAGAGTAGTGTCAGAGCACGTTAAGAAATTGGAGTTTGTTGAAAAGGAACCCGAGCAGCTTATCGAATCGCCTATCAGCATTTTGAAGAATATGAAAAAATCTATCCGGAACGGTATGAAGAGGAGTACGGTTATTTCAGAAAGATCATCACCGCCACCATCTGCAAATACCTCGACTGCGGGATCATGGAGAATGGTTTTGCCCGGGTTCGCTGCCCGGACTGCGGCCATGATTTCTTTGTGGCGTTTAGAGCCTTATAATAAATTTTCTGCGTTTTTAGCAAAGAAAATTTGTTATCTAAGGCTCTTATCCAGCTTTGCTGGGTTTCCTGCAAGACCCGCTTTTTCTGCCCCTCCTGCGCCGAAAAGCGGACGCTGAACTGGGGCGCATGGGCAAACGAAAATGTTCTGAAAGACGTTATGAAAAAAGTGGAGAAGCAGCGCTAAAATCCTGTATTCTATGTTTCGGGGAAATTATTCGGCATTTTTCTTCCATGCTTCCCATTTTTCTAAAATTTCCGGTTTTTCCAAAATTTCGGCTAGTTCTTTAATTCGCGGTTCCAGATAAACAATATCCAGCTTGTTTTTTTGGTGGGCAATAATATTTTTGGCATCGTGTAAGTCCTTTTCACGATCCGAAATGATTTTATGGAGAATCAGGTCTTCAGATGTGCAAAAACGGACTGGAGTTCCATGAATGTCTTTTTCAATGGCGCGGGAAATAGCGGATTCTTCGAATCGGAGCATTCCAAACAGCAAATCAATTCGAGTGTTGGTTTGAGTAGCGATGGGTAAAACCCTGGTTTTGGAAATAAATTCACGTGGATTTTCAGGCAGTAGCTTAAAATCAGGCGTAAGCGATTGGATTAAGTTTTGAATTTTTGCATCTTCGACCCAAATGGTTATGTCAATATCCAGGGTTGCTCTGGGTTCGCCCCAGACCGCATTCGCCATGCCACCGATGACCATATAGGGAATATTTTGTTGTTTCAAAAATCGGCAAATGGCAATCAATGCGGATTCTAATGATTTCATTTATAGTCGTCTTTCAGATGCGCCAAGGCTCGGCGCATGATCATTATGCCTGAAGGATCAATTGGACGTTGACGGGATGCTTCGGGCAGCAACTTGTAAAGAAAATCCAACCCTTCCACTGCTGTTTGAGGCGACAGTTCCAGCGGATGCTTTTCCTCCCATTCATTAAAGCCTTGCAACGCTTTTTGTCGATCTGAAAATAGATTTTTAGTGTCTTTTTGCATAATGATCTACTTCTGTGAAGATAGGATATTATATCATAATTGACAGAAATAAATATTTTCAAAATAAGAATTGCTGCCTTAAAAGGAATAAGCGGGGAGAGCCGTACTCTCTCCCCGCGTTTGAGAAAGCAATTAGAATTTGAAATACAACGTAAGATAGGCGTAAAAATCGGCTTGAGGTTTGGCGCCGCTTCCCGGGGTGTCGTAAAAAACGTACTTGATATTGGGAATAATCTTCACATTTTCGCTCAGCGCCCAGCCGAGTCCGGCCAACAGTACGTTGGCTTTGGCATTGTTGGCCATGGGAATGTAATCGATCTTGCTGCCGTTGGGGTTGGGATCGAGCAAACGGTCGAAACGGCCGATAAATTCCATTTTTTGGCACAGTTTGAATACGCCGAAAATAGACACGAACTTCATGTTGCTGCTGACACCCGCTTGCTTGGCGTTGCGGACCCCGAAATTGAGGCCGCTTCTTCCCCATTTGCCCTTCACGCCGGCGAAAGCCTGAAAAATATTGACCGAACTATCGTTGCCTGTGTTGGTGTAATCGGCGTACAGTTCAAAGAACAGCGCCTGGGCAGGCTGAAAATTGAGGCGGCCGTAAACCGCCTTGCCGTGGTCGGTTTCTGATTTAAGGCCGGCGCCGTTGCCGACGATAACGGTATAGGTCAATTTATTCTTTGCATCCAGAGCTCCTTTCAACCCAAGTCCGAATTCACGGGAATTGCCGAATTTAAAAAGGTCGATCGGCGTTTTTTCCATGGGTCGGTAGCCCCAGTAGTCGTCCAGGTTGTCATACAGGGGGGGTGCTGATCAAGCCCAGCATCAGCGTTTGTTTGCCGACTTTGGCCGACAGGAACGCGTCTTTGACGAAGGGAATGAGTGTGGTGGATGTTTTGAAATCACCCGGGCTGTTCATTTCCAGGCGAAAGCGCATGGAGATTTTCTCGGTCAGCGTATTATCGTAGGTGAAGTAGATGCGTCGGAACCAAAAACCATTGTTATTTTTGACGGTCGCATCGTGATTTTTTAGCGCATAATAATAATCGCCGAACATCAGTCCGGAAAGTTTGCCTTCACCTTTGAGTGTATGGGCGGGAACCAGCAGTAGCAGTAGCACTGTTAGAGCCTTATAGCAAATTCTAAAATTTGTTAGCTTTTTAGAACAAATTTTGAATTTGCTATCTAAGGCTCTTATCCAGCTCTGCTGGGCCAATGTAAAAAAGGTGTTTTTCTTTTTCATGGTAATTTCCTTTTATTGCAAAGGTCTGTTCACTGGCCGATTTTGCGCAACCCCTGAGTGAGTTTGGCTGCGGATAAGGCTATGTAGCCGGCTTCAGTGACGAATTTTTGGCCGGTGCTTAAGACCCATTTCATAAAAACAGCCAGCAATTGTTTTTGCGGCCGGCCATGGCAAACGAAATACAAATCCCGGGCTGGCGGGCTGGGATATTTATCATCGGCGATGGCTTTGACAATCGCATCGCGGTGGCCATAGAAATTTTCATCGGTATCGATGCGGCCGTTCTCATTCAAATCAATGGGCAGAATTGTGACTCCTGCCATGGGCTTGCGGGTGGTAGCGTCATAGGCGTAGTTGATATTGTTGAAGCCGATCCCCAGTGCGTCCTTGCGCACGGCTTCATTCAGTCCGGGGTCGCCGAAAACACCTATTCCCAGCAGATCCTCCTGCTTTTTCCCCAGGAAAAGGGCCCAGGTTTCAGCGGCACCGCAGGAATCGGAACGGGTATAGACATGAATCTGCAAGTTGCCTTTGGTAGCCGCGAGCTCGTTCCAGGTAGGCGGTGTCTCATCTAGCCATATGCGCATAAAATCAGCTTTCTTCATTCCCTTTTTCAACAATTCCTTCAGCAGGGGATTGCCTTGATTGATGACCGCTACCACGGCATCTTTGGTCACGGGGATAAACCAGGCCCCTTTCTGGATTTCAACGGGATGAATCTCCCGTGAGACCATGCCGATATCGACCATGTCGGCCAGGGCGTCAGCAATGCCTTTGCCGGCTCCACCCGCCGAAATATCGAAACGGACCTGGGGGTAAAGCTTGCGGAATTCCTCGGACCATTTCATCACCATGGGATAAAGGGCGAAAGCACCGGACATGGTGATCGTGCCTTGCAAATTTTGCCCGCTCCCTTTCTGAGCCTGAACGGTTTGGGCGCCGAGATGGCCCAGCATCACCAGTACGGCGAGAAATGTTAGTGTTTTTTTCATGAAATTTTCCTCCTGGCCAAGATTATTTTGGTTTGCTGATGTGCTGAGTTGTGAAAGAAAATAATAATGGGCTACAATCATAGTACAATTATAATGCAATTTTATTAAAAGTCAATATGTTTTTTAAAAAATTAAAACAACAATATTTTTTTATTCCAGAAAAAAATCAATTTGAATTTTGCCAATTTTTAGTCTACAATGGCGGTGAGGTGATTCTTGGAGCAAACCCTGGCCATTATTAAGCCCGATGCGGTCCGGCGCCATCTGGTTGGAGTGATCATCTCGGAAATTGAAAAACATGATTTCCGTATCACCGCTATCAAGACCCTGAATTTGACCTTTGCCCAAGCGGCGTGTTTTTACCAGGCGCACCGGGCCAAACCATTTTTTGACAGCTTGGTGGAATACATATCCTCGGGGCAGATTTACGCCCTGATACTGGAAAAAGACCATGCCGTCGAAGCGTGGCGGCAACTGATGGGGCCCACACGCCCGGAATTAGCTGAACCCACGACCTTGCGCCGGCGCTTCGCTATCGACGTGCAGCAAAACAGTGTTCATGGCGCCGATTCAGAAACCACGGCCCTGAATGAAATTCAATTTTTCTTTGGAGAGGGGAAATGAAAAATTTTCAAATCCGCAGCAAAATTGTCAATGGTGTGGCCGTCATTTATTTAAAAGGTCATCTGGATGCCCACCAGGTTGCCCGTTTCGAAAAAGAAATTGTCCGCCTGATCCGCGACAGTAATTTTAAAATCATAATCAACGGCCAGGAGTTGAATTATATCACTTCGGCCGGCATGGGCATTATCATGGGTTATATTGATGAGGTGCGTGAAAAGGGTGGTGATATCAAATTATGCTCGCTTGGTGAGCGCGTATATGAAACCTTTGATTTGGTCGGTTTCACTGAGATTTATGATTTTGTCGCTGATGAACAGGTGGCTATTGAAAAATTCAGCCATGTTTCCCCCAAATCCTGATTTTTCGATTACCATTCTTTCTCAGACTCAACTGTTGAAGATGGTGGTCGAGTTGACGCGGCACATCACCACCCTGTTCAATTTTTCCGCGCCCGAAGCCCAGAAAATCTCCCTGGCTATTGATGAAGCGGTGACCAATGTCATCAAACATTCCTACAACAATGAAAGTGACCAGCAAATCACCATCGAATATTTCCTGGCCCCTGGCGGTATCAAGATTCGTATTTTTTACCGCGGCCTGCCCCCGGAGATCGCCGATGAAGAAGTGAACATCGGTAAAATGATCAAGAAAAAAAAGAAGGGCGGGTTGGGGGTCAAACTGATGAAAACCATCATGGATTCAGTGGTTTATAAAACTGTTGACGGAAAAAATTGCTGCGAAATGATCAAATGGCAGAAAACGATCTGAAACAGCTGCAGAAAGAATTAAAATTCAAGAAGTTGCAGTTGAACTCCATCTACGATCTCTCTTCCGCTATTCATTCGCAATTCGACATCGACTACGTCATCCGCATTTTTTTCTCGACGCTCATGGCTCCGTTGGGCATTTCGCGCGCCTTTTTTTTTGACCAGAGCCAGACGATTTTCCGCAAGCGCGGTTTTGTTTTAAGTGAAGAAGAATCTCTGTTCATAAAAAAAAATGTCAGGAAAGTCTTGGCCGGCGCGTCACGCTTGGATGTAGAAACTCTGCCGCCGATTCAAAACAAAATAAAAAAACTATTGCTGGCCAAAAGGATTCATTACCTGCTCAATATTTCGGAAAGCAAAAAAAGAACCATTGTCTTGGGCCTGGGCCGCAAGTTCAACCTGCGTGAGATGGAACAGGATGATTGCGAATTCGCCTTTATCCTCTCCCGCTTCATGCTCATCGAACTGGACAATATCCATTATCTGGCCCAGATTTTCGAGAAAAAAAAACTGGAACATGAGATGAAAATCGCCCGCGACATCCAGTTGTCGCTGTTGCCGCAAAAACTGCCGCAGCTGGAGAACTATGATATATCTGTAATATACGAAAGTATCCAGGAAGTGGGCGGTGATTATTACGATTTTTTAAAAAAGAAAAAAAACATCCAGCCGCTTGTCCTGGCTGATGTCGAAGGCAAGGGTTTGTCGGCAGCCTTGCTGGCCGCGTCCTGCCAGGCCATCTTCCATTCGTTGAACGAGCTGTACCTGTTCAAGCCGGCCAAGTTCATTGGCAAGGCCAATACCTTAATCCATGAGATTACCAATGGCAGTCGCTTCATTACCCTTTTCTGGATGCTGCTCGACGATGATGTTCCGGCCCTGACCTATGTCAATGCCGGGCACAATCCGCCCTATCTGATTTCGGGCGCCAAGGTCAGGAAGCTGAGCGAAGGCGGTTTCCTCATCGGTTTCAGCTCCAACAGCCAGTATGAGCAAAAGACCGTCTCGCTGTCCCATAATGATATAGTGTGCGCTTTTACCGACGGGGTTTTCGAAGTGCAGAATCCCGAAGGCGAGGAATTCGGCGAACAAGCCATGGTCAAGTTTATTCAGCAAAACTCACGGTTGACGGCCGCGGAATTAAGCAACGGATTATACAAAAAGATTAAAAATTTCAGTAAAAAAACCAGTTTCCGTGATGATTTTACCATTCTAATTATCAAGGTGCGTTAAGATGGGCTCTATGAATACCGTGGTGCTGGGATTGCAGTGGGGCGATGAGGGCAAAGGCAAGGCCATCGATTATTTGGCCGGTCATTTCGCCGTGGTTGTGCGTTTTCAGGGCGGGCACAACGCCGGCCATACCGTGTATTATCAAGGCCAAAAAGTCATCCTGCACGTGCTGCCTTCGGGCATTTTTTATCCCGACTGCTCGGCTGTTATTGCCAATGGCGTTGTGGTCCAGCCATTAAAGCTGGTCGAGGAGATTAAAAACGCCCGCGCCCTGGGATTGCCGCTGCAAAACCTGGCTTTAAGCGAAAACGCGCCGTTGATCCTCCCCTTTCACCAGCAACTGGATGTGGTTTTTGAAGATTCCCGCTATCAGCGTATCGGCACCACCCGGCGCGGTATCGGCCCGGCTTACGAGGATGTTATCGGCCGCCGCGCCCTGTTTGTGGGTGATTTGCTTCGCGAAGATGTATTCCGTGCCAAAATCGCCCCCCTGGCCGAATATTACCAGCGTCTGTTTTTGGCTCACGGCCACCCGGCCGCGAACCTGGACGAGGCCATTGACCAGTACCTGCTTGCCGGAGTATTTCTTCAGCCTTTTGTCTGTGATACTACCCATTTGCTGCAGCAGGCTTTTGCCGCTAAAAAAAACATCCTTTTTGAAGGTGCCCAGGGTACATTACTGGACATCAACTTGGGGACTTATCCTTTTGTCACTTCTTCCAATACCACTATTGCCGGTGTGTTTTCCGGCACCGGTTTATCAGCCAAGGCCGTGGACCGGGTGATCGGTATCTCCAAAGCCTACACCACCCGGGTGGGCGAAGGTCCTTTTCCCACCGAATTGACCGATGAAAGCGGCCGTCTGCTGCGCGAGTGGGGTAATGAATATGGATCGACTACCGGCCGGCCACGGCGCGTAGGCTGGCTTGATCTGGTGGCGCTGAAATATGCCGTGCAAATAAATGGCGTTGATTCCCTGTTTTTAACCAAACTCGACGTATTCGATAAGTTGGCTGAAATTCAGGTAGCCACTGCCTATGAAGGCGAGGGCGGCTCCAGTGACCTGTTTTCTCCTCACGCCGATGCCTTGAGCCGGGTCCGGCCGGTTTATCACGTCCTGCCCGGCTGGCAGAAAAAACTGGGCGCTATCGAACGCTATCAGGACCTGCCCCGGCAAGTTCATGATTATCTGCGTTTTATCGAGGATTTTGTCGGGGTTGCCGTAAGCCATGTTTCGCTGGGCGGCGAGCGCCGCCAGACGATCAAAATAAGCGATTGACTCTTTCGCTCAGCCCTTGAACTGCTCCAGGGCTGTGAGCAGCAGGCGGGCGGCATGTTCCAGCTTGGAAGCTTCGATGACATAAGCCAGGCGTACTTCGTTTTTGCCCCGACCAGGGGTGCTGTAAAAGCCTTCGCCCGGAGCAATCATTACGGTTTCATTGTTTTCGTTGAATTCGTTCAGCAGCCAGCGGGCGAAAGTTTCGCCGTCGGTTATCGGCAGCTTGGCCATGATATAAAATGCGCCTTCGGGCTTTTGCAGGATGATGCCTTTGTGCGAGGTCAGGATTTCGAACAGGATGTCGCGGCGCTTCTGGTATTCGGTCATGACGTCTTTGAAATAATCGTGGGGCAGTTCGTAAGCGCCGATGGCTCCGATCTGTTCCAAAGTCGGCGGGCACAAACGGGCCTGGGCGAACTTGCTGATGCCCTTCATCACCTCTTCGTTACGCGAAATTACGGCGCCGATGCGGGCGCCGCAGGCCGAGTAGCGTTTGGAGATGGAGTCAACGACGATAACACGGTCTTCCAGGCCTTCGAGCTGCAAAACGCTGAAATGGGTCTTGCCGTCATAGGTAAATTCCTTATAAACTTCGTCGGCGATGAGATATAAGTCATGTTTTTTGGCGAACTCGCCGATAGTTTTAAGTTCGCTGACGTTGTACACCGTGCCGGTGGGGTTGTTGGGTGAGCAGAGCAGAATGGCGCGGGTGCGCGGGCTGATTTTTTTTTCGAATTCTTTTATATCCGGCAAGTGAAAGCCGTCCTCGGCCCGGGTGGTTACCGGCACTATTTTGACGTTGCATAGCGAAGCATAGCCGTTGTAGTTGGTATAAAAAGGTTCGGGAATGATAATCTCGTCGCCCGGGTCGGCCACGGCGTTGAAAGCGAAAGAAATGGCTTCGCTGCCGCCGGTGGCGATGACGATGTTCTTATTTTCCAGCTTGATCTTGAAATAGTCGAAATAGTGGACCATGGCCTCCTTCAAGGCCTCCAAACCGTCGGACGGGCCGTAGGAGAGTACTTTTTCCTTGTAGTCGATGATTTTTTGCAAAAAAACGGCCGGAGTATGGATATCGGGCTGGCCGATATTGAGGTGGTAGACGGTGGTCCCTTTTTTCTTGGCGGCATTGGCCAGGGCGGACAATTTGCGGATCGGAGATTCCTGGATGCTTTGGGCTCTTGCGGATATTTTCACGGTTCCTCCTGGGGTGTTAGGAAAGAAATTATAATATTATTCTCCTTCCCGGTCAACCTTAAGGATAAGATACTTTATTTTATTTCAGGACCCTCTATCCCCCCAAATCCCCCCTTACCAAGGGGGGTGCCGAAGGCGGGGGGATTCAATCTTGATATTTTTTAGAACAGGGTTGACGCTTGCCAAAAAAAGCCTCTGGTGCTATGGTTTTGCCGGGAAATTCAAAATGAACATCGAAAAGCCCTGGATCCTGGAACGCCAGTTGGCCGAGTTGCAAGAAGAATTGCGCGTTGCCGGTTTCCGGGATTATACTGCCCGGCAGGTTTTTCAATGGCTTTATCAAAAAAACAGTCAGGATCCCGCCGTTTGGAGCAACATCGGCAAAACGGACCGCGAAAAGTTATCCGGCCTTTATGACTGGAACTGCCGGCCCGTTCTGTCCAGTCAGAGCGACAACCAGGGGACGCGCAAGTTATTAATCGGCCTGGCCGACGGCCAGAAAATTGAAACTGTCCTCATCAGAGAGAAAGACCATTATACGTTTTGCCTTTCGAGCCAGGTGGGCTGTGCCCTGGCCTGCCGCTTCTGCGCCACCGGTACCATGGGCTTCCGCCGCAACCTGAGCGCCGGCGAAATTGTCTCCCAGGTGCTGACCCTGAAAAAAGAGCTAGGAGAGTACGCTGGCAAGGTGAACCTGGTGTTCATGGGCATGGGCGAACCGCTGCTCAATTACGATAACCTGAGTTTGGCTTTGCAGCGGATCATTGCCGTTGACGCGCTTGCTATTTCACCCCGCCATGTCACCGTGTCTACGGTCGGCATCCTGGAAAACCTGAAAAAACTGGAGCAGGATTTCCCGCAGGTCAAAATCGCTTTTTCGCTGAACGCGTCGAGCAACGATTTGCGTATGCAACTGATGCCGATTTCGCAGCGCGAAGGCTTGGACGGCCTGCTGAACTATTTCAAAGGGAAAAAACGCCGCCAGCGCGTCACTTGCGAATATGTGCTGCTGCGCGGCGTCAATGACTCTCCGGCCCAGGCCAAGGAACTGGTGCATTTGCTGCATGGCATTCCGGCCAAGGTCAATCTCATCCCCTACAATGAAACCCCGGCCCTGCCCTTTCAACGCCCGGACGAAACCACGGTTAAAAAATTCCGTTCCGTACTTTTAGAGCGCGGCATGACCGTGATCACGCGCTGGTCCAAGGGCCAGAACATCCGTTCGGCCTGCGGTCAACTGGCCATTCTCCCCGAAAATCATTGATTAATTTTTAATATTTCTATATTATTCAAATAATAAAAAGAGGGGAAAATGAAAAAATTCATTCCTTTTGCAATGATTATTCTGTTTTGTGGTTTTTTAACCAATACTGAAAGTGCCAGTAAAGCTGAGCTCTATTCAAATTTAGGTTCTTCGCTTACTCAGAATGCAAGGACTCGGAACTTTAAAACCGGACTGATTGCACCTGGCAAGGATGGGGCAGTAAACAAAGAAGCGATCATGGCCAAGGCTGCGTCCATTGCAGTTCCTTTTGTCAAGAATGTCGGCCAGTTCAATGTTGAGGTTAAATACGCGGCCGACCTTTTTGCCGGCCGTTTTTTCCTGACCAACAAAGAGCTTGTCTATTCGCTGCTCAAGCGTGTGTATAAGAAAGGCGCTCAGTCGGACAAACATAGGCGGAACACAGAGCCTGAAAAAAACATACCCAGCAAAGGCCTTGCCTTCCGGGAGTATTTTGTCAATAAAAAAGGAGCCAAGGTTGATTTTAAGAGCTCAGGAGAACAGCAAGCTGAGACGGTTGTGTCCTATTTCAAAGGCAATGATGCCGGCAAATGGCGCAGCAACGTTGCTTCCTATCAGAGCATTTCGCTTGGCCAGGTCTATCCGGGTGTAGAAGTGAAGCTCAAGGCCAGTGGCAAAAATGTGGAGAAGATATTTTATGTGAGTCCACAAAGTAATGTGGATGATATTAAAATCGGAGTCTCTGGCGTGGCTGGATTAAAAATTGCCAAAGACGGGCGACTGATGTTTAAAAATGCTTTGGGCGAGCTGGCCATGCGCACGCCAATTGCCTGGCAGGAGATCGGGGCCCAGCGCCATGAAGTAAAGGTTGGCTATCGTCTGCTGGGTGATCATCTTTATGGATTTGCGGTAATGGGGGTTATTAACGGGGATTATCCTTTGATTATTGACCCCGAGTTGGATCTACTTCTGGCTTCAACCTATCTGGGCGGGAGTGATGCTGATTTGGGCTATTCTCTGGCTCTGGACACTTTAGGCAATGTCTATCTGGCCGGGAATACAAATTCAGTAGATTTTCCCACCACAGAAGGTGCCTATGACCAGACAACTGAAAGGAATGCTCATAATGTTTTTGCTGATATTTTTGTTTCCAAACTAAATAGTGATTTGACCAAACTCTTGGCTTCAACCTTCCTGGGTGGAATTGATGTGGATTGGGTCTCTTCTCTGGCCCTGGACAGTTCGGGCAATATTTATGTGGTTGGATCAACTGAATCGGCAGATTTTCCCACCACGTCCGGGGCCTATAATAGGACATATAAAGGTGGAGATTATGATGTCTATGTTTCAAAACTGAATAATGGATTAACCGAACTTTTAGCCAGCACTTTTTTGGGCGGAAACAGTGCCGAGATAGCTTATTCTTTGGCTCTTGACAGTTCTGGCAATGTCTATCTGGCCGGGAGGACAAATTCAGCAGATTTTCCCACCACAGAAGGTGCTTATGGCCAGATATATGTAGGTAATTTTGATAACTTTGTTTCCAAGTTGAGTGACAACTTGACCGACCTGCTGGCTTCCACCTATCTTGGCGGAAGTGCCGTGGAACAAGATAATTATCTTGCCCTGGACAGTTCGGGCAATGTCTATGTGGTTGGATCAACTGAATCAGCGGATTTCCCCACCACGTCCGGGGCCTATGATAGGATATTTAACGGTGGATCTGAGGATGTCTATATTTCAAAACTGAATAATGGATTAACTGAACTTTTGGCCAGCACTTTCCTTGGCGGAAATAATTATGATCGGGTTAATTCTCTGGCCCTGGACAATGCAGGCGATGTCTATCTGAGCGGATATACGTGGTCAGCAGATTTTCCAACCACCCCCGGAGCCTATGACCGGAGCCATAATGGTATTTGGGATATATTTATTTCAAAGTTTGACAACAACTTGACCACCCTTCTGGCCAGCACTTTTCTGGGCGGGAGTGATAGTGATATGAACTGTTTTCTGGCCCTGGGCAGTGTCGAAAATGTTTATTTGACCGGAATTACAAACTCAAAAGATTTTCCCACTACGCCCGGGGCTTATGACAGGATATTTTGCGGTGATGATCAATATGGTCATGTTGATGTTTTTGTTTCCAAGTTGAACAAGAGTTTGACTACCCTTTCGGCCTCTACTTATCTGGGCGGGAGTAGTAATGAAAATAGCACTTCTCTGGTCATCGACGGTTCCGGCAATGTCTACCTGGCTGGATATACATCCTCAGAAGATTTTCCCACTACAGTCGGGGCTTATGCCGGGTATTCGGGAGGTTTGGATGATGCCTTTGTTGCCAAGCTGGGCATCGGGTTAAGCGGCATCATTGTGACCTCACCAAACGGCGGCGAGAACTGGGCAATGGGAACTTTTCATGATATTACCTGGTGGATAACGTCCGGGACAATTGCCAAGGTGAGAATCGAAATTTCGACCGACAAGGGTTCCATTTGGAGTGACGTGATCGCTTCCGCGACCAATATCGGAAGTTACCACTGGACCATTCCGAATATCCTTTCCCGCCAGTGCCTGATCAGAATCAGCGACGCCGCCAACGCGAGCGTAAGCGATGTCAGCAACTCGGTGTTTTCCATTTTTATGAGCCTGGACCTGCAGGTCGAACGCCGCGAGATCAAGGCTTACAGCATTGTGCGCCAATATGGCCAGATTCACTTCCTGGGTGGAAATCCTGCCGTCCCAGTGGCCCAATACCGCATCATACGCCACAAAGGTACTGGAGGTTTTATTTTGCTAAAGACAGTCACTCCGTCCGAGTTGCAAAACAACCAGTTCCAGATGCAGGACAAATATCTGGAAAAGGACACGCAATACACCTACAAAGTTGAAGCATACGGTGCCGCCGGGCAATTGGTCGGATACTCCGCTGAAAAGACGATATAATATCAACAGGAAGAAAAATGAAACAAACAATAAAAAACGGCCTTGGATCAATTTTCCTTCTGCTATGCTTGCTTGCTTCTCTTAGCGTGGTCTGCTTGGGTGAAGAGATAACGGATTGGAAGTATGTGATCACGGCCGGCGGCAATTTTTTTAGCAACTCGCAAACCGAATACCGGCAAATCTACGGCCAATTGGTCTTCATGCCTGAAATTAAAATCACAGGCCTGGTTTACCGGAACTTTACTGCCTGGGGCAGTTTCGGTTTGATATCCAAGAACGGATTTATCGAAGAGGTCGATGAGAAGGCCCATATCCGCCAGATCCTACTCAGCTTCGGCGTCGGTTATGCACAGAAATTAAGCGCTGTACTAAGCTTGCGCGGCGAGCTTGGCTTGATCTCCATTGCCTTCAAAGAGGAAGCTATGGAAGAGACTGTAAAAGGCTCGGGAGTGGGTTGGAAAATTGGGGCCGACCTTGATTATTTCATTGGCAAAAAAATGTTTGTGACGCTGACAACCGCTTACAGCATGGCCAGCGATGAAGCGCAAACCGGAAAAATCAAGCTGGGCGGGTTCCAGGCCGGCGCCGGCCTTGGCTTCACTTTTTGAGGAACTTTAGAAAAACTCAAAAATGCTGATCGTGGGGCTTTTTCCGCCATCCCCTTCCGCTTTTTTCCGTCTGCGTCCTGGCCGGAAAGCGACTCCGCCCATTTTTCGTTAAAATGGACTACACAAGCCGCTCTAGGGGATGAGCGAAAGCGCCCCAAAGATGCTTTTTCTAAAAAATGAGTTGTTGCCAGGCTCTATTAAATTGATTTTTAGTTCCGGACAGGATATAATATAAACTCGGAAATCCCATGCAATCAAAATTGGAAAAATTGAAAGATACCTGTATCGGCATCGCCGGCTGCGGCGGGCTCGGCTCCAACTGCGCCATGGCCCTGGCCCGGGCCGGAGTAGGCACCCTGGTCATAGCCGATTTCGACATTGTCACTCGTGAAAACCTGGATCGCCAATATTATTTCCTGGACCAGGTTGGCCAGAAGAAAGTTTTAGCTTTACAAGAAAATATCAAGAAGGTCAATCCCGACATTGATGTGCAGGCGCATGACGTGTGCCTGGGGCCTGACGAAGTTGTGCACCTTTTCAAAAACTGCGTGGTAATTATCGAAGCATTTGACCGGGCCGATATGAAGCTAATGATCATTGAAACCGTGAGCGAACGTTTCCCGGACAAGTTTATCATCGCAGCTTCAGGACTGGCCGGGTACGGGGAAAATAACGCCCTGCGCACACGCCGCCTGGGGAGCTTGTTTATCTGCGGCGATGAAACCAGTGAAGTATCGGCAGATCTGCCGCCCCTGGCTCCGCGGGTGGGCATCGTGGCTGCCATGCAGGCCAACCAGGCGCTGGAAATTATTTTAGATGGTTTGGCGTTGATCGGCGATGACGACGCCTGGGATGAGTAATAACGAGGTCGATCATGAAAATTTGTCTGAATCATAAAGAAGTCAGCATGGCGGGGGAATCACTCAGCGTCCGCGAGTTGTTAACTATGATGAAATTCACTTTCCCGATGATTATAATCAAGATCAACAGCCGGCTGATTAAAAAAGAAGATTATGAACGGGTCTTTATCGGTGATGGTGACGCGGTGGAAGCCATTCACTTGATCAGCGGCGGTTAAATAACTTTCTTCCAACGGCTGACGAAAAATTCCTCGACGCTTCTTTTCTTGTAAGGCCGGCCCAGAAATGTATGCCGGCAACCCATGTAGGCGGCGCATTCGAAAGGTTTGACCGGGTGAATGGCGCAAAGTCCTTCCGGCGACAGAAAAACACAGCGCCCTTTTTCCCCCTCGTAATAATCGGGGACCGTTCCGCCTGGAGCTGTCAGGAAATGGTCGGCCTTGATTTTGGCCGGGGCCAAAAAATAAACGCGGCTGTTTTTGCCAGCGGCCGGGATACGCACCAAGTAAGTGGCCTTAAGTTCTTTTTCGCTGATTTTTAAAAAAGCGGCAATTTTTTTCAGGTCGGCCGGAACCAGCCGGCCGGGGTCGTCGCGGCAGGCGCTGATGCATCTTTCACAACTGCAGGCATCCATGTTCAGTTTTTGCTTTTGTCTTCAGCCAGGCGCTGTTGCCAGCGGCTTAGCACGGTTTTAATTTCACGGCGCGCGGTTTCTTCACCGCGGCGGATGATTGCCGCCGGCCGGTAAAATTCAAACAATTTAAAATCCTGAGTGTCGATATGGATGGTTACATCGGGGGCATCGTTTTGCAGTCTTGCGGCGATCAGTTTTTGCTGCATGATTTCCATGGTGGAGAGAAATACTTCAATGAAATTCGGTTTCAGGTTTTGGCGGTCATAAATTAGGCGCCGGCTCAAAAAAGATTCAAGTCTGGCCAGCAGCAGTTTTTCTTTGCCCAGCGGCGGTTTTTTTCGGCGCGGCCGCAGCGGACGCGGGGTGATGATGTTGACGGCGATAGTAAAGGTGGCGCCACTTTTTTTCAAAATATCAACCGGCACCGGGTTGATCAGGCCGCCATCGACCAGGTAGCGGCTTTGCCAACGCTGTGGCTTGAAAATAACCGGAATGGAAATCGATGCCAGCACGGCTGCGGCCAGGTTGCCCTTTTCGAAAATGACCTCCTGACCGTTGCGGATATCCACAGCCGGGCAAAAAAATGGCTTGCTTAATTCCTCAATGCGTGTCTGGCCGAAAGTTTCAATTAAAAATTTTTTTATCCGTTTTTCCGAAATCAGGCCCGAACTGGAAGGCCGCGGCGCCACATAGGGATACAAACTGGCATTTTCAAAGTGCAAAGCGAATTCTTCCACCGTGGCAATATTCCCGTGCAGACAGTACAAGGCTCCTATTAAAGCGCCGATGCTGGTGCCGGATACGATGTGTGGGAAAATGCCGTGCTCTTCCAAAACCTTGATGACTCCGATATGAGCCAGTCCCTTGGCTCCGCCGCCGCCCAGGGCAATGCCGATTTTCATTTTTTTCGCCCGTTGGGAAATGGCGGTAGTTTTTTCCATAGTGCCATTTTATATTAAATATTTGGCTTATTAAAGCCAGGGCTGCAATTTTGCCAAAACAACGGTGTTGCGGTAGAATTGTTATGACGGCAAACCTTGCCGCCATAATATTTGGGCCAAAGGCGGGATTATGCTTACTATTGACTTGAAACTGGAAGATATCAGCCGTGACGACATCTATGATTTTTCTTTCCCCCAAGATCCTCAACGCTATGCCGCGCTCGAAGAAAAATTCCCCGACCTGCCGCTGCTGATCGTCGACAAGGCGAAACGGGTGGTCTGGGGCCATGATTACCTCCGCTTGTTGCTTGGCAGAGGTCAGGAAAATGCTGTCATTTTAGAGGCGAATATTGCTCCGGCCGCGGCCTTGTTTTTAAATTTCAACCTGTCGAACCGGCTTTTCGGGCTCAATCTGTACGAAAAGTTGCTCTTTGTCAAGAAAATATCCAGCCTTTGTCCGGTTGCGGAAATCCAGCGCCGAGCCGATTTGGATTTTAACCTGAATGATACGCTTTTGCAGCGCTTGGACGCGCTCCTTAGCGATCCGTTGCGCCAGGTGCTGGCCGCCGGGCAGCTTGCCTTGAAAGCGGCCGTGCGCTTACCGGATATTGCCGCTCCCGACCGGAAGGTGCTACTCGGACTTTTTAAGGAAGTGAAATTTTCTGAAAGCCAGCAGCTGCAGGTCATGCAACTTTTAGAAGAAACTGCTTTCCGTGAAAAAAAATCTTTTGCCCGGATTCTGGCAGCGCTAGGCCTGACTCATTTGCTGAGGCTGGAAATGCCGCAGCATAAAATCATGGAAGCGTTGAACTGTCGTCGTTTTCCGGCCTGTTCGCGCCGGGAAAGCGAGTGGCAACAGTGGCAGAAAAAATTGGCCATTCCCGGCCGTCTGCTTCTGGCCCATGTCCCTTTTTTCGCCAAGGAGGAAATCCAAATCTCCCTGATAGCGAAAAACAAGCTGGAAGCGGAAGAATTGCTAAGAAAACTTAAATAAATCGGCCCAACCAAGCAAAGCTTGATAAGAGCCTTAGATAACAAATTTTCTTTTCTAAACGCATAGAAAATTTATTATAAGGCTCTAAATCATTGACATCGGGACTTAATTAAATATAATAATAACAAAGAAGAGAAAATGAGCACAGCGGTTTTAATTATTGTTTTCGTAGCGGCCTTGGTTTTTTCCCTGGGCTTTCTGCTGCTGGTCCTCACTTTGATTCCGGCCATTCAGCAGTTCAAGTCCATGTTGCTGGATCTTGAAAAAACCTCGGTTGAAGTGCGCGACCTGACCCGGGAATTGAAAAGGGTCAGCGCCATGGCCGAAGACCGGCTGGAAAAAGTCGATCTTGTGCTCGCGCAATCCAGTCGCACCGTGGAAAATGCCGGTGACGCACTGCAATTCATCAGTCAAAACGTATTCAGGCGGTCGGCCGGATTGCTGGCTTTCCTGCCGGCCATCAAAATAGGTTGGAATCTGATCAAGAAAATAAAAGGAGGTAAATAAATGTGTAACAATACTGGCAGCAAAATGTTTTTCAGTTTCTTAACCGGAGCCGCGATCGGCGCCGGCCTGGCGGTCATTTTCGCCCCCCAGTCCGGAAAAGAGACCCGCAAGCAGATTAAGGATTTTTCCGAAAAGCTCAGCAGCGAAGTCAAGGACAATGTTGAGGAAATCAGTGAAAAGGCCATGGATTTCATCGAAGACACCAAGGACAACCTTAGATAGCAAATTCAAAATTTGTTCTAAAAAGCTAACAAATTTTAGAACCTTAAAATAAATTTTTTATATTTTTTATATAAAAAATTTATTTTCTAAGGTTTTTATCCGGTTTTTACCGGGTTAGAATTTGCTATAAGGCTCTTAAGTCTTAGATAACAAATTTTCTTTGCTAAAAGCGCAGAAAATTTATTATAAGGCTCTAACCCAGCAGGATGGATAAGAGCCTTAGATAGTAAATTCAAAATTTGATCTAAAAAGCTAACAAATTTTAGAATTTATTATAAGGCTCTAAATCATTGACATCGGGACTTAATTAAATATAATAATAACAAAGAAGAGAAAATGAGCACAGCGGTTTTAATTATTGTTTTCGTAGCGGCCTTGGTTTTTTCCCTGGGTTTTCTGCTGCTGGTCCTCACTTTGATTCCGGCCATTCAGCAGTTCAAGTCCATGGCGCTGGATCTTGAAAAAACCTCGGTCGAAGTGCGCGACCTGACCCGGGAATTGAAAAGGGTCAGCGCCATGGCCGAAGACCGGCTGGAAAAAGTCGATCTTGTGCTCGCTCAATCCAGTCGTACCGTGGAAAATGCCGGTGACGCACTGCAATTCATCAGTCAAAACGTGTTCAGGCGGTCGGCCGGATTGCTGGCTTTCCTGCCGGCCATCAAAATAGGTTGGAATCTGATCGAGAAAATAAAAGGGGGTAAATAAATGAGTAACAATACTGGCAGCAAAATGTTTTTCAGCTTCTTGACCGGAGACGCGATCGGCGCCGGCCTGGCGCTCCTTTTCGCTCCCCAGTCCGGAAAAGAAACCCGCAGTCAGATCAAGAGCTTCTTAACCGGAGCCGCGGTCGGAGCCGGCCTGGCGCTCCTTTTCGCCCCCCAGTCCGGAAAAGAAACCCGCAGGCAGATCAAGGATTTTTCCGAAAAGCTCGACAGCGAGGTTAAGGACAACGTTGATAAAATCGGTGAAAAGGCCAAAGATCTCATCGAAGGCGCCAAGGAGGAAATCCAAATCTCCCAGACCGCGAAAAACCGGTTGGAAGCGAAAAAATTGCTGGGAAAACTAAAAAAAAATATTTAAATCATTGACAACCGGCCGCTTTTACATATAATAACGGATAAGAGAAGAATATGAGTACAGCGGTTTTAATTATTGTTTTCGTAGCGGCCTTGGTTTTTTCCCTGGGCTTTCTGCTGCTGGTCCTCACTTTGATTCCGGCCATTCAGCAGTTCAAGTTCATGGCGCTGGATCTTGAAAAAACCTCGGTCGAAGTGCGCGACCTGACCCGGGAATTGAAAAGGGTCAGCGCCATGGCCGAAGACCGGCTGGAAAAAGTCGATCTTGTGCTCGCTCAATCCAGTCGCACCGTGGAAAATGCCGGTGACGCACTGCAATTCATCAGTCAAAACGTGTTCAGGCGGTCGGCCGGATTGCTGGCCTTCCTGCCGGCCATCAAAATAGGTTGGAATCTGATCAGAAAAATAAAAGGAGGAAATAAATGAGTGACAATACTGGTAGCAAAATGTTTTTCAGCTTCCTGACCGGAGCCGCGATCGGAGCCGGCCTGGCGGTTATCTTCGCCCCCCAGTCCGGAAAAGAGACCCGCCAGCAGATCAAGGATTTTTCCGAAAAGCTCAGCAGCGAAGTCAAGGACAACGTTGAGAAAATCGGTGAAAAGGCCATGGATTTAATCGAAGGCACCAAGGACACATTCAAGAAAAAACCCAAAATCTAGGCCGTAGTTTTTCGCGTTAGGCCGTCGATGGAAATTGAGTCCAGTGAACACAATCAATTACTCTAGCTGTCACACTGGAAAGTAAAAATAGATTTTCTTAGATTTTTCAAAGAGGTTTGCATTCATGAAAAAAAAAGAATGGGAAGAACGCGTTTTAAAAAAGACGCTGGAAAAAAATAAGGAACGTAAGGAAAATTTCAAAGCCACTTCTTTTCCGCTGCAGCGTCTCTATGATCCCGACGACATCCGGCAACTCGACTATGACAGGGACCTGGGCTATCCCGGCGCTTACCCCTTTACCCGCGGGGTGCAACCAACCATGTACCGCGGCAAGTTTTGGACCATGCGCCAGTACGCCGGCTTCGGTTCGGCCGAAGAATCCAACCGCCGCTACCGCTATTTGCTCGAACAGGGCCAGACCGGCCTAAGCGTGGCCTTTGATCTGCCTACCCAGATCGGTCTGGATTCGGATAACCCTTTGTGTGAAGGCGAAGTGGGCAAGGTCGGCGTGGCCATCGATACCCTGGCCGACATGGAAATCCTGTTTGCCGAAATTCCACTAGATCGGGTTTCGGTTTCCATGACCATCAATTCCTCGGCGGCAATTGTTTTGGCCATGTATCTGGCCGTGGCTGAAAAAAGGGGCATTGCGCTCCAGCAGCTTTCCGGCACCATTCAGAATGATTTACTGAAGGAATATATCGCCCGTGGCACTTATATTTACCCTCCCAAACCATCGCTGCGCATCATTGCCGATATTTTCTCCTTCTGCCATGAGCGCGTCCCCAAATGGAACACGATTTCGATCAGCGGCTACCACATCCGCGAAGCCGGTTCCACCGCGGTGCAGGAATTGGCTTTTACCTTCGCCGACGCCGTGGAGTACGTCAAGTCGGCCATGGCTTCGGGGTTGCAGGTGGATGAATTTGCCCCGCGCTTATCTTTCTTTTTTGCCAGCCACAACAACCTGTTGGAAGAGGTAGCTAAGTTCCGCGCCGCCCGGCGCATTTGGGCGCGGATCATGAAGGAGAAATTCTCAGCCGGCGAAAAATCACAAATGATGCGTTTTCATACCCAGACGGGAGGCGTGACCCTGACCGCGCAACAGCCGATGAACAACGTGGTACGCGTGACCATGCAAGCCCTGGCCGCCGTCTTTGGCGGGACCCAGAGCCTGCACACTAATTCCATGGACGAAGCTCTGGCCCTGCCCAGCGAGGATTCGGTGCGCGTGGCTCTGCGCACGCAGCAGATAATCGCCTACGAGAGCGGTGTGGCTGATACCGTCGATCCTCTGGCCGGCTCCTATTATGTCGAAGCGTTGACCAACGAAATAGAAAAAGAAGTCTGGAAATACCTCGACAAGATCGAAGCCATGGGGGGCATGCTTGAAGCCATAGAAGCCGGATACCCGCAGAAAGAAATTCAGGACAGCTCCTATGCTTACCAGAAGGAAATCGATGCCGGTGAGCAGGTAATCGTCGGTGTCAATAAGTTCCAGAGCGAAGAGGACCTGTCACACTTGAAAACCCTGAAAGTTTCCCCTGAAGTAGAGGAAAAGCAGAATGAGCGCCTGCGCCAGGTGAAAAAGAAAAGAAATTCGGCCAATGTTTTGACGGTTTTGGCCAAGGTCAAAGGAGCGGCTGAGAATGGGCAGAACCTGATGCCGCCGATCCTGGAGGCGGTCAAAGTCTACGCTACGCTGCAGGAAATCGCCGACCAGATGCGCGCCGTCTTCGGTGAGTACAAGGAAAAGATCGTTATTTAAAATACAGATGGGCGGTTCGCGAACCGCCCCTACACTTGGCTTTTTTTCACCGTCTGCCGCAAATCTTACACCATACACCGTCTTCTAATTTGCCCTTTTTGATAAATACTGGTAAAATCGGGACATGAAGAGTTTCTTCAAGGTTGACGATCTGGAGATCACCGACGAACGGTTCTTCCTGATTGCCGGTCCCTGCGTCATCGAGGATGAAGGCCTGACCAGCGAAATCGCCGTGGAAGCTAAAAAGATCACAAGCGAACTCAACATCCCCTTCATCTTCAAGGCCTCGTTCGACAAAGCCAATCGCTCCTCGATTCGTTCGGCCCGCGGTCCGGGAATTGAAAAAGGGCTGCCGATTTTAAAGAAAATCAAGGCTAAACTAAATGTTCCGGTATTGTCGGACATCCACGAACCCTGGCAGGCGGAAGTCGCCGCCCGGGTCCTTTCGGTCATCCAGATCCCGGCTTTTCTCAGCCGCCAGACCGATCTGCTTTTAGCCGCGGCCCGTACCGGTTTGCCTCTGAATATCAAGAAAAGTCAGTTGATGAGTCCGGCCGACATGTTTTTAGCCGTTAAAAAAACCGAAGAAGCCGGCAATCACCGCATCATGCTGACCGAGCGGGGCACATTTTTCGGCTACAACAATCTAGTGGTCGATTTTCGTTCCATCCCGCTAATGAAGGCCAGCGGCTGCCCGGTGATCATGGATGCCACCCACGCAGTGCAGCGGCCCAGCGGCGCCGGGGAAATTTCCGGCGGCGATCCGCAGTTTATCCCTATGCTGGCAGCCGCCGGCATTGTGGCTGGAGCCAACGGCATATTTTTAGAAATCCACCCCCGGCCCGACCAAGCCCTGTCCGACGGGACCAATACTCTGCCTTTAAAAGATCTCCGCCCCCTTTTAATCCGCCTGCAAAAGTTGTATAATGTGCGCTGATGGGCAGCATTGAAACTGGAAAAAAAGTTTTAGAGACCGAAGCCAATGCTATTCTAAACGCCCTGGGGAAAATAAATCATCAGTTCGCAGCGGCGGTCGATATCCTTTTCCAATGCCGCGGCCAGGTGGTGGTCACCGGCATGGGCAAATCGGGCCTGATCGGCCGCAAAATAGCGGCCACCATGACCTCGATCGGCAGCCCGGCCGTTTTCCTGCACCCGGCCGAAGCCATCCACGGTGATATCGGCATTATCCATCCCCAAGACGTGGTGATAGCCCTTTCCACTTCCGGAGAAACCGAAGAAGTCATCCGCCTGCTCAATTATATCAAGCGCTTAGGCATCCGTTTGATTGCCCTGATCGGCAATCCCGATTCGACTCTGGCCAGACAGAGCGACGTGTTCATTGACTGCAGCGTCGAAAAGGAAGCCTGTCCGATTGGGTTGGTACCATCAGCCTCTTCGACTTTGACCCTGGCTGTCGGCGACGCCTTGTCCATCGCCCTGATGGAAAAACGGGGTTTCAGTGAGGACGATTTTCGTGATTTGCATCCCGGCGGTGCGCTGGGCAAAAAATTGCTCAAAGTCAAGCACCTGATGCACCGTGGTAAACAGATGCCGGTCGTCGATATCCATGCTCTGATGGAAAATGTGATCCGTGTTATCAATGAAAAAAAATTCGGCATAGCCATCGTGGTTAAAGACAAGGTCCAGGTCGTTGGCGTCATTACCGACGGTGATTTGCGTCGTTTGTTTTTAAAAGGAATCAATTTTGCCAAAACCGAAGCCGCCGACTGCATGACTGCCAACCCGCATTGTATTGATGAGGAAAAACTGGCGGTCGAGGCCTTGAAAATCATGGAAGACAGGGCAGTCACCTCACTGGTGGTCAAAAAAGGCGTCAACCGCCTCAGCGGTCTGTTGCACCTGCATGATCTATGGAGAACGGAGATGATATGATGGACCAGAAAGAATTGGCGAAGAAAGTGAAATTGATCATCATGGATGTGGACGGCACTCTGTCGGACGGCCGATTTTTCATGATGCCCAACGGCCAGTCGATCAAGTCTTTTGACGTCAAGGACGGCACTGGAGTGATTTTTGCCCGCCTGGCCGGACTGAAAACGGCCATCATCACGGGCAAGTCATCCAAACAGGTTAAAAAGCGGGCCGAAGAATTGCAAGTCGATGATTATTATGAAGGTGTTTACAACAAAACCATTCCTTTTTTTGAATTGTTGAAAAAATATGGTCTTGAAAAAGAAGAAGTGGCTTATATCGGCGACGACATCGGCGATGCTGAAGTCATGGGCATGGTCGGGTTTGCCGCGGCGGTAGGTGATGCCCATCCGCTTATCAAGCGGGTTTCCCATTATATCGCCAAGCGTTACGGCGGCCGCGGTGCGGTACGCGAAGTGATTGATTTTATTCTCGACGTTCAGGAACAATGGCAGGCCATTTTTGCCGAGTTGAAAAAATCCGATAATTGGGAAGAAATTTTCAAGGAAATCAATTCATAGTTTTTTCACGGCGATCCTTATGGCAATTCCCGGTTTTGCTGATTGGGCGCGTGGTCTTATTTTGGTAAAAGATTGCTTAATGTGCTCAGATATTCGGCACTGGAATCATTTTGGCCGCTGCTGCCGCAGATGAATTTTCCTCGCCAGAAGATCTGTATCGGCCCGTTATAGGGATCGTTGATGGTCAATCCTCCCGGCTGAATATTATGCTGGGCTTTTTCTTTGGCCAGGGCAGCGTATTTTTCGAGCATGACGCGGGCTTCATTTTCGTCTCCGGCGCGAATGATGAACAATTGGAATTTTTGATTCCGCAGCTCATAGTCGGCCACAAAAGCGGAACGGAGAAAATCATGGCCGAGAAAGTTCCGGAGTATGTATCGTTCAGAATTCGGGATTTTCCCCCGGTCAGGGAAGGCGTCAAGAATTTCCGGCAAAACGTTTTTGCCGTCGATGGCGCGAACGATCTTTTCGGCCAGGGATGTCAAAATGACCTTGCTTTTAGGGCCGAGATCGAAGCTGTTCAGCTTGACATAATAGGCGTCACAAAAATAATTCAGCACGCCCTCTTCGGCATAGCCCTGGCTGCCAATGGCAAAATAATTGCCAATAGTCGGTTTTTCCGAACTGTATATGCCGAAAGCGTTTTCCGTAGTGCCATGAAAATAGATTTCAGCGCTCAGGGCTTGGCCTTGGTCATTGGCGTAATTTTGCACCGCCAGCTGTTTAAAATCGTAACTGAGGAAATTCTCGGCGGCGCCGTCAATATATTGGTAAAGATTTTCCGGGGAATAAGTCTCGGCAGCTCCTTTTTTCTGCCAGCCGGCGATATCCGGAAACAGTTTGGCCAGGTCCGGCGTTTGCGCGGACAAGACGATGCAGACAAAACCAATCATTATAAAAACGCTTATCGACAACGCAATGTGTCTCTTCATGCAGCCTCCCTGTCAGCGCGATTTTTTTTATTTCATTTGCGCCGGTGTTTCCGGCCGGTATAATGGATTACCCGGACAGGCTTTTGAGTATTTTCATGGCTTTGACGGCCTGGCCCACGTCATGGACACGGATGATGGCGGCGCCATTGAGAACCGCCAGTATATTGGCGGTGATGGTTTCGGCTTCCCGTTTTTCCGGAATTTTTTCGCCGCTCAATTGGCCGAGGAATGATTTGCGCGAAACTCCGATCAATATCGGCAAATCAAATTTGCCGAATTTTTTAAGGTTTTTGATGATGGCGATATTGTCTTCCAGCCTTTTGCCGAAACCGATGCCGGGGTCGAGGATGATTTTTTCCTTTTTTATACCGTGGCTCAGGGCGAAATCGATTCTTTCCTGAAAGTAGTCATTGATTTCGTTGACAACATCCGCATAAAAGGGATCCTTCTGCATGTTTTCCGGCGCGCCCTTGATGTGCATCAGCACCACGGGTACGTTCAATTCAGCCACGGTTGAGGCCATGTGCTCGCTGAACTGCAGCGCGGAAATATCGTTGACCAGATCGGCCCCGCCTTCTTCAACGGCAAGGCGGGCCACGTCTGCCTTGGTGGTGTCGACGGAAACCAAAATTTTAAGTTCTTCCTTGATCTTTTCGATGAGCGGCAAGATGCGGTCGATTTCCTCTTCGGCGCTGAGCTGGGTTGCCCCCGGACGGGTGCTTTCACCGCCGACATCGATGATATCGGCTCCGGCGGCAACCATTTCCCGGGCCTGCTGCAAGGCGGCGCTGCTTTCAAAAAAACGGCCGGCATCGGAAAAAGAATCGGGAGTGACATTGAGAATGCCCATGACCAGGGGCTCTTTTTTCTCAATGAAGTGGTTTTTCAGGTAAAGTTTCATTTTTTAGCTCTGGATGGTTACGTCCGTCCCCTTGTGGGGCTGGATGGTTACGTCCGTCCCCTTGTGGGGCTGGACGGCTGCGTCCGTCCCCTTGTGGGATTGCCTGGTCCCTTTTTTTGCGTGTTTTTAAAAATTTTCAGGCCCTGGGCGCGGGAATTGAAAGCGCCGTCCAGCTGCAGGTTGTACAATTTTTTTAAATGGCTGCCCATCTGCCGGCCTGGAGCCACGCCCAGAGCGATCAGGTCACGGCCCTGGATGAGCGGTTGAATGGTTTCACGGCTGATCTGGTATTCTTCTTTTTTGCGGCAGAACCAGAGGGCGATTTCGTCCAACTCGATGAAAGCGAGCGGTTCCGGTTCACGGGAACGACGGTCGGCAAAATCGAGCAGCAAAAGAAGCAGGTCTTCGCCATCCATGTCCTTGACGGCGCGGGCGATGGCTTTGAAGGTTATTTCGTCGCGGTTGCGGTATAACTCGTAAATCCGGTGATGCTGCTGCACCAGACGGAGAATGGTTTTTTTCAGGGGAAAATTCTGCCGGGTTTCGACGCGCAGTCTGGCCAGGAAAGCTTCGGCCCTTTGGCTGCCCTGGGAGTCGTGAAAAGCCGAAGTCACGGTCATTCGACCCTTTTTGAATTCCCAGGTGGTGGTAGCGGCTTTGCCGCAATCGTGCAGCAGGGCGGCCAGCAGCAGTGTCAAAGACCGTTCCTCGTCCAGACAATATTGGATGGCCAATTTCTTGACAATATCAACCGTGATCAGCGTGTGGGCCCAAACCGAATGGTGCCCCTGCTCGTCTTGTTCGGGATGGAAATAGGCATCCTGGATGGTCAGGGTCAGGGCGGCCAGTTCCGGGAACAGTTTCGCCAAAACAGTCAAGCGGAAATATTCCTGCAGTCCGGCCGATGGTTGCCGAGATTCGAGCAGCAGCCGGAAAAGCTCATCAACGATGCGTTCGGCGCTCAATTCGGCCAGCGGCACTTTCTTGGCCTTAATGTAAATGGCCTTGTCGATGGCGAAATCATGCACCGAGGCAAAACGGGCGGCGCGCAGGATCCGCAGCGGATCATCGCTGAAACTGGCCGGGCTGGTCATAAGGATGCGTTTTTCGGCGATGGCTTTCAACCCCTGATGCGGGTCAATAACGGCCCCGTCTTTTAAGCGCACAGCGATGGAATTGCAGGTGAAATCGCGCCGGCTTAAATCCTCTTCCAACGTGACCTGCGGGCCCGCTTCGATGTGGAAATTTTTATGGGCATGGGAAAGGCCATCTTTTTTTTGATCGCGGCGGGGGATGGCGATATCAAAAGTTTTTCCTTGCCGCGTGAACTTGAGCACGGCAAAGCTTTTGCCGACGGTATCGGTTTTGCCGTGGGGCTTCAGCTTGGCGGCGATTTCATCGTAAGCGCTGCCGCATACCAGCAGGTCCACATCCTGGTCCTTTTTTGCCCGGGCGTAGACGGCCTGGTCCTTTTTTGCCCGGGCGTAGACGCCCTGGTCCTTTTTTGCCCGGGCGTAGACGCCCTGGTTTTCAGTTACCTGGCCGTAGAGGAGAAAATCGCGGACGGTTCCGCCCACCACGTAAACCTGGTCGGCAAAGAGGGAAACAAAAAAATCTTTCATCGGGAATTCTAAACAAAGCCGCTTCATGTTGGTCAAATCATAATGATTTTGGCAACTGAAGTCAAACCCGTCTGCCATTTAAACATACAGCAAACCTGTTTGGGTTGAACTTCCAAAATTGATCCCCCCTTTTTCCCCCCTTGGGTAAGGGGGGAGAGAACAGCTAGCAAAATTTCTTGTTTCTTAACCCCCTTTACTTAAGGGGGGTGGCGAAGCCGGGGGCAGCACAAACCATTCGCCGACTTTGGCGAATTTGGTTTGTCTGCCACCTGAGGGGGGATTAATAGTTCGCAGATTAACACAAGTTTGCGGGATGATATTTGAGGGAAAATTCTCCTTGGTGCTATAATCAATAACATGATTGAAACGGTTTTCAGTCCCGATTTTTTTGCAGCGCTGGACGGCTACGTCCGTCCCCTTGTGGGGCTGGACGGCTACGTCCGTCCCCTTGTGGGGCTGCGCGGCCGCAATGACCGTATCGATATCGCTTCCGTGGATGCCGAAGCGCAGGAACTGGCCGTGGCCGCAATTTTCGCGCACGGCAAGGAGAGTATTATCTGGCTGGGTGGTGAAAACGAACCCTTGGCCGCCAGGAAAGAAAAAATCGGCCAATGGCTGAAGTTTTTCACCCTGGAAAACGTCCCGGTTCATATTTACACGCTGCCTTTCGAAGATCCGTATATCAATGCCAGTCCCAATCCGCGCCAGATCGTGGCCAAGCAGCAGCTGCTGGCTGCTTTGAACGCCGGCGGCAAAATGATCATTTTATCAACGCTGGCGACGCTGAGCATGCGCATCGAAAAGGAATTCAATGGCGCCGGCAATGGTTTGGAAATCAAAAATAACGATCTTTGGGAACGTAATGAACTCATTCAAAAACTTGACGATCTGGGTTATCAAACCCGCGAAGCCGTGGAAATCAATGGCGATATCGCCTGGCGGGGGAACGTGGTCGATGTCTTTCCCATCAACAGCGCCAGCCCGGTACGCCTGGAGTTTGAAGGCCGGCGGCTGGTTTCACTGCGTTCTTTTGACCTGGATTCCCAGCGCTCCATCAGTGCCCTGGCCGGGGTTATTATCGCTGCCAACCGTTATTTTCCTAAACATGCGGATTCGGCGTTCCCTTTTTTGCTCCCGGCGGAAAATTCGCTTTTTATCACTGAGGCTTTATCTCCTTACCGGCTGATCACCTCAAATTTTTCGAAAATTGAAAATGAATACATTAAATTACTGGAAAATTTCCGGCGCATTCGTCTCGCTGTTGCCGAAAGTCGTAGCGATACTATCGAAGTCGAAGCGATTTTCAATTTTCCTTATAGCGCTGAAAAAATCGTCAATCTCGCTGATTTGCCTACCCGGGTGGAGGCAGAAACCGAAATCAAAATCTGGCCCAAGACATTGCTGACGCTGGACAGCGCGGATATAGAGTATTTGCAACGGCAGTTTGAAAAAGGTTCCCGTCTGATTGCTTACGCGGCCGACAGCCGCTTGCTGGAAAATGTGCGGCCCCTTTTACCGGGACTGGAAAGTCATTTTTTTAATATTCCCTGTTCTTTCGAGAATCCGCACCAGCGCGTCATAGTTTTGACCGGCCGGGCATTTCAATACCGTGAAGGCGGCGAAAAAGTCCGCGCCCAGGTGCCGGAACAATGGCGGCGCGAGATGGAAGTGGGCGACCTGGTCGTGCACCGCCGCCATGGCATCGGTAAATTCGCCGGTTTCAAACGCCTCAATTTTGAAGGCCTGGCGGTTGAATTTTTGAAAATTGAATATCAGAATCGCGAATTTCTTTATGTGCCCTGGCATGAACTGGATGTTTTAAAGCCCTACAGCGGCAGTGAGGGCGGCGCGCCGGCTATGGACCGCCTGGGCGGAAAAACCTGGCGGCTCAAAACCGAGCGGGCCAAAAAGTCGATCATCCATTACACCCGTGAATTGCTCAACCTCTATGCCATGCGCAAAGCGATGCGCAAATCCGCCTTGCTGCCGGTGGACGATATCGAGGAAAAACTGCAGCGCGATTTCTCCTTCGTGGAAACCGAAGACCAGAAAAAAGCCATCCGCCAGGTTTTGGACGACCTGGCCGCCGATTTTCCCATGGACCGCCTGATCTGCGGCGACGTCAGCTTCGGCAAGACCGAAGTGGCGCTACGGGCTGCCGTGCGCGCCGTGGCCAACGGCAAGCAGGTGGCGTTTCTCTGCCCGACCACCATCCTGGCTCTGCAGCATTACCGCAACTTCCAGCGCCGTCTAGCCGATTTTCCCTTGCGCCTGGCAATGCTCTCTAGGCTGGTGAGCAACGCCGAAAAAAAGCGTGTGGCCGAGGCGCTGGCCTTGGGCAAGATCGATCTTGTTGTCGGCACCCATGCGCTGTTGGCCAAGGGGGTCGCGTTCAAGAACCTGGGGCTGTTCATCGTGGACGAAGAACAGCGTTTCGGCGTGTTTCAGAAGGAAAAATTGAAGCAGGGCCGGGAGCATGTCGATGTCCTCACCCTGTCGGCGACGCCGATTCCGCGCACCCTGTCCATGGCGCTTTCGGGGCTGCAGGATATTTCCATCATCAATACCCCGCCCCTGGGCCGGCTGGCCATCAAAAATTTCGTGGGTTATTTTTCCCGGGAAGTCGTGGTTTCAGCGGTGCTCAATGAAATCGAGCGCGACGGGGCGGTATTTGTGGTCTTTAACGATATTGAACGGATATTCAATTTCCGCGACCAGCTGGCCGCCTGGCTGCCCGACGTTGCCATCACCGTCATTCACGCCCAGATGGCCGGCGCCGTGATCGAAAAAAACCTCATGGATTTCATCGCCGGCAAATACAGGCTGCTCCTTTCCACCACCATCATCGAAAACGGCATCGACATCCCGCGCGTAAACACGCTGATCGTGATGAACGCTGACCGCCTGGGATTGACCCAGATGTATCAGCTGCGCGGCCGCATCGGCCGCAGCAGTCGCCAGGCCTACGCCTATTTTCTGGTCGACTCGCGCCAGCCGGTCATGACCGACAAGGCGAAAAAAAGACTGGACGCCATTCGTGAATTTTCCGAACTGGGTTCGGGCTATAAACTCGCTGAATTCGATTTGACGCTGCGCGGCGCGGGCGCACTTTTGGGCAACAGCCAGCACGGCCATGTCGAAGCGCTTGGCTACGATTATTTCCTGGAGCTTTTGCAGCAGGCGATCCGCGCATTCAAGGGCGAAATCGAAGCGGAGCAAGTATTGCAAATGCGGGTCCATTTCCCTTATGCCATCGACGAAGCGTATTTGGCGAACACGGCTGAACGCATCCGCGTTTACCGGAGCATTTTGGAGGCGCGCCAGGCTGATGATTTGCTGCAGTTGCGCGCGGAGCTGCGCGACCGCTTCGGCCAGATTCCGGAAAGCGTGGAAAAAATATTCTATGTCGGCGCCGTGAAACTTTTTGCCCGCCTGTACGGCTGGGTCAAGGTCGAGATCTTCAGCGAGCGGGTGCAGGTGGAACTGGGCGGTTGCGCCCGTCCCCTCGGGGGGCTGGGCAATGAACTGTCGTTAAAAGCCGGAAAGACGCTGAATATTCCCGGACTGGAAGTGGTGGATCAAAAGAACTGGGAGCTGAAGTTTTATTCCCTGGAGGGTTTTATCCAACTGGGACGAAACCTGGAACGGCTATTCCTTTAAGCGCACCCAGACGCCGGTTTGCGAGTGCTCGTCCGAACGGCGCAGTTCGAAATCGGGGAGAGATTTGATCAGCGCTGACAGCTGCCTTTGGCCGTAGCTGCGCGGGTCGAAACCCGGATCGAGCTGCAACAGCGCCTTGCCCATGGGGCCGAGGTTAGCCCAGCCGTTTTCCTGGACCACCATTTCGTAGGCTTCGCGCAAAAGCGGCATGGGGTCGGAGCCGGCGTATTGCTGCTGGGTCTCGACCTTCTTGCTGCTGCCGCGCCCCTTGTCCTTGCCGCCGGCGGTTTCCTGGCGTGGTTTGCTTTCCCGCCGCGGAGCGAGGTTCTCGGTGTAGATGAACAAATCGCAGGCGTTGACGAACGATTTCGGCGTCTTTTGCTGGCCGATGCCCATGACGAAAGTTCCTTCCTCACGGATGCGCGTGGCCAAGCGGGTGTAGTCGCTGTCGCTGGAGACGATACAGAAACCCTCGACCAGCTTGCGGTGCATGATGTCCATGGCGTCGATGATCAGGGCGCTGTCAGTGGCGTTCTTGCCCACGGTGTAGCGGAACTGCTGGATGGGCTGCACGGCGTAGTTGTGCAGGGCGTCCTTCCAGGAGTTCATGTTCGAGGTGGTCCAGTCGCCGTAAATGCGGCGGATGGTCACCGAGCCGTGCTTGCCGATCTCGGCCAGCATCTTAGCCAGCAGCGAGGCTTGGGCGTTGTCGCCGTCGATGAGTACGGCCAGTTTGTAATCTTTGCTTTCCACGTTGGCTTCAGCCATGTTTCCCCCTTAGTAAAAGGTCGCAATTAATCTAACAGAGTAGTCGAAATTAGTCAAGGGTAGGGGCGCGGTTATCGCGCCCAAGGCAAAAGACAGTGTAGTGTAGGGGCGCATGGCGTGCGCCCTAGAAAAGATGTAGGGGCGGTTCGGGAACCGCCCGGAATATCGAGGACATCCGCAGGGGGCGGCCGCCGATGTAGGGACAGGTTTCAAACCTGTCCGATTTTCAATCTGTTTAGGAAAAAAAATACAGAAAGGCGGGAGGGTTGCACCCCAAGGGGGTTAAACCCTCCCCTACATAAAAAAGAATTCATTCACCGCCTTTTCTCCCCCACCAATTTGCTATTTTTCTTTTCGTTGTCATATAATCTGTCTTAATTTCCGCATGGGTAATGAGAAATCGCTTTGTCTTCAAATCGCCCTCAGGGCCACCGGCGGGAGCTTGATTAAAAAAATCATATGAGAAATTGGAGGTGACATATGGGTAGAAGAAGTGGTTTTACTGGGGTCATTTTTGCAGTTGCAAGAGAGGCTGCTAGGACTCAAAGAAGAGCACAAGTTGAAAAAAGTCGTGCATACAATGCGCACTTGCGTGAACAAAAAAATTCAGAGCGAACTGCTGCAAAAACTGATAAGGAGAGATATATACAATTGCGGTTCGATGAAGCAAATGATATGACAAAAGAGATTGTTGACAAGGTTGAAGAATTAAAAAAAGTTGTTGAGCACACACTTTCTGTTGATGATAGAATTGATTTTGAATCTCTTCGAATTAAAGATAAATTCCGAAGTTTCAAGCCTGATAAAAAATTGATAACACCATATCCAAAACCGTTAGAAATGCACTTTGTTGAGGCGGTAAAACCTCTAAAATTTGCTTCTAAACTTATTCCTGGTTCTTCAGAGCGACATCAAAAAGCGATTTCTGAAGCAAAGATTAAATATCAAGAAGCGCACAGAGAGTTTGAGAAAAATGAATTGGAGAGGAGAACTGCTCTTAAAAAGGCCGAGATGGACTACCTGAATGAAAAAATTGTTTTTGAATTAAAAATAAAACAAAGAGATGTTGAAGTAGATGAATTAGAAAATAATTACAAAAAAGGAGATCCTGCTGCTGTTTGTAGTTATAACACCATGGTGCTTGAGAGGTCTGAATATCCTGATGGTTTTCCTCAAGAATTCAAAATTGCATATGTGCCAGAATCGAAACAATTAGTGGTTGACTATGAACTTCCGAATAGTGATGTGGTCCCAAAAATTCAAGAATATAAATATATTAAATCAAAAGATTCTTTCGAGGAGAAGTTGAGAAAACCTGCAGAAATCAAGGATATTTATCAGGATATTATTTCGGCGATAGCTTTGAGAACGTGTCATGAATTGTTTGAGGCAGACCAGGGTAATCATCTTGAAGCAATTGTCTTTAATGGTTTTGTTCAAACGGTAGATCCATCTACTGGGAAAGATATTCGACCATTTTTAATTTCAGTTAGAACAATCAAAGAAAAGTTTTTGGAAATTGATCTCGCACGTGTTGAAAAAAAAGCTTGTTTGCGGAATCTTGGTGCACAATTATCTCCAAGGCCATATGAAGTACAGCCCGTAAAACCAATTGTCGATTTTAATATGGTCGATAAAAGATTTGTTGAGCAGAGCGATATTTTAGCGGATCTCGAATCGCGACCCAACCTCATGGATTTAAATCCCTTTGAGTTCGAAAATCTTGTTAGTAATTTGTTTGGAAAGATGGGCCTTGAAACAAAATTAACTCGATCTTCAAGAGATGGCGGTGTTGATGCGGTCGCATTTGACATACGGCCTGTAATTGGCGGAAAGGTTGTAATTCAAGCTAAACGTTACAAAAACACTGTTGGTGTTTCTGCGGTTCGGGATTTATATGGAACCATGATGAACGAGGGGGCAAATAAAGGGATATTGGTCACTACAAGTGGATATGGTCCTGATGCTTTTAATTTTTCTAAAGATAAACCCATTGAACTCATAGATGGAGGGCAACTCCTCTATTTGTTGGAACAGGTTGGAGTCAATGCAAGGATTGTTTTCCCTGAAGACTGGAAAGATAATTAAACCGGAGATTCCTAGAGAAGACTAAAGAGGGCAGTTGGGGACGGTGCTTGACTTTGTGACTTTAGCGAGATCGTGAAGAAGGAGTGAGATATGGAATTTAATGAAGCGGTAAAGAAGCGGCAGGCAGCGATAGCATTCGTTCTTGGTGTCGCCTCGCTGGTCGCAATTTTTATCAGCCTCTTAGCCCTGGCCGATATCTACCATGGCGAGAGCGATCTTCGCCTGGAGTGGATGGTTCTGCGGATATGCTTCGCGGTGATCTTCATCTTTCAGGTTTTCGCGCTGGCGACTTTCTGGAGAATGATCATAAAGACAAAGGGGTCTTGAATTATAAGATTTTGTTATTTCAAGACCTACCCCTATGCTTTCTTGACACTCACAAGGAGCGCAAGATGAAGATTACTTTAAATGGCAAGCGCGCCTGCTTGCGCGTTTGGAAAATGGTCTTTCCCGGATTCCTCATCGCCTGCCTGATTGCGGCAGCGGTCGTGTTGCTACAAGCAACGGAGCCGCCGGTGCAAAAAACCATGACCATGGCCGAAATCGTGGCCGCCGCCAAGGCGGAAGATTGGCGGGCTATCGATCCGGAGAACACGCTTTACATGGAATTGGCCGGCGGGCGGGTGGTCATCGAGCTGGCGCCGGCCTTTGCCCCGCGGCATGTTGCCAATGTCAAGGCGCTGGCCCGCGAACATTACTATGACGGCCTCGCCATCCTCCGCGTCCAGGACAACTACGTGGTGCAATGGGGGGATCCCGAGGTGGATAACCCGCAAAAGGCCCGCAAGATCCAGCGCGCCGAAAAAACCCTGGCGGCGGAGTTCGATCGCGCCATCGATGCCAAAATCCCTTTCACCTTATTGCCGGACGGGGACGTCTATGCCGCAGAGGTCGGTTTTTCCGACGGCTTTCCGGTGGCCCGCGACAAGAACAACGGTCGCATGTGGCTCACCCATGGCTACGGGATGGTTGGAGCCGGCCGCGGCGACACCAGCGACAGCGGCGGGGGCGCGGAGATTTACGTGGTGATCGGGCAGGCCCCGCGCCATCTGGATCGCAACATCACCCTGTTCGGGCGGGTGGTCCAGGGGATGGAATTGCTGTCCTCGCTGCCCCGTGGCAGCGGTCCGATGGGTTTCTATGAAAAACCGGAGCAGCAGGTTCCGGTCAAATCCATTCGCGTCGCTGCCGATGTACCGATAGCCGAACGCAGCGATCTGGAGGTCATGCGGACCGATAGCGACACGTTCCAACGACTGGTTGAATCGCGTCGCAATCGTCCCGATGCCTGGTTTCTGTTCAAGGCCGGCCGCGTTGAGCTCGCCAATGTCCCTATCCCGGTGCGAAAAAAAGCAGGCAAATCCGGGACCTTGTAAAGAAAAAAGGAGAAGCAAATATGGAATTTTCCGAGTTGATCAAGATCAGGCAGAGCGTGCGCCAATACCAGCAGCGGCCGGTCGGGCGCGAACTGCTGGCAGCGCTGATCGAGGCCGTGCGTTTGTCGCCCTCGGCCAGCAACGCCCAGCCCTGGAAGCTGATCATGGTGGACGATCCCGAACTCCGCTCCCAAGTGGCGCAGGCCACATTCAGCAAGACCGTCACCTTTAACCGCTTCGCATTGGAAGCGCCGTTGATCGCCGTATTCGTGACCGAAAAAGCCGGCTTCATCACCCAGGTCGGCGCCATGCTCAAGAAGCGCCAGTTCTCCCTGATCGACATCGGCATCGCCGCCGCTCATTTCTGCCTGCAGGCGGCGGAGCTCGGCCTGGGCACGTGCATCCTGGGCTGGTTCGACGAGAAGCGGATCAAGCGGCTGCTGCGCATCCCGGGAGGGAGAAGGATCGGCCTGCTGGTCACGCTGGGCTACGCCGCCGAGGGCTATCCGCTGCGGGAAAAATCGCGCAAGGGCACCGATCTCATGAGCGCTTTCAATTCTTATGGAGGATAACCATGAAAGCGATTGTATGCACAAAATACTCGGAGCCGACATAGCGGGGCAGGTTGAAGCGGTCGGTCTGCCCAATGCGGTCCGGGCAGTGGCCAAAGTGAATGGGGATAACAGAATAGCCATCATCATTCCGTGTCATAGGGTCATTGGGGCAAATGGTGAACTGGTCGGCTATGGCGGCGGGTTGTGGCGCAAGCGCTACCTGTTGAATCACGAATCCGGTAATGAGCTTAGATAAAACCTTTGCGCGGCCGACAATGGAACTGGATAAACCAGCTAATTGAGCCGGGTTTGTCTTGACACACAAAAAATCCAATTCTATACTTGTAAAGTGAATAGAATAATTAACATGAAAAAGAGCATTAGCCCGCTTCTTGTAACTGGCAAACAAGCAAATAAATGGCAATGAAATTTCTGGCGAGTCTTGAGAAGCGAAGCAAGCTTTTTTGGACAATAGCAGGATTTGCGCTCATTGGTGTTGTCGGCATCCTTGACTTCCTGACGGGTTATGAAATTGCCTTTTCGTTGTTCTATTTGATTCCTGTTTCTTTAGTTGCCTGGCTTATAAGCCTACGCCTAGGAATCTTGGCATCTTTTGCCAGCGCTTGCGTATGGTTTACTGCTGATGTAGCAGCCGGGAGTTATTATTCACATCCTTTCATCTACGCTTGGAATTCCCTCATTCGCTTCGGTATATTTGCTATAGCCGCATTGCTTTTATCAACCATCAAAAAGGAGCTGAAACTAGAAAGAGAATTAGCCCGTACAGACTATTTGACCGGTGCAGTCAATTTACGTTTCTTTTATGACCTGGTGCAGATTGAAATTGATCGTTTCCAAAGATATAAACACCCATTTACCTTTGCCTATATTGATCTTGACAATTTTAAGACCTTGAATGACCGGTTCGGACATTCCGTGGGTGACCAAGTCCTCCGTATAGTGGCGAGTTCTGCCTTAAAGCATGTGCGGAAAACAGACATAATAGCGCGGCTTGGCGGTGATGAATTTGCATTGTTTCTGCCCGAAACCAACCAGGAATCCGCCCGTGTTGTCCTCGCTAAAATTCAAGGCGGTCTTTTGGAAGAAATGCGCCAAAGCAATTGGCCGATAACATTCAGCATTGGCGTACTGACATGCAGTGCTGCACCCCAGACAACCGACGAATTGGTGACAATGACCGATGAATTAATGTACGCGGTGAAGCGCGATGGCAAGAACGCGATCAAATACTCCACTTACGCGGGCTGATACTCGCTGGTAGCTGAATTTTTTCACAACCGGAAAACTTCCTTCAGATCGCCTGGCCCTTGAACTGGCTCACGTACAGGTGGTAGTAGAAGCCGCGTTTGTCCAGCAGCTGCTGGTGGCTGCCTTGTTCCACGATTTCTCCGTGGTCGATTACCACGACATTGTCCGCGTCGCGGATGGTACTCAAACGGTGGGCAATCACAAAGCTCGTCCGTCCTTTCATCAGCCGCAACAGCGCTTTTTGGATGCGCGCCTCAGTTCTGGTGTCGACACTGCTGGTTGCCTCGTCCAGGATCAGGATGGCCGGGTCAGCCAGGATGGCACGGGCGATCGCCAACAACTGGCGCTGGCCCTGGCTGACGTTGTTAGCCCGCTCCGTGAGTATGGTTTGATAACCGGCAGGGAATTTGCGGATGAAGTGGTCTGCCTCGGCCATTTCCGCCGCCCGCATACACTCTTCATCCGTGGCTTCCAACCGTCCGTAACGGATATTCTTCATTATCGTGTCGGCGAACAGGAATGTGTCCTGCAGCACCAGTCCCAGCTGGCGGCGTAAATCCACCTTGCGCACGGCGCGAATATCCTTGCCGTCGATGGTGATTTTGCCCCCCTGGACTTCATAAAATCTGGTCAACAGGTTGATTATGGTTGTCTTGCCCGCGCCGGTCGGCCCGACCAGGGCAATTGTTTGCCCGGCTTTGGCTTCCAGGGTCATATCCTTGATGACCAGGTTTTGCGGGACATAGCCGAATTTTACATTTTCGAAACGTACATCCCCGCGGATTGTTTCCAGCGGCAGCGCGTCCGCGGCATCCGCCACCTCCAGGGGAGTATCGATGATCTCAAACACCCGTTCCGAACCGGCCAGCGCCGCCTGAATGGAGTTGTACAGGTTTGCCAGTTGGCGCAGAGGCTGGGTATAATTCTGCCCATAGTTAATGAAGGTGGCGATCATGCCCACCGTCACCAGGCCGCGCAGCGCCAGCCAGCCTCCCAGGCCGGCCAGGACGATTACAAAAAAGTTGCCCAGAACGTTGGTCAACGGCATGATCAGGAGCGAATAGGTATTGGCATAAACACCCGCCTTGAACACAGCCTGGTTTTGCAGCCGGAAGGCTTGGATCACGGTTTCATTGCGCCGGAAAGCATTAACCACCTTTTGCCCGCTGATGGTTTCTTCCGCTACACTGTTGAGGCCGCCCAAGCTTTTCTGCAGTTCGCGGAACTCCTTGCGCGTGAACTTGGCCACAAATTGGGTGAACCAGAGCATGATGGGTATAACCAATAAAGTTGAGAGAGCCAGCCAGGTATTCAACACGAACATGGCTGTCAGTATACCGACCATCGATAGTACACTCGCGAGCAGGGAGGTGATATTTTGGGAGACGGTTTGGTTGATGGCGTCGATATCGTTGGTCAGGCGGCTCATCAAGCCGCCGGCCGGATTCGTATCAAAGAAAGCGATCGGGAACCCCTGCAAATGCTGGAACAGGTCGCGGCGCAGCTGTTTCAAGGCGTCCTGCGAAACCTTCGCCATCAGCCAATTGGCCATGGTCTGAAACAGGTTGTTCAACAGGTAAGCCGCCAGCATCAGCAGTGCCACCCGCACCAGGCCGGCCGCATCCTTGCCGCCAATGAATTTATCGATGGCCACACCGATCAGGTAAGGACCAGCCAACCCCAGGAGGGTATAGATCAAAACGAAAGCCAATACCAGCCCGATTATCAGCCTATACGGCTTGAGGTAAGGGATCAAACGGGCCAAGGCCCGGCGCGGATTCTGAGCCTTTTCGATTGTTGGCGGTCTGCCGGGACCCCTGGTTTGAAATTTTGAGCGCAGGTCGCTGGTTCCCTGGCCAGCGGCTGACAGGGCCATGATTATTGCTCCATTGAATTAACCTGTCTCATCCGCAAGTCCATTGCCAAGCTGGGATTCATAGATTTCCTGGTAGATCGTGCTGGATTTGATCAGTTCGGCGTGTGTCCCTGCCGCTGCGATCTGACCTTTGTCAATGACGACTATCTTGTCCGCGTTGAGCACCGTGCTGATGCGCTGGGCAACGACAAAACTGGTGCGGTCACGCATGATCGCTGTCAACGCGGTCTGGATTTTCGTTTCCGTCTCGATGTCGACCGAACTGGTGCTGTCATCCAAAAGGAGAATCTTCGGCTGCATGATCAAGGCGCGGGCGATGGCTATACGCTGTTTTTGCCCGCCTGAAAAATTGGCGCCGCGCTCTTCTACGTGGGTAGCGTAACCCTGAGGCAGGTTGAGGATAAACTCATGCGCCTGGGCTGCCTTGGCTGCCGCAATGACTTCTTCTTCTGAGGCATCCGGGCGGCCATAACGGATGTTGTCGCGCACGGTACCGGAGAACAAGATGGTTTCCTGCGGCACGATGCCGACTTGCGCAAGTAAAGAATCCTGCTTGAGGCCGCGAACATTGATGTCATCGATTAGAACCTGTCCTGAGGAGACATCGTAAAAACGGGGGATAAGATTGATCAGGGATGATTTTCCGGAACCGGTGGCGCCCAGGATCGCTACGGTTTGACCAGGCTCGGCCACAAGATTGATCCCTTTCAGCACGTTCCTGTCGTTGTTGCCATGGTAGTGAAAAGCAACGTCCTTAAAGGCCACCATGGCCCGGGCCTGGTCTGGGAAAGACCGGGCGTTCGGGACATCCTGTATCTCTGAAACCGTATCCAGGATTTCAATGATCCGCCGCGTGGAAGCCAGACCATTCGCCCAGACGTTGGCCAGGTTGGCCATCATGAGCAGCGGGGTCATGGTCGTGACCAGGTAATTGGCAAAGGCCACCAGTTGGCCGATGGTCATGCTGCCCCGGATGGCCTGCAAACCGCCCACCCAGATGACAACGACAATGCCGATATTGATGAAAATCGTCAGCGCCGGCGTCATGGTGGACATGAACTGCATTACGCGGGTCATCTCATGAGTGAGATCTTCATTGGCTGTTTCAAAGCGCGCCCCTTCATGGTCGGCGCGCACAAAGGCTTTGACCAGGCGCGCCCCGGCAATGTTTTCCTGCAGCACGGTGTTGAGCCGATCCAGCTTCTGCTGCACAATGCGGAAGAGCGGCTCCATTTTTACGCTGAAAATTATGATAAGTGTTGAAGTCACCAGCAGGATGGGCAGCATGCTAAGCGCCAATTGCGGGCTGGTTTCGATCATCAGGATCAGGCTGCCGATGATTAAAAGCGGAGCCCGCGTGCCGATACGCAGGGAGATTTGCACCAGACGTTGGACCGCACTGGCATCGCTGGTCAGACGCACCATTAATTTACCAGTCGAAAAATTATCCAAGTTGCTGTAAGAGAAATGCTGAATTTTCAGAAAAACGGCTTCGCGCAGGTCCCGGGCTACGCTTTCACCGACCCGCACGGAGAAATTGTTGTTGCCGATCGCGATGATCGCGCTCAGCAGTGAAATAACCAGCATTAAAATGGAAGTATGGATAACAACGGAGAGGTTTTTTCCCTTGATACCCTGATCGATAATCCGTTGAATTAGCCGCGGGATGGCCAGGTCCATGAATACCAAAGAAGTCAGCAATACCAAAGCCAGCACAGCCAGCTTTTTGTAAGGTTTTACAAAATGCAATATTCTCAGAATCGGATGCATGCTTCTTATTCACCTTGGATCCTGCCCCACACGGGTGGAACAGTTTTGGAAAAATCGATTAATTGCTTTGTTGACCAGTGATGCGAAATGAGCAGGGCCTGTTGTCATTTTACCTTTTTATAAATTAATATAATAAACTATCAAGTAACTTAACTATTATATTTATAATCTTCATTCCGTCAATGCCCTTAAGAATATTTGGGGATGGTGCTTGCAATTATATAATTGGCGTGTTAGAAGAATGTTTGGGGATACGCCGCGAACGGTGCGCTACGGGGTGTGGGGTTCGACAATAAAATCACAAGAGAGAAGGAGGTACGAGGAATGAACAAAGTGCTGACGAGAAGAGCAATGATGGGGATCCTGGCGCTCGTGCTGGTTGCGTTCTTGGAAGCAAATTTGTGCGCGCACTGCGACACGACCGGCGGCCCGATCGTCCCGGAGGCCATAACGGCCTTGGAAAAAGGCGAAATAACTCCTATCCTGAAGTGGATCAAGAAGGAATACGAAGAGGAGATCAAGACGGCTTTTGCCAAGACCATCGCGGTCCGTTCCATGGGGCCCGAGGCGAAGGAATTGGCCGATCGGTACTTTATCGAAACCCTGGTGCGGCTGCACCGCGCGGGAGAAGGCGCCCCATTTACCGGCATCAAGGACGAGCTGGTCGAACCTGTTGTGGCGCTGGCCGACAAGGCGCTGGCTGACGGTTCCGCCGCTGAAATGATCGGCAGAATCAGCGAAGATTTGGCCAAGGCCATCCGCGAAAAGTTCAAAAAGGCGCTGCAGGCCGCGAAGAACAAAGATAGGAGTGTGGAGGCTGGCCGTGAGTTCGTTGCAGCCTACGTAACCTACATGCACTACGTGGAAGGTATCCACAGTGCTATCATGTCTGCCGCGGGTCACCAGCACCACGCCGATGCGCGAGGCAGTACGGAATACAAAGAACACAGGGAATAGATTATCGGGGGTGGGCGGCAAGAAGGCAAAAACCATTTGATCGAGGAGGCAACGTTTTTAAACATATTTTTATTGACAAAAAAAAATCCAACCATATACTTGTGAAGTGAACAGAATATACATGAAAGGGATGTTAGGTGGAATTTATAAACAAAGGAGGCAGCGATGAGAACAGGAGTGGGCCTGTGGATTGACCATAAGCAGGCAATTGTCGTGGCGGTTACGGACAAAGGGGAAGAGGTAGAGCCGATCGTTTTAAAGTCGGAAGAGCAGCACCGTCGTTCCGGAGATCCGCATCTTGCGGGTCCCCATGAACCGCAGCAGGTAACCGCGGATGATATCCGCCAGAGAGTTCTTACGGAGCATCTCAACATCTATTACGATGCGGTTATCGCGGCCATCGGGGACGCGGAATCCATTTTGATATTTGGTCCCGGTGAGGCAAAGGGCGAACTGAAAAAGCGTCTGGAAAAAAACAACATGGGCGGACGCATCGCGGCGGTTGAGGCAGTTGACAAGATGACGAATCGCCAGATCGCGGCCAAGGTTCGCAAGCATTTTGCCAAGTAGCGTCCGGCAATAGGATTTAGCCGGAGCAACCCGCCAGGTGGGGTGAAAAGGACAGCACATGAACACGATCATGAAGAGTGAAAAACAGCAGCGGACTATTTTACGGGAAATCGCCCGGCGCGCAATGATTGCTCGAGGCTTACTCCCAGACTTTTCTTCCGAGGTGTTCGCCGAACTAGACAGGATTCAGGCCCCCGCCGCAGCGAATGGTGAGGCCATTCGTGACCTTACCAATCTTATCTGGTCTTCCATCGACAACGATGACTCCCGCGATCTCGATCAGCTGACCGTGGCCGCGGTCATGCCCGGAAACAAGGTCAAGATCCTTGTGGCCGTCGCCGACGTGGATGCGCTTGTCAAAAAAGGATCCGCCATTGACGATCACGCTTGCCACAATACGACCTCGGTTTATACCGCGGCCATGATATTCCCCATGCTGCCTGAAAAGCTGTCCGCCGGCCTCACCTCACTGAACTTCAATGAGGATCGCCTGGCCATAGTCATTGAAATGGTAGTGGGGGCGGATGGCTCTCTCCAGGCTTCGGATATCTATCGGGCGCGTGTCCGCAATCACGCGCAGCTGGCCTATAACAGCGTGGCCGCCTGGCTTGAAGGTGGCAGTATGCCAGAGGCGATCACGACCGTCGAAGGCTTACCTGATAATCTGCGCCTGCAGGACAAAGCAGCTCAAAGTATGCGGAATCTACGGCATGTCCATGGGGCGCTGAGTTTGGAAACCATTAAGGCGAAACCGATCTTTGACGGCGATCAACTCCGTAGTTTCGAAGTCGAAAACAAGAATCGCGCCACTGACATTATTGAGGATTTCATGATCGCGGCCAACGGCATAACCGCCCGTTATCTGACGTCCAGAAAGTTCCCTTCGATACGCCGCGTAGTCCGCACGCCAAAACGCTGGGATCGGATTGTCGAACTGGCCGGGGAACACAAATTTGAGCTGCCCGCAGAACCAGATTCAAAAGCGCTGGACGAGTTTCTCATTAAGGAGAAAGCCGCCGATCCGCTCAGATTCCCTGATCTCTCGCTCGCGGTCATCAAACTCTTGGGAGCGGGTGAATACATGGCAGAACTGCCAGCTGACAACGCCCCCGGACACTTTGGTCTCGCGGTCAGGGACTATGCCCATTCCACCGCCCCGAATCGCCGCTATCCCGATCTGATCACGCAACGCTTATTGAAGGCTGCCATAGCGGGTAGTGCCTGGCCCTATAGCAAGGATGAACTGGATGCCCTGGCGAAACACTGCACCGAGGAAGAGGATGCCGCCAATAAGGTCGAGCGGCAGGTCGACAAATCCACGGCGGCACTCCTCCTTGAATCGAGAATCAACGAACAGTTTGACGCCATTGTCACGGGTGCTTCTGCTAAGGGTACCTGGGCCAGGCTTCTCAGCATTCCGGTTGAAGGTAAGTTGGTTCATGGCTTCGCGGGCCTGGATGTCGGCGACCGGGTTCGCGTGCAACTGATTTCAATCGATGTCGAGCGCGGCTTTATTGATTTGGAGCAAGTGGGTCCATCAAGACACTGATACAGCAGCGGATGCCTGTTATAGCGGAGGAATGAATGGAGTTGCCGAAGAACACGCTAAAAGAGTCCGGGGATCTCGCGGGCAGAAACAAAAACAGAGTCTCCGATCAATTACTGGAAAAGGCGCGCATGGATACTAGTTCAGCGCTGAAAGATCTCGAATCGCGCTTGAGCGGACTCAGTGCGGCGGAAGTCGATGCGCGCAGCAAGCGCTACGGCTTGAACGAAATTGCGCGCGAGAAACGTCGGACCCCTCTGCTGCGTCTATGGGATAACGTCAAGAATCCACTGGTCATCCTGCTGATCACGCTGGGCGTGCTGTCGTATCTAACGGGTGACCAGCGGGCGACGATCGTCATTTTCGTGATGGTGCTGCTGGGTGTGGTGCTGCGTTTCTATCAGGAGATGCGCGCCGACAACGCGGCCGAAAAGCTCAAAGCCATGGTCAACACCACGGCCACGGTGGTGCGTGATGACATAGATACCGAAGTGCCTCTCAAGCTGCTGGTGCCGGGGGATATCATCCGGCTGAATGCCGGGGATATGGTGCCGGCCGACATGCGGGTGCTTTCCGCCAAAGATCTGTTTTTGAATCAGGCGGCACTGACCGGAGAATCCCTGCCGGTGGAGAAGAAAGCCGCGCCGGCCTCCAGCGCTGTTCAAAATCCACTGGATCTGCCGGACATCTGCTTCCTGGGTTCCAGCGTAGAGAGCGGCTCCGCGACGGGCGTGGTGGTCCACACCGGAGACCGCACCTTTTTCGGTTCACTGGCCGCCAGCATCGTCGGGCAGCGCCAACTTACCAGCTTCGACAAGGGCGTCAACAAGTTCACCTGGCTGATGATCCGCTTTATGGCGGTGATGGTGCCAGCCGTCTTCCTGCTCAACGGACTGAGCAGGCACAACTGGCTGGAAGCTTTCCTGTTTGCCATGGCGGTTGCCGTCGGCTTAACCCCGGAGATGCTGCCGATGATCGTGACCGTCAACCTGTCCAAGGGTGCGCTGATGATGGCGCGCAAGGACGTGATCGTCAAGCGCCTGAACGCCATCCAGAACTTTGGGGCGACGGACGTCCTGTGTACCGACAAGACCGGCACCCTGACCCAGGGCAAGATCATCTTGGAGAAACACCTGGACGTCAGCGGCAACGAAAGTCCGCGCGTCCTGAATTACGGGTACATGAACAGTTATTTCCAGACCGGTCTCAAGAATCTTATGGATGAGGCCATCCTCGATCACGGCCACCTGGAGGAGGATCTCAAGGTGAAAACGGACTACCGCAAAATCGACGAGATCCCCTTCGACTTTCAGCGGCGGCGCATGTCCGTGATCGTGGAGGACAAACAGAACCAGCATATCCTGATCTGCAAGGGCGCGGTTGAAGAGATCATGCGCCTGTCATTGCAGGTAGAAGTCGGCGGCGAAGTGCTGGATGTCCAGCCGGAACACGACGTCCACCGCAAGCGGCTCGTGCAAGGCTTGAATGAGCAGGGTTTCCGCGTCGTTGCCGTGGCCTACAAGGTCATGCCCGGCGATGACGATGAACCGCACTATGGGACGCAAGATGAAGCCGGCATGACCCTGCTGGGGTTCCTGGCCTTCCTCGACCCGCCCAAGGAGACCGCCACCGAGGCTTTGCAGCGGCTGCACGCTTTGCATGTGGATGTCAAGATTCTGACCGGCGACAATGAAATTATCACCACTTATATCTGCAAACAAGTGGGTATGCCGGTAGACAAGATCCTGCTCGGTTCTCAAATCGAAGCCATGAGCGAGGCAGAGCTGGCTGAAGCCGCCAGCGTGACCAGCATCTTTGCCAAGCTGGCGCCGGCGCAAAAGGAACACATCATCCGCGCCCTGCAAAGCAAGGGCCGCGTGGTGGGCTTCATGGGCGACGGCATCAATGACGCCCCGGCCTTGAAGGCCGCCGATGTGGGCATCTCGGTCGATAGCGCCGTGGATATCGCCAAGGAATCGTCCGATATCATCCTGATGAAAAACAGCCTGCTGGTGCTGGAACAGGGTGTGATCGAAGGCCGCCGCGTTTTCGGCAACATCATCAAGTACATCAAGATGGCCGCTTCTTCCAACTTCGGCAATATGTTCAGCGTCGTGGGAGCCAGCGCCTTCTTGCCCTTCCTACCCATGCTGCCGATCCAGGTGTTGACCAACAACCTGCTCTATGACTTCTCGCAGACGGCCATCCCCACCGATGCGGTGGACGCCGACTGGCTGAGCAAGCCACGGCAGTGGACGATCGGTGCGATCCAGCGATTTATCCTGTTTATCGGCCCGATCAGCTCGATCTTCGATTACCTGACATTCTACATCATGCTCCATGTGTTCAATGCCTGGAGCAACCCGGCCCTGTTCCACACGGGCTGGTTTGTGGAGTCGCTCTTCACCCAGACGCTGATCATTCATGTCATCCGCACCAACAAAATCCCATTTATCCAGAGCCGGGCCAGCTGGCCGCTGATCGTGACTTCCATCATCATCGTCGCATCAGGCGCCTGGCTTACAGTTTCACCCCTGGCCGGCACGCTCGGGTTTGTCCCGCTGCCGCCGCTGTACTGGCTGCTGCTGGGCATCATGCTGCTGGTCTATGTGATCCTCACGCAATTGGTGAAAACCTGGTTTTACCGAAGATTCGGCGAATGACGGAGAACTGGAGGGAAATTTACAAACAGGCAAAGTTGTGCTATCTTGATAGCGGCCGGCAGGCCCGGCCCGGACGGAGTCATGAGCATCTATCTGAAAAAACTCGAATTGCACGGCTTTAAATCGTTTCCGGAGAAAACTGTCATCCAGTTTCACCAGGGCATCACGGCCATGATCGGCCCCAACGGCTGCGGCAAGAGCAATCTTGTCGACGCCATTTTGTGGGTGCTGGGTGAACAGCGCATCAAGAACCTGCGCGGCGAACAGAACGAAGATCTGATTTTTACCGGCAGCTCTTCAAAAAAGCCGCTGGGCATGACCGAAGTCGGGGCCTATTTCGTCAACAATGACGCGGAAACCTATATTGCCCGGCGATTTTTTCGTAGCGGCGAAGGCAAATACATCCTGAATGAAAAATTCTGCCGCAACAAGGATGTGCAGGATAAACTGTTCGACCTGGGCATCGGCGAACGCAATTACTTTATTTTCGAACAGGGCAGCGTCGAAAAAATGATCAACCTCAAACCCAGCGAAAGGCGCATCCTGATCGAAGAAGCGGCGGGCATTGCCCAATACCTGGAAAGAAAAAAGGAAACAGCCGGCAAGCTGATCATTGCCCAGCAGAACCTGGACAGTCTTGAACTGGTTTTGCAGGAGAAAAGCAACCGCCTGCGTGAATTGAAAAACCAGGTCCATTTCGCCCGCAAGTATCGCAACACCAAGAATCAGAAGAATGATTACCTGAAAGCCCTGCTTGAGAAAAAATATTTGAATTTCAAAGGGGAGTTCGATCTTCAGGGCGGAAAAATTATCGAGTTCTTGAACGGCGAAGCGGCTATGGTCAAGGAGATCGCCGATTTCGACAAGAGCCTGCTCGACCTGGAAACGAAACGCTGGAATTTGGACCACAGTTTGAAAAACAACCAGCAGCTGGTTTTTGATCACAATAACGCGATTTTAAACGGTAGCAAGGAGATCGAAAAATTCCAGCAGCGCCAGGAATTCCTCAAGCAGAGAATTCTCCAATTACAGAAACTTATAAAGGAAAGCCAGGCCGAGATCAATGAGATCGGCAAACAGGACAAAACCCTAGCCGCGGAAATGGCGGAATATGACCGGCAATTGTCCGAGCAGGGCGGCAGCAACCGGGAGTTGGACCTGGCCATCACTGGCCTTAATAAAGCCATTGCCGACCAGAATGTTCAAGATGGGCATCTGAAAAAAGCGATGTTCAACCTGCAGGTGGAGATCTCCCGCAACCGCAATGAATCCACCCAGCTGGAAAAAAACCTGATGCGCCTTGAGGGGGATATCGTCAACCACAAGCACATCATCCGGGAACTCGAGAACCAGAGCCAAAACCCGGAGATCAACCAGATTGAAAAGGTGGTTCAGGCGCTGGCCGAAACCCTGCGTTTGCGGGAGAGTGAAGCTGAAAAAACCGCTGCGGAATTTAAAAAAACGCAGTCCGCTGCTGAGGCGGTGGAAAAACAGCTGCGCGATGCCATGAACGAAATCGCCAATCTCGGCCGCCAGAAGGAAAAATATCTGGAGATCAAGCAAAAGATTACCGGCGCTCAAGGCAAGCCGTTAGCAGGCAAAAACCGCGGGTTCCTGCAGGAACTGCTGGTGGCGCCCAAAAAACTGCACGCCATCCTGGAGAGTTTTTATTTCGATGAGCTGGACGCGCCGATCGTAGTTGACAGCGAGGCCGCCCTGCAGCCTGACTTGCGCAAGGCCTTTCTGAAGCGTACAGCCGCCGCGAGCCTGCCCGCTGGGCTCCGTGGCGAAGCCGGGTTTAGGGATTTCGTGAAAAACTTGTTTGAATTGGAAGACAAAGAGTTGAAACCGTTTTTTCGCGATGGCGTGCTGGTGGATTCTTTGAAGAACGGCTTGGCGATTTTTTCCAAATACGGGGTGGACATCGTCACGGAACAGGGTGAAGTGATTGGCGGCAATGGCGTGTTGATAAAAAACCGCGAGCGGGGGATCCTGGAAGTGCTGGATGAGATCAAGGCGATCGATAAAAAAATCGTCGCTTTGGACGGGGGACTGGCCGGGATCAGGGTGAGCCTCAGCCTGGTTTCCGGGCAGAAAAAAGAAAAAGCCGGGCAGCTGGAAAAAACCGAAGCCGCTTTGAATGCTCACAAAGAAGAAGGTATTGCCCTGCGCTCACGCTTGGAAGCGCTGAAAAAAAACCGCGACCTGGGCCTGAACCGCATCAAGGTCACCGCTGCCGAAATTGACGGCCTGGGCGGAGAGGTAGGAAAACTCAAAGAACACCTGGCCGAGCTTGAGCAAAAAAAAGCCGGGCTGGACAAACAAAATGAAGCGCTGGAACGGGACAAAGAGAACTTCAGCCGCGAAAGCGAGAAATTGCTGCAGCAGATCAACGAAAGGGAAAAGGAAAAAATCTATCATGACAACACCTTGAACCTGATCCGCGAAAAGATCAATTCCCGTAAAAATTCGCTGCAGGAAACGCAAAACCGTCAGGGAAAACACCGGCAGCAGATCCTGAACGCCGAGGAAGAAAAAAAACGCCTGGAAAAAGAGATCAGCGAAAGCACGGCTAAGATAAAAGAGATCAAAGTTGGCGGCAAGGGTCTGGAAAAGGAAAAAACTGATCTGGAAAAATCATTGAAACAGGACGAATTGGCTTTGGACGAGGTTAACGGGCAGGCCAAGAAAATTTCCGCTGACCTGACGGCCAAAAGGAAAGTCTTGGAAGAGTGGCGTGAAAACAAAAAAGAGAGTGAGATCAGTTTGGCGGCAATAAAAAAAGATCTTTTTCAGCTGGAGGAAATTGCCAGTCAGGAGTTGGGCATGGAATTGAAGGACATTGAGGCTGATTCTTCGCTGCTGCAGGGCGAAACCGCTGAGCTCGATGCCCAATTGAACGACATGGTCAACAAGCTGAACCGCATGCGCGAAAGCGACCGCCTGAATTTTTCCGCCGAGGCGGAGTATGAGATATTGGAAAAGGATTTCAATTTCCTGCAGGCGCAAAAAGAGGATATCGTTAAATCCATCCTGGATATGAATACGGCCATTACCCGCATAGACAATGAATCGCGCTCCAGTTTTCTCAAGGCCTTTGATGTTATCAAGGAAAATTTTGTCAAGAATTTCAAGATCCTTTTCGAGGGCGGTGAAGCGGAACTGCTCCTGACCGATAGCAATAATGTACTGGAAGCCGGACTGGAAATCCAGGTCCAACCTCCGGGCAAGAGGTTGCAAAGCATGCGCCTGCTTTCCGGTGGTGAAAAAACACTTACTTCCCTGGCCTTCCTTTTCTCCCTGTTCGAGTACAAACCGTCGCCTTTTTGCGTTTTTGATGAAGTCGACGCTTCACTTGATGAAGCCAATATCCAAAGGTTTTTAAAATTCCTGCAGCAGTTGAAAAAAAAGACCCAGTTCGTCATTATCACCCATAACTTCAAGACCATGGAGGAAGCCGATTACATTTACGGTATCAGCATGGATGAACCTGGCGTTTCCAAGTTGTATTCCATGAAAATGACCTGAGGTTGCCATGACTGAACGCGGTTACATCCAGGTCTATACGGGCAACGGCAAGGGCAAGACCACGGCTGCTCTGGGCTTGGCCATGAGGGCAGCCGGCCGGGGTATGAAAACTTACATGGCGCAATTTTTAAAAAAAGGGGAATATGGTGAGTTGCTGGCGGTCAAGCGTTACCTGCCGGAAATGATTGTCATTGAGCAATTCGGATTGCCTGAATTCCACCACCAGGAGAACGGTGTCAGCTCTGAAGAAATCGCGGCGGCCAAAGCGGGATTGGTCGCTGCCGCTGCCGTCATGGCCGGCGGCGATTACCGGATCGTGGTTCTGGACGAGATCAACACCCTGCTGCATTTCAAGATCATCGCCGTCGAACCAGTGCTGCGTTTCCTGGACCAAAAACCTAAAGATGTGGAGTTGGTTTTAACCGGACGTTACGCGCCGCAAGCCATCATTGATCGCGCCGACCTGGTGACCGAGATGAAGGAGATTCGCCACTACTACCAGAAAAACATCCAGGCCCGAACCGGGATTGAAAAATAGTTTTTTTTCTATTTGAAAAATTATCCCATAAAACAGGACAATTCTTATTTTACAGGACATTTCCTAGCATAGCTATCCTGGCAGAATATCCCGAATTCCTATCCTTAATTATTGAATGGAGAGATCTTTGCTACGCTTTTGGAGCCCAGGGTCGTGATAGAAGACTGGAGACGGGAATATCCCCAGTGCCGACTACAAAGCTTTCTGGGCTATAAGCCTCCGGCTCCGGAGACTTTAAAGCTTGAAAATCTTACTGTACTGGTGACGCCATGATTGGGGGCGGACCACTCCGGTGCTAAGGCCAAGACATGGATTGGCATATAACATGCTTAATTATTATTAATAAACGATAGCTAGCATGAAAAATTGTCTAATGAAAAAAAAGTATCAGAAAGTGTTCAAAAGGACGCAATTTCTATTGCTCTTGACTTTTTATTCTTTAAGGTTTATAAATATTCTATATCCGTTAAATATTTTAGATTAAGGAGGAACGTACCATGAAAAAAGTTTTATTGTTGGGGTTGATTTTTTGTTTTTTATTCACCATCCAGGCTGCCGAAAAAGTAACCCGTTTGGGACAGCATCCTTTCTATAAAAGCAAGGATATCCAGCCCGGCGACTTGAAAATAATCGCCGTGGACAAGGCTGGTGATGTCAAAATGGGCTTTGAAGAAGCCGGCAATGGCGACCTGGTTTTCGCTTTTCTCGAACAGATCCAGAAAGCCGATGTCCAAACCGTGGAATTGAACCCCGGTGACGGCCTGCAGTGGATGTTGTTCAAAAAGGGCAAAAAGGTCCAGGTCTTGAAAGATGTCGTCTGGGCTGGGAAAAAACCGCTTGTCGCCTATGATTTTACTATTTTCCGGGATGGAAAGCTCTATGAATTCATCGTCCCCAAGATTTGCGGCAACGTTTCGCTGAAGAATGTCACAGAAGCCCCCGCCCCGGTCTGCGCTCTGACTGTTTCTCCCGAACAAGTTGAAATCGGCCAGCCGGTGAAGATCGATGTATGTGGGTCGCAAAATGCCCTGAAAAGCACGGTAATCATCAAAGACTCTGCCGGAACGATAATTAAAACATTGGATTTGACTCCGGAAAACTGCACGGCTGAAGTCACTTTTGATAAGATCGATGAATATACGATTTCAGATATCGCAGAAGGCCAGTACGCCATGAAATCGAATCCCTGCGAAGTAATAGTCAAGATGCTGGAAGTCGTCGCTCCGGTCGTCGCTCCGGTCGTTGAGAAAAAGAATCCGCTGCAATTCCTGATTGAAGGCGGTCCCGGACTTTTAAAAGGAACCTACACGGGCATGGTGTGGGCCAGAGGCGGATTGGTATTTAATTTCGTACCTGATTCGTTGGATTTCATCCTTTCCGTGGGCGGTGGCATCCCACTCAAAGGCGCTCCTTGGAAATCGTTCCTGATGGGCAACGCGCTGCTGAACCTGCACCTCGGAGAGGCTTATGTGGCGGGCGGCCTCGGTTTCAGTACCAAGGATTGCGATCGGGTGGACAAGAAGGGCGGCATCGACCTGGTCGGCGAAGTGGGCATCAACATTTTCCACTCCAATGATTCGGTCGGCTCGATCTTCGGCGAATTGCGCGCCCCGGTCATCACCAAGGACCGTAGCTTCGATCGCAACCACAAGCTGCTTTTGGGTTTCCGCTACATCTTTTAATTCAATAAAGTCGCCACTCTTAAGTATTGTTTATGGAAAGGGCCAAGGTCAATAACTTGGCCCTTTTTCATTTATTTCATTCCTGATTTGTCCGTCAGGCCTACTGACGCTTGACAAGTCATTTTTTTAGCACTTATAATGCTGATAAAGAGAGAGCAGAATGAATAAAAAATTGTTCCTGATTGGCTTGATGCTGATTCCCTGTCTGCTTTTAGCCCAAAGCCAGGATATAAACCTTGGGAAAATCAATTTTCCCCTGGCCTATATTCATGCCGGCCAAGAGTTCCCGCACGGGGAGTATGAGGTCGTTTTAACTGTGAAAGACTCTGTCCCCTTTTTTAATGTATATAATTCCAAGCAGGAGCTGCTATTTGAGGAACTGCTCATAGTCAAAGCGCATTCCGGAAGTAAAATGGCTTCCCCCTATCGTTTGAAAAAAGAATTTTTAAAAGATGATGAATACTTTCGCATTAAGGTCATCGAGCCCGAACAATGGTTGATTGGCTATTTTCTTGTTAAAAAGTAAACCGCTGCCGATCGGGATTTAAGCGCAGCTTAATCTTCGTTGCTTTTGTCTTCAGTTTTAAAATAATTGTAAATTTTCTGGTGTTCCTCATCGTTGCAGAATTCCAGAGGTTCGCTGCCCGGCAAAAAGGCTTCGCTGAGAGGGTAAAGGCAGTCGGGAGTCAGCAGCTTGCCGGTGTATTTATCGATAGCGATCATATAAACACCAGAGGGAACACGGAATTTATTAGTTTCCGGATACTTGCTTAAATATTTTCCCATAAAGGAGACAAAAATAGGCGCTGCCGCCTCGGAGCCGGTTTGTCCCATACCCAGGCTTTTTTTCTGATCAAATCCCACCCAGATGCCGACGGTCAGGGTGGGGGTGAAGCCGATAAACCAGGCGTCGGTGAAATTGTTGGTGGTGCCGGTTTTCCCGCCGATGGGTGCCGGCAGGGCACGCGCCTTCCAGCCGGTCCCCGATTTGACCACACCCTGCAGCAGGTAATTCATGATGAAGGCAGTTTCCTTTTCGATCACCTGCTTGCGCTCGGGGAAATTTTCTTCAATGATATTGTTGTCCAAATCGCGGATACTGCGGACAAAATAGGAATTGACCCTGATGCCGTAATTGGCGAAAACCGTATACGCTTCGACCATTTCCTTGAGCGTAACTTCGAATGCACCCAGTGCCAGAGACATGTACGGCTTTAGATCGGAGCTGATGCCGAATTTCCTGGCATAGTCCAGGCCCACGGCCGGAGTAATGGCCTGCAGGATACGAGCCGTGACCACGTTTCGGGAAAGTTCCAACCCGCGCCGAAAGGTCAGCGGTCCTCTGAAATCTTCTTTATAATTTCTCGGTTCCCAAAGGAGCCCCCATTCATCCACATAGGAGAAAGGTTCATCCTGGATGATGCTGGCCGCCGAGAAGCCATGTTCCAATGCCGCCGTGTAAATGATTGGTTTAAAGGTCGAACCGGTTTGCCGCAGGGCTTGAATGGCGCGGTTGAATTTGCTTTTTTGAAAAGCGTAACCCCCAACCATGGCCTTGATTTCACCGGTTTTATTGTCAACCGCCAGAATGGCGCCTTCGACTGCCGGTTCCTGCTCCAAGCCCAGTTCAAGCTTCTTTTTCTCCCGGTCTACAGCCAATATTCTAAAGAGGGCGACATCGCCTAATTTAAAGAGACGCGTGAGATTTTTTCTTGTCCATTGGGCAGTGGCTGCCTGCATCTCGCCGGTGAAGCCGGCGATGCGCACCGTGGCCTTGGTTTTGTCCACAGCCAAAATCACCCCTTCGATAATTTGCCCGGGTTCGATCTTGGTGTTTTTCCAGGCCGGCAATTGGTATTTGTTGATGTTCAGTTGGTTTTCCGGAAGGTTGAACAGTTTTTCGCGACTGCGCCAGCCTCGGTGCTTGTCCAAAGCCCGCAGCCCTTCCCGTAAAGAATCCTCCGCCCATTTTTGCATTCCTCCGTTCAGGGTGGTGAAGACCTTCAGGCCGCCTTTGTAGAGAAGATTGTCGCCGTACTTGGCCTCCAGATATTTGCGGGTGTCTTCGGTGAAATAATCGGCCAGGGATTCATTGCCGGCGTCGAACGGTTTTTCGGGAAGCTTCGCGGCCAATGCTTCCTGGTATTCCTTTTTGCCGATGAAGTTGAGCAGCAGCATTTTCAACAGCACATAGTCCCGCCGCTTGAGAACGTTTTCGGGGCGTTTGAAAACCGAGTAAAGTCCGTTGGGATTGGGCACAATGCAGGCGATCAGGGCGGCTTCGGCCAAATTGATTTCCTTGACGGTTTTGCCGAAATAGTAACGGGCAGCCGCTTCGACGCCATATATGCTGCCGCCTAAAAATATCTTGTTGCAGTAGAAGGTCAAGATCTGGTCCTTGGTATATTTTTTTTCAATTTGGATTGCCATCAGCATTTCCTTCAGTTTACGGCTGAAGGTGTATGCGGGAGTCAGGAAAAGACCTCTGGCCAACTGCTGGGTGATGGAGCTGCCGCCGCCCCATTTCTTGTGCAGCAGCACGCCGCCGACGGCGCGGATGAATCCGCGAAAATTAATTCCCCAATGGGAGTAAAACTGGTTATCTTCGGCACTGACAATGGCTTTTTTGAGGATTTCAGGGATATCGGCGCTTTTGACAATCACCCGTTTTTCAATGGCGAAATCCTTGATTGCTGAATTTTGATCGTCATAAATGGTGGTCATAACCACGGGCTTGATGTCTGCCAGATTTTTTATTTGCGGGAAACCCTTCTGATAAACGAGAATCAGTCCCAGCAAAATTCCCAGCAGCATGGTGACCAGAATGCTGCTGCTGTAGAAAAAAATCTTCAAATGTTTGATAAAAAATTTTTTCATGAGGACTCATAGTATACCATATCTGCAGCTTCAAAAAAAACTGCTAACCTGACCTGAGGGTGTTGATTTTTCTGACTTATTTTTCTATACTGTGCTATAGAGCCTTATAGCAAATTCAAAATTTGTTCTAAAAAGCTAACAAATTTTGAATTTGCTATCTAAGGCTCTTATCCAGCTCTGCTGGGTCAGGTGGTGCTATGATCAAGGGAATCGGCGTGGACCTGGTCGAAATCAGTCGGGTGCGGAAACTGCTGGAGCAGGACAATGGCTTTGTCGAAAGAATTTTCACCGCCCGGGAAATCGGCTATTGCGAAGGCAAGTACTTCAAAGCCCAGCATTACGCGGCGCGTTTCACCGCCAAAGAAGCTTTTTTCAAAGCCCTGGGTACAGGGTTTCGCGACAACATGAGCTGGCAAGATGTTGAAGTGGAAAATGATGCACTGGGCAAGCCGCAACTCCGGCTGGCAGCGGCGGCGCTGGAGAAATTTAAAAATAAAAAATTAAAAAGGGTGTTCTTGTCGCTTTCCCATACCAGGGATATGGCCGTTGCCCTGGTCGTCATTGAGTAGTATCCCCTGATTTGAGGATTTGGCAAGCGGCGGCAAGCCCGCATTTCTCACAGATATTGTCGCGAAATTGCGCAGATGGGTATGGGTACAAGGAGGGCGACCGAGGAGACTGGAGACGTACTGTTAGTACGATGAAGGTATCCGACCAAGCCTGACGCCGTAGACATGCCCATATCCGCGATTGCAGCAAATATTTGTGAGAAATCCGGGCTAAAGCGTTTACTTTAACTTGATCAGGTTGGAGGTGATCATTCCGTAGATGATGCGCGCCGTATCGAATATATTGACCGCGCATTCTTTGGAAATCTGGTTGATATTCCTTTTACCGTCGATTTTGCCTATGACCACCCATTCCAAGGTTGAAAGGGAAATTTTGCGGCGTTCCTGGCGGTCGATGTCGTTGAATTCGGGAATGGCGTCAATGGAGCCGATTTTTTTGCGCAGCAGCTTCCATTCGTCGATGCGGCGCGCCGATTCCATCAATAAAGAGGTGATCGGCCGCTGAATGCTGGTGGGAATATCGGAATCCCCTTCTTCAAAAACAAATTCGCCTTCGTCCCAGGCGATTAGGGTGAAAATGGCATCTTCGCCCTTGAATGCCTCAACTTCGGCATGAATTATTTCACCTTTTTTCAGGTAAATCGTCCCTTGCTGGCCATTATTGCGGGTAAGGATGAACCGGCCAGTTTGATTGGAATTGGAAACCAGCTGGATAATATCTGCCAAATTAATAGAAGTTAGTGATCCCTTTAAACTCATTTATCTCACTTTAAGAAAATTCAATATTATAGTTTTTTACAGCATTTGTCAATTGTTTTTTGAGATAGAAATAAAAAATGATTATTTAATTTTTGTTTACTCTGGCTGCAAATTTTTTTATAATTGCTCTATGGATTACAAGAAGCGGATGGAAGAACTGGCCGCTGAATTGCTCAAGCAGCAGCATTTGTATTACGTTCAGGCTCGTCCCGAAATCAGTGATGAAGAATACGACCGGATGTTTGATGAACTGTTGCGCTTGGAAAAGAGATTTCCCCAATATACCGGCGCCAATTCGCCAAGCCGCAGGATCGGTTCCGACCTGGACAACGCCTTTCCCGAGCGGCCGCATACCGTGCCGGTGCTCAGCCTGAATAAGCTGTATCAGCCGGAAGAACTTAGGACATGGCTGCTGAAAACCGCGGCCGCCGCCGGAGGCAGCGTGGGCTTTGCCATCGAAGAGAAAATAGACGGCGCTTCCATCGTCCTTTACTATGAGCGGGGGGAACTGCAGCACGCCCTGACCCGGGGCAATGGTTTGGTCGGCAATGATGTCAGCGCCAACGTGCGCACCATCAGCCAGGTTCCCTTGCGCATTGCCGAATCCTCGCGCCTTGCCGTGCGCGGGGAGATCTACATCAAGCGCGAAGATTTTGAGCGCTACAATTCCGGGGTGGCCGAAAAATATGCCAATCCGCGCAATCTGGCGGCCGGTTCTTTGCGCAACCTCAAGTCGGCTCTGGCGGCCCGTGTGCCCTTGAACATCTTTGTTTACGAGGGGTTTTTCCAGAATGGTTTCAGCCGCGACCATCTGGAAATTCTGCAGCGGCTGCACGAGCTGGGGTTCCGCGTCAACCCGCACCTGGGATTTTTTTCCGATGCTGAAGGCAAACGGCTGCGGGCGCAGCAGCTTTTCCCGGGTATCACGGCCGCGCCGGTGGCCGCCGTGGAAGAATACCTGCGCAAGCAGGCGGCAACCCGGGCGGAAGTTCCTTATGATATCGACGGCCTGGTGGTCAAAGTCGTGGAAATGGATATCCGCCAGGAACTCGGGACTACCGCCCACCACCCGCGCTGGGCCATGGCTTACAAGTTCGACTCCCCGCAAGCCCAGACCGAATTGCTGGATGTGCAGGTCCAGGTGGGGCGCAACGGCCGGGTCACTCCGGTGGCGCTGCTGAAGCCGGTGCCGCTTTCAGGCAGTACGGTCACCCGGGCTACGCTGCACAACCAGGACTATATCGACATGCTGGAGCTGGGCATCGGCGACGAGGTCAGCATTTCCAAGCGCGGCGATGTCATCCCGGCCGTTGATGAGGTCCTGGAAAAAAGCGAACAGGCCCCTGGTATTTATAAGTTGCCCGGCCAATGCCCTTTTTGTCAGCTGCCTTTGGTAAAAGAAGGCGCCCACCATTTCTGCAAAAACGAGGCCTGCCCCGAGCGGCGCCGGCGCACGCTCAGTTATTTTTGTGCCAAGGACCAAATGGATATCGAAACCATGGGCGAAAAGACCATCGCCTTCCTGTTCGCCAGGGGCTGGGTGCAAAGCATCCCCGACATTTACAGTTTCGATTACAATCTGCTGGCCGGGGAAGAGGGTTTCAAGGAAAAAAAGATCGCCCGTATCCGCGCCGGCGTCGAATTGAGCAAATCCAGGCCATTTGTCAGGGTTTTGGCCGCTTTGGGCTTTGAGGGCGTGGCCGCGGCCGGGGCGGCCGCTCTGATCGCCTACGGTTTTGACACCATTGACAAGATCATTGCCACCGCCAAAAAAAATGACTGGGAAAGCTTCGCCCAAATCGAGGGCATCGGCGAGACCACGGCGCGACTGCTGATCGGCCATTTCAGCAAGCCCGAAAATCTGGAACTGATTGCCCGCCTGAAGAAGGCGGGTTTAAAATTTGCCGCCGAAAAAACCGGCGCCGATCGGATCAACGATTCTTTCGCCGGCCAAACCTGGGTCATCACCGGTTCGTTTGTTAAATTCAACCCCCGTTCGCTAGCGGCCGCGGCGATCGAAAAGCGCGGCGGCAAGGTTTCGGAAAATGTCAGCCCCCGCACCACCCACCTTCTGGCCGGAGCCGCCCCCGGCTCCAAATTGGCCAGAGCCGAAAAACTTGGCGTAAAAATCGTCAGCGAGGCTGATTTTCGGCACTTGCTGCAGGCGAAGTAATCATCTGGAGGTTTTCTGTGAATAAAACTTTTCCAAGCGGAATGAGGGTGGTGGATTTGAGCCATACCATTGCGCCCGATATGCCTTATTTCCCGGGCACTGAGCCACCCGTTTTTTCACGTCCTTTCACTGTGGCCAGCCACGGGTTTGCCGAGCAAAAAATCACCCTCCTTACCCATAGCGGAACCCATATGGACGCTCCGGCCCATATTTTCGCGGCTGGACCAACTTTGGAACAACTGGGCTTGCCCCATTTTGTCGGCAGTGCCGTGGTCTTGGATTTGACCCGCTTGCCAGCCAATGTCATCGCAATGGACGATCTGCGGCCTTTCCAGCACCTGCTGGCTGGGCTCGATTTTGTCCTCTTGCGCACTGGCTGGTGTGAGCATTGGGGCAATCCAGCCTACTTTCGTGACTATCCGGTGCTGTCTGCGGCGGCGGCGCAATGGCTGGCCGGCTTCAATTTCAAGGGGATCGGGGTGGACACTATTTCGTTTGACGCCCATGATTCAAGCGCTTTGCCGATCCACCGGATATTTTTGGCCAAAAACATCGTCCTTATCGAAAATCTGGTCAACCTGGAAAAAGTCCTTGCCAATGAATTTGTTTTTTGCTGTCTGCCGCTGAAGATCGCTGAAACTGATGGTGCCCCGGTGCGCGCAATCGCTTTGTGGAGAAACCGGGATAAAAAAAAGTAGGCAACTCAGACTGCTGCGCTGATTTCCTCGCCGCGCAGGGAATAAGGTCCGGCGCCGGTTATTTTTACCTTGGTGAAGGTCCCGATCGGCGTTTGGGAATTGAAATTAACCACGCGGTAACTCTCGCTGCGGCCGATGACATCGCCAGCTTTTTTGTGGTGTTTTTCGGTAATCAAAACCTTGATGGTCTGGCCAATCAGTTGGCGGTTGTTTTGCAGCTGGATAGCGGCCTGGAGTTTTTGCAAAGTCAGCAAGTGTTCCTTGGCCTTCGCGGCGGGCACGACTGCGGTCATGGCCGCGGCACCGGTATGGGGCCGCGGCGAGTAGACGAAGGAAAAAACCGATTCGTATTGTACCAGCTCGAGCAGCGACAGGGTCAGGTTGAAGTCGTGTTCATTTTCACCCGGAAAGCCGATGATGAAATCGGAACTGAATTTCATTTCCGGAATGGCGGAGCGGAAAGCCCGGATAATTTGGAGATATTGGGCCCGGGAATAGGTGCGGCACATTTTTTTCAAGATCCGCGTCGAACCCGACTGGGCCGGGAAATGGATGTGGCGGGCGATGTTGCGGTTTTCGGCCATGACCTTGATCAGTTCCCGATCATGGTAGCCGGGGTATGAGGTAATGAAACGGATCCAGGGCACCGGCACAGTGCGGGCCAGCTGCCGCAACAGTTCCGGGAAGGCGCGGCCGCCTTTGGCCTCGTGCCAATGGTTAACATTCTGGCCCAACAAAACGATTTCCTTGAAACCATGATCGGCCAGGTATTCTGCTTCGCGCAGGATGGCGGCCAGGGGCCGATACTTTTCTCGGCCGCGGGTGAAGGGCACGATGCAGTAGGAACAGAAATTATCGCAGCCCTCCATGATGGAGATATAGCCGGTGACTTGGCTGGAGCGGGTGCCGGCAGCGGGAACCAGCTCCTGCCATTGGCGGCTGAAAGCGGCGGCGGTTTCGGCCCGGTGCCCGGCGTCGATCTTGTCGATAATCTCGCCTATACGGTAGAACTGATGGGTGCCGACTACGTAGTCCACTTTGACTTTTTTCTTGAAAATATTCTCTTTTTCCACCTGGGCCACGCAGCCGGCGACAATGATTTTCTTGGACTGCGGAAACTGGCCGATATAGGAGAATATTTTTTCCTGGGGTTTTGCGCGTACGGCGCAGCTGTTGACGATGATGATATCGGCCGCCGCTGCGCTGCCGCTGAGCTGGAGTCCCTTATTTTCCAATAAATGGCGGATTTTTTCCGAATCGTTGACATTCATCTGGCAGCCGAAAGTCTTGATGAAAAAAGTCATGACTGGGATTTGACAAGGAGAAGTTCAGCGGCTTTCAGCACGTCGGCATTGATGGCGCTCCCGGCCATCAGGCGGGCGATTTCCCTGACCCGGGCGCTGTTTTCCAGGACCGTGGCCGTGCTGAAGGTTTGATTGTTTTTGAATTCTTTATTGATCAGGAAATGGCGGTCGGCAAAGCGGGCGATCTGGGGCAGGTGCGAAATGCTGATCACCTGGTTTTGGGCGGAAATTTTGCGCAGTTTTTCGCCGACGAATTCGGCCGTTTTGCCGCCGATGCCGGAATCTATTTCGTCGAAAATGAAGGTGGTCCCCGATTCGTCGCTGCTGATGGATTTCAGCACCAGCATCAAGCGCGACAGTTCACCGCCCGAGGCCACGTCTTTCATGCGTCCCAGGGGTTGGCCGGGGTTGGAACTGAAGTAAAATTCAATTTTGTCGGGTCCGGTTTCGCTGATGTTTTCCGGGCTGGGCTCGTTTTCTTCAGTGCGGACTTCGAAGCGGGCTTTTTCCATTTCCAGATAAGACAGTTCTTTGACAATCGCGGTGCTTAGTTTTTTGGCATTTTTCTGCCGGCTTTGCCGGAGTTGCGCCAGCAGGATTTTATACTCGGCCAGGGCGCGGCTAATTTCCTTTTCAATATCGTTCAGGGAAAAATTAAGGTTGAGCAACTCGTCCCTTTCCTGGCGCATTTGCTTGTATTTATCCAGCAATTGTTCCAGGGTGAGTTTGTGCTTGGCTTTGAGTTTTTCCAGGCGCGACAATTTTTCGGAAATTTCATCAAGTTCGTTTTCATTGTAGTCGACTTTTCCGGCCATGGTGTTTAAAAAGCTGGATATTTCCGGCAGCAGGTTGAAGAAACGGTCAATTTCGTCTTTCAAATGGCTGAATTCCGGAAACAATGACTCTAAATAAGCGGCGGCGGCCAGGTCCCGGGCCAGCAGGTTGTAAACCGATTGGTCTTTTTGATAAAAATCCTGAATCAGAATGTCGGACTTTTCCAGGATCGATTCGGCCTCGGCCAGAATTTTCAGGCGTTCCTGCCACAACTGCTCATCGCCCTGGTGCAGATTGAGGTTTTCGATTTCGCTCAGTTGAAAATTCAAATAATCAATTTTTTCCCCGGCCTGCATATTTTTCGCCTGCAGCTCATTCCGCTTGGCCTGCAGACCGCGAATGGAGCGGCATTTTTCAGCCATTGCCTGCAACAGGGCGCCGTGTTGCGCAAACTGGTCGAGGAAAACCTGGTGGTTGGCGGTGTTGAGCAGAAAAACGTGGTCTTTCTGGCCGTAGATGTTCAGCAATCCTTCGGCTTTTTCCTTGACCAGGGAAAACGGCACGAGTTCACCATTGAGATAAGCCAGAGATTTGTTTTTGGCGATTTCCCTTTTTAAAATAATTTCTTCGTCCTGCTGCACGAACAAGGCTTCGACGGTTAACTTATCCTTGCCGTTGCGCACGATGTTGGCCGGAGTTTTTTTGTTGATCAGCAGCATAATCGCGTCTATGAGAATTGATTTCCCGGCTCCGGTTTCTCCGGTCAAAATATTCAGGTTCGCTGAAAAATCAAGCTCGACTTTCTCCACCACCGCCAAGTTTTCAACTTTGAGATAGGAAAGCATCAGCTCACATTAATATTTTTCTCAAAATGTGTAGAAAATGGCCAGGGACAGCTCGGTCCGGGCCAGGAAACTGGCTTTGATGGTCAATTCCCAGTTGTCTCCGATTTCAATCAGCGCACCGGCCAGCGGGCCGAGGAGGGTTTTTTGATTGTAGGGAATCGCCTGCAGGCTTGGCAAGTTGGCGATGATTTCGCTGGCGGTGAATTTCCCGTGCAGCAAATTCAAGCGCGCGCCCGCAAAGATAGTTACGCCCGTAAATCCCTGATATTGCAGGGTCGCATCCAGGGTCAGTAGCGTAAATGAATTCTTGCCCTTGAAAGTGCCGCTGACCTGCGGCGACAGAATCTCCCATTCCATTTCCTGGGCCAGAGGAAAGTCAAATTCGCCGCGCAGGTTCAGAGCAAAATCATCTAAGCTCAGAGGTTCGGAAATGATGGCCAGTCCCAGCAAAAATCCGGAAAATGTGCTGCGGTTCCAGCGCAGGGGGAGCGGCAGCTGGGCAAAATCAAGGCTGTTTTTATTATGGGCCGAATGATAACCGGCCAAAACCTCCAGTGAGAGATAATCAAAAATGTCCGCCTTCAATGCCAACCTGGAAGTTATTAAATTCAAAGTATCCGCTGTTTTTTGTTCTCCGCTTAGAATGTTCATGGAAGTGTAGGAAAATTCCAGGCCGGGATTGAAGGTGATTGTTATTGGCCGCGGCTTCGATTCCGCGGCTGAAATAGGGGAAAAAATGACAAGCAAAAGAAGCAGTAAAAACCAATTTCTCATGGTAGCTCCTGACCCAGCAGAGCTGCGAAGTACCCTGCAAGGGTGGATAAGAGCCGTAAATAGCAAATTCAAAATTTGTTATAAGGCTCTAACAAATTTTAGAATTTGCTATACGGCTCTGAAAAATATATACGTGAAATACCCCAAAATGTCAAATGGTTTTCGTTTTCAGAAAATGCTATACTCGTTGGTGATGGATAAGCGAATCATCCGCAGCCGGCATGTTATTTTGAGGCAAAAAAATTGGTAATCAAAATATGGCAGGGTTCCCCCGATTTTTTCTTACTTTGTTAATATTTTTCCTGGTTGTCTTGCCCTTCCTTCCGGCCATAAAAGGCGCCCTGGTCCGGGACTATCGATCCGAGACCTAGGCTTGCTTATTTCGCCGGGTTCTGGTATCTGTTTATTCAAAGTGAGGCTGAGGTGAAGGTGAAAGATGAAGGGTTGAATCCAGCAAAAGGGCCGCGGGAGCAATCGATTCTAAAGGCCTTGATCTGGGTGTTGCCCTTTGCCGGCCTGCTGCTGTCGCTGTCCCTGATTCCCTACCAGGTGGACGATGCCTACATCAGTTACCGCTACGCGCAGAACTTTGCCGCCGGAGAAGGTCTGGTTTACAACCCGGGCGAAGCCGCGAGTGAGGGCTTCACCAGCCCATTGTGGTTCTTGCTGCTCAGTCTGGGGGCCGGGTTCATGCGGATGGAGCTACTGCCCTTTTTCAGCACTATCCTGGGGCTGCTGGCCTATCTGGGGCTGCTGCTGGTCTTTGCGCGGTCTTCCCGGGCTGAACCGCAGGTCATGCGCTTGCTCGGAATACTGGTGCTGGCCCTCTGGCCTGGATTGGTTTTCTACGCCTCGACCGGCATGGAGACGCTGCTCTTCGTCCTCTGCGTCCTTGTTTTTCAGTGCGCGGCTTTGGAACTGGTGCCCCGAAAGCTGGGGCTGGCGGCCGCGTTTCTGTCCATCTGGATCCGGCCGGAAGGCGGCTGGCTGATCGCAGCGCTTCTTCTCTCCTTTCTGCCGTTTGGCGAACTACGGCGGCAGCTCTTATCGAAGCGGATCGTTTGGCAGGTGACGGCGCTGATTGCCGGCGGGGCGCTGCTGACCGGGCTGCGCTGGCTGCTGTTCGCTGACATCCTTCCCAATACCTTTTACGCCAAGCTCCCCGATTATGCCGAAGGGCTTAATTACCTCAAAAGCTTTATACTGAGCTGGCCCGGCATGCTGCTGACAGCCCTGGCCCTCTTGGGTGCGTTGTTGGGAGAACTGCGGCACCGATCGTTTTTCCTGGCCGGCTTAGCCTGGCTGGCGGCGCCGGTTCTGGAGGGCGGGGACTGGATGCCGCACTATCGTTTTCTGCTTCCTGCAGTTGTTTTCCTCGTCTTGGCGGCCCTCGGCGCGGCCCATGCCCCCCAAAAGTCCCTGCGTTGGGGAGCGGGAGTCCTGGCCCTGATCCTGGCCGGCCTGCTGGGCTGGCAGGATCTAGCGATTGTGCGTCATGCCCAGGACAGCTACGACAAGGTGGTCATACGTGAGATGGCGATTGCCAAGTGGGCCAGGGAGAATGGTGTCGTCTCGCTGGCCAGTGTGGACATCGGTGTGCTGGGCTACTATTCAGGGGCGAAGATCATTGATGTGGTCGGGCTGATAAATCGCCGCATTGCCCGCTCAACCGGCGGACATCTCGCTAAGCAGTTCAACCTGGATTATGTTTTCGCGGCAGGCAAACCCGAATGCCTGATTCTGCGTTCGACCATCCGGCCGGTGATTGAAAACGGGCGATTGACGCGCTGCCGGGCTGGGTCAGAAATCGAACGGCGCCTCTTTTTCGACCCTCGCCTGCTGACGGATTACCGCCTGGTAATGAGTCTGGAAGTGGAGAAAGAGCCACGGCAGTCCAAGCTGCTCTTCCTGCGTAAGGACCAGCCGTCGGCCCGAAAGCTGACCGCCGTTGCCCGGATTGTTTTTTAGCACCCGCTACAAAGCGGGAGATCATTCAGCGGCTGGTTCTTTTCCCGTAATAGACCCGCAGTAACCGGTGTAGGCGATGTCTTGGAGACAGGAGATCGAGCTTCAGAGAGCGCATCTTTTCCAGCCAGTCCCCAGGCTGCCTTTTCCGCCATGAAGGAGAGGACCATCAGCGGTCGGTAGTAATCGTAGCCGGAGCTCATTTGGCTGGTGGATGCCCAATAGCCGCTGCGGAAAGAGGCGCTCAAGGAGAATTCTCCTTTAAGGAGATCATTTTCCAAAATCATGGGTTTGGAATCCCAGATCAATTCATGTTTCAAGGTGGGAAGATAAACCAGCAGAGGCAGCATGACCAGCAAGCAGAAAAACAGGATCTTATTGAATTTCACTGGCAGTTATTTTAGCAGAGGAGATGGGGATATATCAAATGTCAGAGACTTATTTTCTTTCATTTAAAATAATAACGATGTGACTTCAGTCGGTCTGGAAATAAACGCGTTCAAGGTTTTTTTTGAATTCCGCCGGCGAATATTTAGGCAACAGTTTTTGGCCGCGGGCAATCAACGCCCTTTTGGTTTCCGTATTCCCCAACAGATTTCCGATTTTTTCCGCCCATTCACCAGGATCAAGGGGATTGTCTACAAAAATTGCCGCATCAGCGAGGATCTCCGGCAGCGATCCTGAGCGGGAAACGACCGCCGTGGTTCCGCACTGCAACGCCTCGAGTGGCGGGTAGCCGAAGCCTTCATTTAAGCTAGGAAAGACGAAGGCGGCGGCATTTTTATACAGATAAGCCAGCTGGCTGTCGGGAACGTAGCCGGCGAATGTTACCAGTTGGCGGTCTTGGGACGGCATCCCTGAGAGGAGCTGACCGATCCTGGTTTCAGTGATTTTTCCGGCAACGACCAGCGGGATCCGCAACCTGGAGATGGCCTGCAAAAGAGTTTCGATGTTTTTCGATCGATCGGCCCCTCCCGCGTATAGCAAATATTCGTCAGGCAGGGAAATAATTGGTTTAATTGCTTTGTCGGGAGTGAATTGTCTGTCGAGCATGCAGTGAAGAATTTGGATTCTTTTTTTATCGATGGGAATGAATTCCATCAAATCAACTGCGGTTTTGGCGGAGATAGCCAGCACCGTATCGGCGCGGAGGGCTGATTGGATGATCCTTTTGAAAACCAGCCGGTGCCGCAGGGGGGAAAACTGCGGGAACTTCAGGGGGGTCAGATCAAAGACAGTCAGGATGTATCTGGTCTTGGGCGTTCTTCTGGGCAGGGCGTAGGCGGTCGAATGGTAGCAGGTTATGCCATGGCGGGAAAACACGCCAGGCAAGAAGATGGAATCGGTCCAGGTGATCATCCGTCGGGGCGCGGGGGTGAAGATCCGGCGGGACGGAGGAGGCGCGGGGGCATTACCACGGAAAAAGAGGAACTCGGCCCGCTCCTCCGATTCGAAAATCTGGGCGATCTGGTTCACGTACCTGCCGATGCCGCGGGCGGCTGAGTAAGTCTGCAAGGGGCGGCCGTCGATCAGAATGTTCATTGCAGTTTCCTGATTTCCCGCAAATATTCTTCCGCCGCTCTTTTCCAGGAAAAATACGGTTTGCGTGATTGCCAGTGGTTCAGCAACTGCCGCTTGACTTCTTCCTCCTGTTGCAGAAATCCGGAAATGGCTTCGGCGATGAGTCCGGGATCAGGCCAGTCCACGAAAAGGGCGATATCCCCATATAATTCTGCCAGCGAACTCCGGCGCAAGAGAAGAGATACAGTGCCGCAATTCAGCGCTTCCAAGGGCGGTAAACCGAAGCCCTCGTATTCGGAGATATAAAGGAAAAGGGAAAGGGAAGAATAAAACGCATTGATCTCATTTTCGGGAAGCCGCTGCAGCCAAAGAATATGCGGATCTTTCAATTCATTTTCAGGGATGGAGGAATCGTAACTGTCACCCACTAGCAACAGAACCATGTCGGGATACTGTTTATGAACTATCTTGAAGGCGGAAATAATTTCAGGAATATGGCGGCGTTTGAAAAAACTGCCCAAAAATCCGATCAGGCGTTTCCCGCCAAGTCCGTATCTGGCTTTAAAATCTGCGATTTCGCTGTCCCCGGCGCGCCGGAAATTCTCTGCGATGCCCAGGTGGATCCTTTTCACTTTGTCTTCAGGAACAGCCATGCATCTGATTATTTCCGCTTTTGAAAAATCGGAATCGGTAAATATAACTTTTGCTTTTTTAAAGCCATGGCTGCTGGCGAAGCTCCTGTACATACGGTTGGCCGGCGAATAGTTGTTGGGCAATGCTTTCCAGGAAATGTCGTGGACAGTCAGAATTGAAGGGGTCGGCAAAAAAAAGGGGAGTGTGTAATTGGGCGACCAAAAGAGATCAAAGCCGCCGCTGGCCACCGCTTTTCTGAGCAGCGTGTTTTGCCAGACAAAATAACTCCCCTGCTTATTCAGAAGCTTAATGCGCAGGTTCGGGAAATCGAAATGAGCTTCGAAGTCTTCTTTCAAGAACAAAGTGTATTCGTTTGAGTTATCCAGTGGAATCAATTCCTTAAGCAGGCAATGGAAATAGCGGCCGACCCCGGTCATGCTGGAGGAGAGACAGGCACTGTCCAGGGCGATTTTCATCAGCTTTTTCCTGATTCCTTTTTGACTTCAGCAACAATCAAGATGCGATTCGCCCATAGCTGTGCTGGAAGCAGTAACGACAGGAATTTGGCTAGCAGTGATTTGATCCCAAAGCGGAATTTCAGCTTCCCATTCTTTAATGCATAGAGGCCGAAATGGTCGTTGAAGTAGCTTGAATCAATGATCTGCATTCCCGCGCTTTCCAGCATGAAGGCCAGGTCGTCAAGGTTGTACAGGCGGATATGCGCTCGCCAATCACCTTTATTAAAGAGGTGGCTCTCCTGCACCGGTCCCCAGGGGGACCTCCGGTAGCGGAGCATCTGGTAGGCAAAACCGAACCACGAGGGATTGTCGGTCGTCAGAATCAGCAGACCGTCTTGGGTCAAGCTCTCCCTGATTTTGCGCAGGACCGGCAATGGGTTGAAGAGGTGTTCGATGGTCTCGAGCAGGGAGACGGCCCGGTAGCGTGCGCTGGCCAGAGGGATTTCCCGGCCCGGATTTTTGCATATCGGATTCTCGCTGTCAATGTCAAAATCGATGAAACGAATATTGGCCGCGTTCAGATTATCCCTGAATTCCGGCGTCATGCCCAGACCGATCAGGTCGATTTTGAGCCGATGGTCATAATACTCATGTAGTAGGGAAGCCCAACCGCCCGGGAAAGGTCCGATGTCCAGGATATAATCATCAGGCTGCAGGGAAATTGATTCGGTCAGTTTTTGCAGAGTAAGCCGGTAGCGATAGGCGTGAAGTTCGGTAAAACTCATGCCGCATACGGTCTTGGGATATGAGTCGCCTAAAATTTCTTTTTGCAGCGGTTTGTATGCCGCCAGCCATTTGCTAAATATTTTATTGTCCATGGACCTGGGGGCGGTCAGTGATTGGAAGTTCCTGAAACTGGAGCCGGTGCCGCTTGTTCATCATGAGTATGATGATACCATTCACTTTATTTTCCTTCAACCATCGTGCCTGTACGTCTGGGATTGAATCCGAACCCCCCTTCAATTTTTACTTCCATTAATTTATAATGAAAGGAAAAAATGAAAGTCATGCTCTACACTTATTCGCCTGTACTGGGGGGAATGCTTCGGCACGTGATCGCTTTGGCTTGCCGCTTGCAGGAAAAGGGTCACGAGACTCTCCTGGTAGGCAAGTACTTCCAGGAAGTGGATGAAAGTATTTCCAGATTGAAGCAACTGGCAATTTCTTTCCACCCGCTGGCGGTTGAAGGTAAATATGATTTCAGGGGTCTGAAGCGGTATGGGGCACTTTTAAAACGGGAGCGGCCCGCTGTGGTTCACTTCCATCTGGGCAACACTTTTGAGTCGCTTGCTCCCTTGTTTCTGACCTTATTTTTGGGTTTTCCGGTAATTGTAACCGAACATTACCTGCCATTTCCGTTTGGGCGGCAGCGGTTGCTGCCATTGCTGGCCAAAAGACTGGCCGCAACCAAGATCAGAAAAGTCATCCTTTTGGGAGAGGCTTTTGTTTCGCCGTACCGGAAATTGGTGCGAATAGATCGGGCGAAAATCGCTGTCATTCCTCCTTTTTCAGAAGAGATGACCGGCAGTGATTCAGTCGAGAATCAGCGGGTGATTGGTTTTGCCGGCCGCTTTTCGGTTGCCAAAGGCGCCGATGCGCTGGTGCGGCTCGCTCCGTTTCTGATCGGTCTGGATTACAAAATCATTTTCTGTGGTCGCGGCGAGTTGGAAGAAGAGGTGGACCGTTTGGTTGCGGCATACCCGGGAAGAATCGAAAAAAGGTTCTATATGGGTGGAATGGAGCGGTTTTATAAGGATATCGGAATTCTGCTTTTTCTGTCCCAAAGTGAGGGGCTGCCGCTGGCGGTATTGGAAGCGATTTCCGCCGGGGTGCCCGTGGTCAGCACGAGGGTGGGAGTTCTGGAGGAGTATTTTAAGGAAGGAGAGGGGATCCTTTATCTGCCTTCAATCGATAAGGACATCATCTTTTCAACTTTGCAGAAATTGACGCATAAAAGTTTCCGGGAGATGATCATTCGTCGGGGGAAGGAAGTTTTCCGCAATAGGCTCGATCCGGCGAAAATCAGCTTGCAGATCGAAAAATTGTATCAGGAACTTGGGGCGTAATGCATTTTATCACTTGCTCTGCTGCCGCTGAAGCCAATGGTTTATTTGCTTCGGCAGCAGCGCTTGCAGCAAAAAACGGTAATTTTTTAGCCTGCCGGGATTTTCCCGGATCGCGATCCATGACATTTTGATGCGGATGGGCCGGGTGGCCATCCGGCTGGAAAGGGAAAAATAGGCCGCTTCGTGAGTCAGGCGGGTCATGACGGACTTAAGTTTCCCTTTGTATTGGTTGAATTGAATAGGGTCTGTCAATGCCATTTTTTTTATTTCGCGTTTAATGATCCGGTAATGATGATCAAGCTGACGGTAACGGGTTGTCTGCGGGTCGCTGATGGCGTTTTTACGAATGCGATACATGATCAATGGCTCAGGGATGAAACAGAAACGACTCCGGTCGGCCAGGCGCAGATACAGGTCCAAATCCTGTGCTCCCGGCAATTCCTCGTTGAATGTTATTGTATCTAAAAGTTCACTGCGGATCAAAACCGTGGAAAGGATAATGAAACACCCTTTGAGCAGCAGCTCCAGTTTGATATCATGGCCCGCGGGAACCAATTCGGAAAAAAGTTTGTGCTGGCCGTATATTTCCGCGGCTGTGGAAAGGAAATTGATCCCGGGATCATTTTCAGTTTCCCTCAGCTGGACATTCAACTTGTCCGGCTTCCAAATATCGTCTCCGTCCAGAAAAGCGATCCACTCGCCGCAGGCCATGGCGATGCCGGTATTGCGGGCTGCCGCCGCCCCGCGGTGGTTTTGGAAAACGGCGCGTACCTTTTCGGGTAGTCGGCGTTGATAGCCGTTTATGATCTCCCGGCTGCGGTCGGTCGAACCATCGTCGACCAGAATGATCTCGAAGTCCTGGCAGGTCTGGTTCAGCACCGAATCGACGGTTTCGCTGAGGTAGACTTCCAGATTGAAAACGGGGATGATCACGGAGACGCGAGGCGATTCGTTCATTTTCCCATCATGAGGGGCTGCCCGACGAGGTGCGTGGAACGCTTCTCTTATGTCGAGCAAAGGCCGGTGTCGAGAGGCGCCAGCCGGTCGATCTTTTCTCTCCAAAAAAGCTCTTCGCTACTGCCATGGATGGACATTTTGGCAAAAATCCGCTGTCTAGTCAAGTGCTTTCCTCGTGCCTCAAGTTGACTGAGAGAGCGAAGTTTCCTATAATGAACTCAAGCTCGGATCAATGGCCACCGTTTTTTAGAAAGGTCATGCGGATTTACGGCTCGCCGGGGTGCGGGCGCGGATGGTTTTTCCGGGAAGCGCGCTGATAAATTGTCATGAATTTATTCTGATCATTTTCGCTTCCGATTGAGGTGCTGTCCAATGAAAATAATCCATCGCTCAGCGACCTTGTTGAAAAAGGTAGCTTCATTCTTGTTGGCCCGTGTTTTTCCGGTTCATTGGAAAGAGATCAATGAACTTAATTACTGGAAAAACAGGAAAAGGGTGGAGGGCTCGCTGTCGAACAGCCATTACAAGTATTTTTACACTGAGCACTTTGGCCTCAACGAGACGTTTTATAAGAAAAAATTCATCCTGGATATCGGTTGCGGGCCACGAGGCAGCCTGGAATGGGCGTCGATGGCCTCGCGGCGCATCGGCCTCGATCCATTGGCCAAAGAATATCTGCGCCTGGGAGCCAGATATCACCAAATGGAATACCTGGATGGTGTTGCGGAAAATATCCCGATTGCGAACGGAAAATGCGATGTGGTGTTCTCATTCAATTCTCTTGATCACGTTGCCGATATCAAAGGCGCAGTGAACGAAATCAAGAGAGTCACCTGTCCGGGGGGATATTTTTTGCTCCTGGTGGAGGTCAATCATCCGCCCACCGATTGCGAACCGCACAATCTGAACCCGAATGATATAACCGAGTTGCTGAAACCTGAATTCGCCTGCGAGAACTTCAGGTTGTACCCGGTAACCGGGAACGGGATTTACGCTTCCATTCTCGCCGGCATTGAGTTCTGTGATCGGGAGAGTTTTACAAAAAGAGGATACATGTCGGCGAAATTCCTTAGGATGGCCGACGCGTAGCTCTCCGTCCGCGGCGGTCTGCGGGACGGAATGGGCACGGTATGAACGGTTATATTTTCATGCTCGGTCGGCGATGAAGCCGCTGCTTTCCGACCGCTCAACGAGAAAGTAACCACGGCCAGGGCATAGCCGTTTTCGGCTAAAAAGCGGCTCAAAAAGCCCTAGCGCCGGGACCTGGCCCCTGGGTGGGGCGAGTAGTAAAAGGAGACCAGGAGAGTATCAACAGCTATGGATTGAAAAGTCGAACCAATCGATTCGTTTCGGTGTTCGTGGCAATCGCGGCGTCGGGACGAGAACCGCAGCCAGACCGGCGATGGCACGGCAGATTTTCAGGAACCACAAAAAAAAGAAACGCCGCCAGGCCGGAACGATTTCGTCGGTGGAAAATTCACTAATAATGTAGGTTGGATGCGGCGGCAGCAGAGCGCGCAGAACAGAGGCCAATGAAGAGGATATGGATCGGGAGGGAAAGCGTCCCGGGAAGAGGCGGGTTAAGTAGCCGTAGCCGATCTTAACCCGGAATTGTTTGCGGAAAAGTGAAAGGGCGCGGCGCGATGGCCACCATCGACACGCCGTGAGAGCGACAGACGGCTGTTACTGCGGCGTCGGCGCCATCATTTGCGACCAGGATCATTACTGCCCGGCCACTGGGCTGTTGAGCGGCGATTGAAAGCAGGGTTTTCTTCAGACCGGCAGCGGCTTTGTAAACCGGGATGATCAGGCTGATGGTATTACTGTCTTGGTCATGGGCAGTCATCATTTTCTCCAATGCATCCCATTGTACACTGCACCATCTGCAAATAAAAGATTCACCATCAGGATGCTTGGTGAAACTGTTTGGATTATCGACTATCTGACAAATGAAGGTTTTTCACTCAGGCAAAGAAAGAATGGTGAATCTGAGCCATAGTAATCGCAAGCATATATCCTTTCCCCCATGACTTATTTTGATAAACAAAAAATGTGAAAATACTTAAATTCCGGTATTCTATAAGAACGATCTATCTTTAGATTCAGACACTCTAATATTGACACGATATTTTTCTCGCCAACGCTCCTGCCAATTTCCCAGTAATGTTCTCCATCAAACTTCATTGGATGATTTACGGCAAAATCACATGACACACTCCTTTTACCCATTAAGGGCAGTTGAAGGCTAACGTAATATGAACGGGATATATGCGGCAGGCTTAACACAACAGTGTTCTTCGCAACTTCAGAAATCCCTTGCACTGCGGCGCGAAAGTGCTCCCATGGCAAATGCTCCAAAACCTGGCAACACAAAACAGCGTTGTATGAATTTGGCGCAAAAGGCAATTTCAGGACCGAGGCCACGAAGTCAGGTTTTAATGCGGGGTCATGGTCGACCGTGTCCACATGGATGCCGGCTTGCCGCAAGACGTAAGTAACCACACCATTGCCTGGACCAATTTCCAACACATTTTTAGCGCCAGAATCCAGAATCTCTTTGATTTGGTAAGCGTAGGCAGTGAATCTGCCAGGATTACAATATTCCGCCGTTGTATAGTGAGACCTGTCCACTTGAACTCTAAGTTGAGTCTCTGTTTTATAATCCGTCATGTTTGTTTTCCCTCATTATGCTTGGTCAATATTTGCCATATAGCTACCAAATCGCGCATTGGTTTATAGCCATTATACATTAAAAGCAGAAAGGCTCCATAAAAAGCAATAAAAGTCGAACCTTTTAAAATTAGAGATACAACATGAGACCGATTCTGGATAAACATGCTCAGTATGGAGACGACGATAACAGCGGCAACACAGGATAGAATAGGCCTGAATACGGCATAAAGAATTTTCCAGAAAGGCAATCCAGCACTTTTACCAGCATAGGCTAAAGAACCAACGGTAGTGATGATTATTGCTATGGAATAGCAATAAGCAACACCGTTAATTCCCCAACGCAATCCAATAAGAAAAGATGCGACAATAATTGGGGTGCCGATCAGCCCCCAAATAAAAACCCGATCCGCTCTGCCAACGGCCAGATGCAGCCATGATTGTGAATTATAAATCGGTTGCAGCAGTCCACCAATTGCCAAATATTTAAAGACATCACTAACAGGTGCCCATGTTGGCCCCAGCAGGATGATGACAATATCATTGCTCGCCAGGAAAGCAATGCCCACAATAGGACCCGAAATAAAACTAAGCATATATAATAAGTGTAAATAGTATTTATGCAAGCGCTCTTTATCTTCATTCAAACGACTCAATGCCGGCACCGCAACATTACTTATCGGGCCTGACATCATGGTTATGGGCAACATGAGGAGCTGATAAGCACGGCCATATAAACCTAATGCCTCCGCTCCGATAAACTTGCCAATGAGGATATTGTCGGCATTCCGGGCAAAGTAATTAATGAAATTGAACCCGGTCAGGTGCCCACCAAACTTGAGCATTTCGCGTACGCCTGTTTCCTTTTGCACCCAACCCGGGATCCATGGGAAAAAGAAAAAGTTGAGCAGTGTGCCAACCAGTGCGCTGGTCAGCGTGCCGCCGACCAGTGCCCAGTAACGCCAACCGAAGCAGGCCAAGACGATCGTCACGACCAAGGTAATGATTTGTGTGGCAATCTGGATGCCGGCCAAGGTGCCGAAGCGCATGTGTCGCTGTTGCAGGGCTTGATGCTGGATCGTCAGGCCACTGATTATGAACGAGAAAGAAAGTGCCACTGTGACGGCCGTCAATTCCGGCTTGCCATAAAACCAAGCAACAAGCGGTGCGCCCGCCAGGACACACAGGCCGAGAATAGCACTGATTACGACATTGATCCAAAACAGTGTGCTGATCTGCTCGCGTGTAATTTCCTCCTTTTGCACGGTGGCCAGCGACAACCCGGCATCCTTGAACATCTCGGCAAATACAATAACGACAGTTACCATGCCAACCAGGCCGTAGTCGCTTGGACTCAACAGTCGGGCAAGAATCACCGTTCCAACGATACGGAGGGCGAACAGTATACTCTGGGAAGTCATGGTGGTCATGCCGCCGCGAATGGATTTAAAAACTAAATCGTCACGCAGATTACTTGAATTGAAAGCGATATTTGGAGAAAGGCGTTTTAGCAAAGTATCCTTGTCTTGATATTAACGATTATAAATTCATCCCCTTTTTCAGGGATACTCTTGGGGATTGCGGGATTGCCAGCGACGCCCCTCGGCGCACATATTCGCGACGTACTGATGGGAAAATCAATTTTGTTCATGAGCCGGTTATATCCCAGGAATGACAAAAGTTCAAGCGCATCGTGTGGAAAAGATGCGGGCGGTGGAGAGCATGATGTGGAAAACCTGGCATGGATTTCCAGAGAAAGGTCTTTTTATGGTCAGCTCAATCTTAATGTACTTTATTTATCGCGTTTCCACAGAAAAAAAGTTCCTCCCAGCTACAATTTCCAGATCAGTACCTATTCATTTTAATCACAGGAGAGGGCCAACTGTGTAGCTTTTCCATAATGGTGTGGTGAAGCCTTGCCGCAACGAGGCAAACCTATAGATTCTCAATCGGTTATACTTTGAGATGTCGCAAGTTGAATTGAGCGCTTCAGTTTTTTCCCGATGCTACGAAGTTAATCATAGCACAGATTCTTTCTTGATCTGCGGCTTCGAGATACGGATGCATGGGCAGGCTGAATATTTCCTTGGCAACCTTTTCGGCGACAGGGAAGTCATTTTTCTGGTAACCCAGGTGGGTAAAAGCTTCCTGCAAATGCAGGGGGATAGGGTAATAAATAGCGGTGGGGATGCCGTTTTCGCGGAGTTTTTTGATGATCTCGTCGCGGTGCGGATGCAGCACTGAATATTGCGCCCAGACCGAAATATTTTCATTGAGGACCTTGGGCACTTTGACAGCACCGGCGAGCATCTGGTTGTAGCGACCGGCAACCTCCTGGCGCAGTTCGATCTCCTCGGAAAATATTTCCAGCTTGGCCAGCAGGACAGCCGCTTGCAGCGAATCCATGCGGCCGTTAATGCCCACGCGCACATTGGTGTATTTGTCGATGCCCTGGCCATGGACACGGATGGAGAGGAGCTGCTCGTAGATGTCTTTTTCATCGGTGAAGATCATGCCGCCGTCGCCATAGCAGCCCAGGGGTTTGGCCGGAAAAAAACTGGTAGCGGCGACTTTGGCCAAAGCACCGGCTTTTTTGCCATATTGACTGGCGCCAAAGCTCTGGGCGGCGTCTTCCAGAACGAATAAATTGTATTTGTCGGCAATGGCGTGAATGGCTTGGTAATCGGCGGGCTGCCCGAACAGGTCCACCGGGATAATCCCTTTGGGCCTTAGCTGTTTTTCCGAAATGGTTTTGACGATCGCCGCTTCCAGTTTGAGCGGATCGATGTTGTATGTTTCACTGTCGATGTCGACGAAAACCGGCGTCGCTCCGAGCAATGCGATCACTTCGGCCGTGGCGATGAACGTGAAGGTGCTGGTGAAAATGGCATCGCCGGGGCCGATTTTTTCGATCATCAGCGGCATGAGCAATGCGTCGGTGCCGCTGGCCACCGAAACGGCATAAGGGGTACCTGTGAAAGCGGCCAATTTTTCTTCGAGTTCGTGAATTTCCGGACTCAGGATATACTGGCCATGATCAAGAACTATTTTAATCCTTTCTTCAAGTTGCCGACGGATCCTTTTCTGCTGGGCCGCCAAATCGATGAATTGCATATCTTTATCTCCTAAGCAGCAGCTAAGCTGCCACCGCTGAATGGGCCAGTCGAACAAATATGTCTTTTTGCCATTGTGCGCCAATCTGTAACTATAGTTATAATATATTATTTTGACATTTTTGCAAACTGGGGGTGGTTTCAATTGCCATGGGTAATGCGCTGGGTGTTAAGAAAAACCAATAGCCGGTTAGATATGCCATTTTGACAAAAAATGGCATTTTTTATGACTTTTTTTGGCAAATACCGTTTAGTCTAAAACGGAAAGCGGCCTGCAAACAATTGCTTTGATTTGGCAATAAAATTGCTTATGAATAGTAGATCTAGAAGGAGGTTCATATGAACAAAAAAGGTTTTACTTTGATTGAATTATTGATCGTCGTGGCCATCATCGGCATCATCGCCGCGATCGCCATTCCCAACTTGCTGGTTGCCCTGCAGAAAGGCAAGCAGAAAGCGACCATGGCTGATTTGAAAACGATAGGCACCGGCATAGAATCCTACATCACCGATTGGTCTTTCGCTCCGCAAGATGCTACTTTCTTGAGTGCCGCTTCGGCAACTTGGTTTCAACCATTCTATATTAAAATTGTTCCCAAAAAAGATGGCTGGGGCGTCCCCTTCCATTACGAGTTTACAGCTAAAACCGATACTTACTCTGTCTGGTCATCTGGGCGTGCTGGTGCTGCAGGTGATAGCGTTCCAACAACCCCCCTGTTGTATATGTGCACTGCAATTGCTGATTTTAACCAAGATATTTGTTTCTCCAACGGCTCTTTCACCGTTGGGCCTGATGTGAAAAGATAATCACGGCGAATTCTTTTTTCAAAAGCGGCTGGAAGTTTGTTCCGGCCGCTTTTTTTTTATTAATTAATTATTCGGCCAGTGAGGTCAAGTATCTATTTTTTCTGCGCCTGGTTTATTTTTTATTTCTGCTCATTCTGACTGTTTTTTTGAGCCGCTTCCACCTGGAACGCATACTTGCTCCAATAAGCGGTGGCATTGCTCTGATCGTTTTCATTTACGGCATTATCCAGAAATTTTATCTTTTCCCCTGGATCCTGGGACAAAAAGGTTGGGATCAATCGCTTTATTCGCAAGGCTTACGGGTAAGGGTTGCTTCGGGCCGCATCTTTGCTATTTTCCCGCTGCCGACCTTGTACGCCATGGTCTGCGGTTTGCTGCTGATTTTCATTATTCATTATTTTTTCAAGGCCCGTGGCTGGCAACGGATTTACTGGCTTGTTTTGTTGTTGTTGGGCGGGTTCAATCTGTTTTTGACCCAATCTTTCGGCGGCATCATTTTCTTTACCGTGGGCGTTTTGTTTTATCTTTTCGTGGCGCGGATCTTCAAGATCAAATACCTGACGCCGCTGCTCATGGTTCTGGCCTTGGTATTTTTCCTGGTCACGGCCATGCGTTTTTCCGAAGCCCGGAAATTGGCTCCGCTTAAATTGCGTTTTGATAATTGGCTGCAGGCCGGCCGGGTCATAGCCGCTGCGCCGCTGCTGGGCGTGGGCCTGGGTAATTATGAAACGGCCGTGCCGGCTTATGTTTATCCGGGCGAACCGGCTTCCATCTATGCCCATAATTTTTTTCTGCAGATGGCGGCTGAAATCGGTATTTTCTGGCTGCTCTTCATATTGCTGCTCGCCATGCCTTGGCTTAAAAAAAATTATAAAAAATTTTTACAGCGCGAGAATGCCCTGTTCATTGCGCTTTGCATCCTGATCCTGTTTTTCAATCTTTTCGATGTGGGCAATTACTTTTTTGCGGCCGGTGTATGTTTCGCCATCGCTTTCTCGCAAGTGTTTGCCTTTGAAGGCCAAACGCGGCGGCCCTATCTTTGGCCGGCAATTATTTTGGCTGTATTATTGCTGGTTAATGAAATCGGCGTTGACCGGCATAAAACGGCCGACTTATTGTTCGTCCGCGGGGAGTACAGCAAAGCGGAGCACTATTATCTCCAGGCCTTGCGCATCAATCCGTTTTCGTACCAGGCGCTGCTAGGCAGGGCTGCCATTGTCGAAAAAAAAGCTGACCTCGTTGGGGCGGAACAAATTTACAGGAAGATTCTGGCTATCTATCCCGGGCAGGGCTATGCCAATTACATGTTCTCGCAAGCCGCTTACCGCCGCGGCGCTTACCTGACCGCCCTGGTTTACGCCCGCCAGGCAGCGGTGGCCAATAGAAAAAATGCTGAATACCAGAGGTGGCATGAATTTATTAAAACCAATTTTACGGATCGGCTCACGCTTTCAAGAGATTGAATTTTCAATTCTTTTGGCCTGGGCTTTACTTTTTCCCGTTAAGCAGTCCTACCTCTATTATTTTGGCTTCGCCGCGCTGCTGGTATTGTTTTCCCTGAAAAAAATCTTCACTCTGAAAAACATTGCCTTCATGCGTGTTTCCATTTTCCTGCTGCTGTTTAACTTGCTGCTGATTGGCAGCGCTTTTTTTTCGCGCCATCCAGGTCAGTCACTTTTATTTGTCTGTGATATTTTTCTGCTGTCGCTCTGGTTTTTCCTTTTTGATATTGAAAAAATTGACGTGAACCGCTACCTGCGCCTGTTGGCCTACGTGATATCAATATCCTCCCTGGTAATTGTTGTTTTTTTCGCTTGGCAAAGCGGCCGCGGCCAAATGGGGACGATTTTCAAAAACCCCATCCTGCAAGGCATCGCCGCGGCGCTGGCCGTCCTGTTTTTTCTCCATGTACTGTTGCAAAAGTTTTCTTACGCTGGCCTGGCGCTGCTGATTATCAATGGTGGAGCGGTGATTGTCAGTGCCTCCAAAGCGGCTTCCCTGGGCCTGGCGATATTCGCCGCGGTTATGATTTTTTCCCGCCGGCGTAAATGGCTGCTATACTTTTTAGTTGTTTTGCTCCTGTTGCTGCTGATTCCCAATCCTTTAAAACACAATGTGGGGCATTCGCTGTACCAGGATCCCTATGTTTATAACCGCCTGGATATATGGAACATGTCGGCCCGCATGTTCCGCGCCCAGCCCTGGACCGGAGTGGGGCCGGACCTGTTCAGCGAGGCGGCCAGGCGTTTTAATTTTCCCCAGGAAAAAGGACCGGCCCGTTATGGCAAACTGCCCGAATCGCCGCACAGCGATTATTGGAAAATCATTACTGAAAACGGTTTAGCCGGCTTGATTTTTGTCTTGCTGTTTTTATTTTTCACCATTCGCCGCATGCTGGCGCCGCCCTGGTCCGATTTGCCCAAAATACTGCTGGCCTTTCTATTGCTGCAGATGTTGTTTTTTAATTTTATTTTCAATCTCTTTTTCCTGCTGGTTTTTATTTTTCTGCTTTATTCTTTTTTTTGGCGGCGTTTGCTTTTTGTTTCACTTGCTCCCGCTTTCAAGATCTTTTTGTCGGGATTATTGTTTTTAATTTTCGTCATTTTTTATCTATTTCCCTTTTTCGCTGACCGCTTGCTGCAAACAGCGGCCGCGGAAAAAAACATTGTCCGGCGCTTTGCCCTGTTAAACCGGGCCGGCCTTTACAGCCCGCTCGATGAACGGGTGCCCCTGGCCCGTGCCCAAATCCTGCGCGGGTTTTTCAAAGCTTCTGCCAACCTGGAGGCTTGGGAGGCCGCCTGGAAAGATTCGCGTGTTGCCCAAAAACTTAATCGCAACAGCAGCGAAGCTTGTATTTTGGAATCGGGATTATTTGGGGATATTCTGGAAAAAAGGATAAAATATCCGGCTTTGGCAGAAGAATTATTAGCCCCGCTGCGCCGGGCCGAAAAACTTGAGCCGTTCAACCCTTTTTTGAAGCTGCAGCAGGCGCTGATTTTAGGCGAGTTTGGCCGTAGCCAGGAAGCGCGGCGCCAGGCGCTTGCCGCTCTGGAACTGGAGCCGGATTATGTCGCGGCCCTGTTTTTCAGGCAGCAATTGGCTGGTTCTCCGGCAGGAGATTCTGTCTTCCAAAAGCGCATTGCCCAAATCCAAGCCAAGGCCAAAGTTCTGCAAGCCAAACCCGGTTCTTATCTTTTCAACCTGTACCAACTGCCGGCCAAAGCCGCCGCCAGGCAATGATCAATCGACCTGCGCTTCCAGCCTGACGAAAACGTAAGGGTTGCGGTAGTCGTTGGTGCGGATCTTGACCATGTTGTTGAAGCTCCCTTTGGTAAACGGGGTAAAAGTGAGGGTGATTTCGGTAGTTTTCTTGGCGCCCAGAACATTGGTTTTAAACTGCAAAGAAACCTCGGGGTTGCAGCTGATTTCGATGATGCGCAAATCCGCGTTACCGCTGTTACTCAGGTTGAGTTTGCGGGTATAGGTTTTTCCGATCTTCACTATGTCAAAATTAATGCGATCGGGTTTGATGTCAGCCTGGGCGAAATCTTTGATTATTACGGTGCCGCTAATGGTCAGGCGGGTTTCCGCAGCGTCGGGATCGTTGCTGGTCACGGTGATGGTTTTGATGACCTTGCCATTGTAGCCGCTGCTATTGAATTTGCTTGAGATCGTTCCTTTTTCGCCGGCTTTATATTCTTTTTTGGCCAATCCGGTCGTGGTACAGCCGCAGGAAGGGATGACATTTTTAATGATCAAGAGGTCGGAATCCGTGTTTTCAAATTCAAAGTTGATGTCCACAATTTTGCCGCTTTCCACTTCGCCGAAATCAATGGTTGTACTTTTGAATTTAATAGCCGGTTTGGCAAATAGCACCGCTGCCAGTAAAAAAATCAAAATAAAAATATTTTTTTTCATTTTTCCTCCAATGCCTTTATTTTTTTTTCGATGAGCCGCAATTTTTCCTTCCAATCCGCTAAATTCCTGACCAGCACCATATTCTTGCGCCAGGCGCTGAACTCCTGATGCGGGATGCCGGCAACGATCATTTTGGTTTTGACCGAGCCGCTGACGCCGCTCTTGGCGGCAATCATGACGCCGTCGGCAATTTTGACATGGTCAGCAATACCCACCTGGCCGCCCATGACCACATTCTCGCCGATTTCAGTGGAACCGGAAATGCCGGTTTGGGACGAAATCATTGTGTTTTTGCCGATATGGACATTATGTCCGATCTGGATCAGGTTATCCAATTTTACGTTTTCAGCCAAGGTCGTTTCTTCAATCGTCGAGCGGTCGATGCAGGTATTGGCCCCGATTTCACAACCAGCGGCGATAATTACCTTGCCCTTTTGCGGAATTTTTACGGGCGTACCGTCGGCGTTGTGGCCATAGCCGAAACCGTCGGCGCCGATGACCGCTCCGGGATGGATGATCACCCGGTCGCCGATTTCCACATTTTCACGGATGACGACCTGAGAATATATCAGGCAGTCGCGACCGATTTTGACGTCGCGATAGATGATCACCCCGGCGTGGATTTCCGTATTTTCTCCGATCTGGCTGTTTTCGCCGACATAAGAGAAGGGACCGATACGGACATTGTTCGCCAGCTGAGCTTTTTCCGAAATGCTGGCATTGGCGGCAACGCCCGTACAGAAAGGCTGCTGCGGCTGAAAAAAATCCAACAGCTTGGCAAAAGCCAACTGGGGATCGGCAACATGAACCAGGTTCGGGTAGTTGATGCGGCTGTCAGCGGCCACGATCAGGGCTCCGGCTTTTATTGCCGAAAGGTCCAGGCTTTCTTTTCCCCTGGCCACAAAAGCGATTTCACTGGGGCCGGCTTTTTTCAGCGCCTGGACGCCGGTGATTTCGCTTGCGGGATCTCCTTGCAACTGACCAGTAACGATTTCAGTGATTTTTTTTAAGTTTGCCATTTTCCTCTTTGTCCAGCAGAAATGTAAATTTGGCGCCGTAGAGCATGATGCTCATGGTCAATTCCATCCAGAATCCGAAAAGAATGATGGCGACGATGGGGCTTTCGATTTTTCGGAGTACGGACACATGGATCAGATAATAGGTGTAGGCCCTTTTAAGCAATTCCCAAAGCAGGGCCGAAAAAATCGCGGCGATCAAAGCGGCGCCTGTTTTGACTTTCTTTTCCGGAATCCATTTGAAAAGGATGAAAAAAAATAAAAAAGTAACCAGAAACGGGAAAATAAATTTAATGAGAAAGGTGTCGATGGATTGGACGAAGGCCGGGTTAATACGGTTTTTGAAAAACAGGCTCTCTTCGGCCAGGGTGTTGATGGTTGATATCAGGCCGGTGAACAGGAATGAAAAAACAATCAGGATGCCGACAATTACCAGCAAACCGAATTCCTTGATTCTCCTGAATAAAATACCGGGCTTGATTTTGATGAAAAACATGTCATTGATGAAGCGGATCATTTTTTTAAAAACCGTGATGCCCACGAACAGGAATATTCCCAAACCGATCAGGCCCAGATCCTTAACCTGGGCGGTCAACTCGCTGGCTTTCTGGAAGAAAATCGGGGCGATTTTTTGAATAAATTCGGGAGAAAAAGGATACATGCTTTTAACGGCGCTTCCCGGGTCGCCGATAAATTTGTTAAAAATGAATGAAAAAAAAATCAGCAGGAAAAACGAGGAAAAAATTGAATAGTAAGCAAGGATCGATGATTTATCGATCCCGTTTTCGCTTAAAAAACATTTCAGCGCCAGCCAGATGTTTTTTAAAATATTGAATGGCGTGAAGGCATTATCTCGTTTTTTCATTGGTTGAAATGGGGGAAGGCGAACAGCCCTTCCCCATTTTTATGTCTACTTAACGGCGTAATTGCCCCATTTGACAAAGAAAAGGATGAGGTCGATAAGCAGGACGTAGATGACCAGGGATTCCATCAGGGCCAGGGCGATGATCAGCATGCCGCGAATCGAATCGGCCGCGGCCGGGTTGCGGGCGATATTGTCCGCAGCGGTGCGAAAAGCTCTGGATTGACTTAAAATTCCCACGATGGCCGCCAGTGTCAAACAAACGCTGCCGATGAGGGTTGTCCAGAAAAACATCGATGAAGTGAGCATGGGCTTGTCAATGCTCTGGGCCGGGAGTGCTGAGGCCAGGATGAGCAGTCCGGAAATGATCAAGAACAGTTTTTTTCTCATGTCTATTATCCTCCTAATTGTTTTTTAATGTTCCGAAGCTATGGCGCCGGCAAGATAAACCGTTGACAGCATGATAAAAATATAAGCCTGCAAAAGGGAAGTGAAAATTGCCATGGCCATCATCGGCAGCGGCGCGATAAAAGGGACGAGCCCGACGACGATGATGATAACCAAATCTTCACCGAAAATATTGCAGAAAAGCCTGACCGTCAGCGACAGCGGCCGGGAAAAATGGGAAATGATTTCGATGGGCGCGAACAGCCAGGCCAGCCACCAGGCCGGCCCGGTAAAAGTTTTTAAATAGCCGATAAAACCGTGTTTTTTCACTCCCTGGGCATGGTAATAAAGAAAAATGAATATGGCGCAACCGGCGGGAACGTTCATATTGGCCGTGGGTGAACTCATTTCGGGGAGAAGTCCGAGCAGGTTGGCCAGGGCGATAAACAACCCCAGTGTGCCCAGGGCCGGTATGAATTTCCGGCCTTCTTTGCCGATCATATCGTCGACGTGGTTTCTAAGAAACAAGTAAAGTGTTTCCAGCAAGGTCTGCATTTTTTTAGGAAATAGGGCCAGGTTCCTGACCGTGAGTTTGAAAAAAATAACCAGGATCACGGTGACGATAAAGGCCATGATCAGGTGGGCGGGAATGGGGTCGGCGTGCAGGCGAAAACCAAGCGCTTGGGCAATGAAACGGATCAGGCGATTGATCAAGCTGGCAATCAGGGGGTTATGTTCCATTGCCTAAACTCCCGCATAATTGGATCAAGCCTTCAATCATGATGGCCAGATAAATGCTGGCGATGCCCTGAATGAAAAAAACAACCCCAATTTTTGTCAGGCGGCTAAGCGCGTAAAAAGTTCCGGCTATGATCAGTAATTTTGCCTGGGCCAATAAAAAAAACATTGTTTTTCCTTTGCCTTTTTTCAACATTCTAGCGGTCGATTGTATCAGCAACACAAAACCGGCGATACTGATGGCGGCGCCCGTGATAGAAATTATACAATAAATGATGCTATTTGTAAAAAAAAAAATTATGATTAAGGAAACGATTTCTACGCCGATCGCTTTTCCGATCACCTTTACGAGAATATCCGGCTTATTTTTTTTGTTCATGGGAGCGGCTGACGGCGAACAAGTTGACAAATCCGGCCAGGATACCGTAAATGATAAAAATAATGGTCAAATAGGGGTCGGTTTTCAGCCATTTATCCAAAAAATAGCCGATGGCGAACCCGACCAGAATGGAACTGGGAAACATCAGGCCAACCGCGGAGTAAGCGCCCCATTTTTTCTTATCTGGCAACGGCGGCATGGCTTTCAATATTCACGCCATGGCAGAAAGGATTTGGCGCCGTTCAATAATCTTCGTCCCCTTCGTCGTCTTTCATATCGAACCCATCCAGATCTTCTTCGGATTCGTCGTCTCCGAAGTTTTCCTCTTCTTCGTAATAGTTCATGGTTTCGAAATTTTCTGCGCCGAACTCGGTTTTGCGTATGGCAATGGTCTTGTGGAATTCATCCTCATCTTCAAAATGCCTGATGAAATTGGCGTCCAGTTCGCTGTAAAACAGTTCCAGATAGTCGTCCTCGATACAGCAAAAAATAGACATATGCTCATCCGTGTCCAGAGCGCCAATTACTTCTATGATTTTGGTCGCGGCGGCCTTCAAGGTGTCAAGCGTTTGCCACGAAATGATTTCGATTTGTTCCATCAGCGCATACTCCTTCGCAAATTTTTATATTTTACTTATTTAGTTTGATAATTTGTTTTTGTCAAGTGTTTTTTAAATAATTTTTCAGATATTGCCCGGTCAGAGATTTATTGTTTTTTATCATGGCGGCTGGTGTACCGCTGAAAAGCATGTATCCACCGCCGTCTCCGCCTTCGGGGCCGAGTTCGATGACATAATCAGCGCTGGCGATCAGGGACAAATGATGTTCGACCGCCACTATGGTATTGCGGTTTTTCAGCAAACGGCCGAAAAGCTTTTTTATTACCGCGATATCGTAGGGGTGAAGGCCGAATGATGGTTCGTCCAACAGGAATAAAATATCCGTTTTTTCCTGATTCAGGTATTTGAGCAGCTTGAGCTTTTGCAGTTCGCCCGTGGAAAGGCAGCTTATTTTTTCCCCCAATTGCAGGTAGCCCATATCGTTGTCCTGCAGGTTTTTCAAAACAGCTTGAACCTGGGGCATATCGGCTCCAAACTCGCGGACGAATTCATCAATGGTCAGGGCCAGGACAGCGGCGATGTTTTTATTTTTATGGGTGATTTTTAAAATATCGGGAGTAAACCCGTTGCCATGGCAATGGGGGCAAGTTGTTTTAACCGCCGGTAAAAATTGCATTTCAATTTCCAGATAGCCCCGGCCTTTGCATTCCGGGCAGCGTCCCAGCGGTGAGTTGAATGAAAAGTGGCCGGGAAGATACCCCAGCAGGCGGCTTTGTTTCAGGGCGGCGAAAAATTCCCGGAGGATGGAGAAAATGTCAAAAAATCCGGCGATATTGGTGCTGCCACGCCTGGAACTGATGCCCGGGTCGAGATGCACGATTTCGCTGTCGCCGGAGATTGATTGATTATTCAGATATATTTCATCATATAAAAGCGTACTTTTGCCGGCGCCGCTGACCCCGACAATGACGGTGAATGCCCGGCGCGGGATTTGGAAATCAAAATGCTTCAGGTTGTGGCTGCCGGCGTTTTTAAAAGTCCAGAATTCGGCCCAGGCTTTTTTTTCAGCAATCTTTTCCGCTGCCAGGTGGAAATATTTCTGGGTGATCGTTGCCTGCGAACTAAAAAAATCGTCCTTGCTCCCGGCATAAATAATTTGTCCGCCTTCAATGCCCGAGCGTGGTCCCAGCTCGATGACATGATCGGCATAGCTTATAATGCGTGGATTATGCTCGACCAGAACGATGGTGTTGCCGTTTTCTTTCAGCTTTTTTAGAAAAAAATCCATCTTTTCATAATCGGCGGGATGCAGGTCGGCGGAGGGCTGATCGATGATCAACAGAGAATCGGAGAGGGTGGAGCCCATGATGAAAGCCAGGTTAATGCGTTGGTATTCGCCCTTGGAGAGGGTGAAAGTGGGACGGTTCAGATGAATGTAGTGCAACCGGCTGCTAATCAAATACTGGAGTTTGGCGGCAATTTCTGCAAAGACCTCATTGGAAATTTTGTTTTGATATAAACTCCGGTCCAAAGCCTTAATCAAGGCATTTGCTTCAGCGATGGTCAGGGCTAAAAAATCGGCGATTGTCCGGCCTGCGATCCGAAATGAAGTTGCCAGACGGTTGAAGCGGCTGCCGCCGCATTCCGGACAGGGGGCAAGACCCGTGGCGATTTCCAGCACTTCACCTAAGCCTTTGCAAGCCGGACAGGCGCCGCGGGCGCTGTTGAACGAAAAAAGGTTTTCGTCCGGGTTTTCGTATTCTTTCTGGCAGCGGGGGCAGAAAAGTCCGACCGGAAAATACAGGGGCCGGCGGTCATGATAGACGGTTATCATATTGCGGCTAAACGCCATGGCGCTGTCAACGGCTTCGAAAATCCGGCTGCGGTTTTCGGGCCGGTTTTCCAGTTCATCGACCAAGACCAGTATTTTCAGATTCCTGCTTTGACTGTCAATGGTGGTTTTACGGCCTTTGCTGATCTGGAAATAGTAACCGCGGTTTATTAAAAATGCAATATCGCCCTGGTAGGCAAAACAAATTTGCAATTGACCGGTTTTGCGCGCCAGCAATGCCTGGATGATTTCATCGATGCTGAATTTTTTGATTTTAGCCCCGCAACCGGGGCAGTAAAAATCGGCGATTTTGGCATAAAGAATGCGCAGATAATCAAAAATATCGGAAGCCGTAGCCACGATGGAGCGGGGATTTTTGACCGGCTTTTTTTGCCTGAAGGCGATGGCCGGCGGCAAATTGTCGATGTGATCGATGTCCGGCTTTTCGATTCTGTCCAGGAACTGGCGGATATACGGGGAAATGGATTCGATGTAACGGATGTAGCCTTCGGCGTAGAGAGTATGGAAAGCCAGTGATGATTTGCCGGCGCCGCTGACACCGACAATGGCCGTGATTTTTCCCAGCGGTATGACGGCATCAATATTTTTCAGATTGTTAGTGCGGATGCCCTTGAGAATGATGTTTTTTTCCATACTTGCCTGTTTGGGAATATGCTCAAAAATAAAATCGATTATATCATTTCAGTCCCGCTAATGACAGGATGGTTTTTTACTTATCATCACGATTAAATGAAAATCGTTTACGCCCGGAGAGACTCGAACTCCCAACGCACAGCTTCGAAGGCTGCCGCTCTATCCTTTGAGCTACGGGCGCGGATTTAAAAGACATTATAACGTTATTCTCCGCTTGCGGCAACAAAACAGAAATATGTTATAATTTTTTCATGGCAAAAAAAATCTCCTTCAGCCGTTCGGTCGTCCAATTGATCAAAGAACGCTATTCCTGCCGCAGCTTCGATGGCCGCGGGTTGGAACCGGATATTCTGGCGGCGCTGGAAAAATTCCCGGCCGACCTGGAATTACCCTTCAAAAACAGTATCCGTTTCGGTATCATCGACAAAGAGCGGGTGCGAGCCGAAAATGTTTTTTCCGGCGGCAGTTACGGGCTGATCAAGGGCGTGCGTTACTATATGAGCGCCCTGGTCAAAAAAGACGCCCCCCGCTGCTGGGAAGATGTCGGTTTCGGCTTGGAAACGACTATTCTATATGCCACTTCCCTGGATTTGGGCAGTTGCTGGATCGGCGGCGTTTTTGACCGCAAAAATTTTGGCCGGGCCCTCGGTATCCTGGAGGATGAAATGCTGCCGGCGGTAGCAGCTGTCGGCCGGCCGGCCGCGAAACGATCCCTGCGCGACCGCCTGGTGCGCTGGAGCGCCAAAGGCGATATGCGCAAAGATCCGACCGCGCTTTTTTTCAACAACGATTGGCAAACATCATTCCTTTACCCCGATTTTCCGCAATGGGCGCCGGTTTTGGAAAACGTGCGCCTGGGGCCCTCGGCATCCAACAAACAGCCCTGGCGCGTCATCATGAAAGACAACGGTTTTCATTTTTTCCTTAATCGCGACAAGGCTTACAGCGTGATGATGCCCAATGTCGACCTGCAGCGCATCGATTTGGGCATTGCCATGTGCCATTTCCAGCTGACGGCGCAAGAATTGGGACTGCCCGGAGAATGGCGGAGGGTCGAACCTGCTTTGCCGGCCACTCCGGCCAATTTCGAATATATTATTTCGTTTGCGATCCGTTAGGAAAAAGGCGCATTGCTCACCATCTCCACTGCGAACGAAATCCGCATCCCCCCGGCTTGCGCCACCCCCCTTAAGTAAAGGTGGTTATAAAGCAATAGATTTTAAAAAATCACTTTGTTTTTTCGACCTTTTAAATTCCCCCCTTACTTGCTCTCACTATGATTTCAATCAATTCTATCAAACATTGAAATCATCTAGTGAGACAACCCTCTGGGCAAGGGGGGACAAGGGGGGATCGAGATAGCGGGTCTTTATTTCCCTCTTAACGATCCTTCATCCAAATATTTTTGAAACAGCTGTCCCCAACCGGAGGCCTTCAACCATTTTTTATAAATTTTGCCTTCCTTAAACGGCCAGTGCAGCACATCGTGATAAAAATAAGAATAGAAATTGCCCAGGTAAAGGATGGGCGGCCGGGTCATGGCTTTCTGCAGGAAGCGGGTGGGGCCGAACCAGGTAAACCAGCCCACGGCCTTGTGAAAGCTGGCACCGACCTGGAAATGCCAGTTTTCGCGGGCCGCGTCCACATCGCCGACGATTTCAATTTCCTCGGGCTTGCCGACGCCCAGGCCGCTTTCGTGGGCCAGGCGGATGTATTTAATGGCCATGGGATCGAAGCCCATCAACTTGGCCGCCACGGCGTCGATGGCTACCTGGTCGGCGCTGGCCAGTATGACGTTTTTTTCCTCGGGGCGCATCACGCGCGGGCCCGGACCATTGCCGGCCATGGTGCCGTCCATCAGGCAGAACAGGCCGGGGTGAATCTCTTTCTGGATAGCCAGCAGATCGACCAGTGTTTCGTGGATATGAGTGTGGGTCTGGTGGCGCTTGTGGTTGAGCAGGCCGCCGAAGGCGTTTTTCATGGCGCCGGTGGTGGTTGTGTAGATGTGGCATTTGACCGTGGGCAGGTGAATCATGTTCTTGCCGGCGAAATAATCGGGAATGCGCAATTGGTCGCCGTAAATTTTATCCAGCACGAGCATCTTGGCCTTGGGTTTGTAGGCGATCCATTTCATGTCCTCGGCGCGGAAATTAAACAGGACTTTGATGCCGTAGTCCTTGAAGATCGGCTTGTAATTGTTCAAATCCTCGCCCTTGAAGGCGTCGGTCACTTCGGTTTTGTTCTGCACGCAGGCGATGTCTCCAAAACCATGTTTTTTCAGGGCCAGGATGGTCGCCTCCAGCTGCCAGGGGGTGGTATTGGCCGAAGGCAAGGGGTAGTGCCAGGAGATGTTGTCCTTGATGATCGTGGTGCGGCTTTTATCCAGATGCCTGGGGCCGTCGGCCAGTTCAAAGAGGCGGATATAATCGTCCAGAACCGTTTCGGGTCTGGTTCTCAAAATCGCGACCTTGGCTTTAGTCATTTTGTTTTTCCCTGGGATGATTTTTTTTCATTATAGCGGAATTGGTCGGAAAAATCCATCTTGCGGTGGCCGGTGTTTAGAGATTTCGATATCCAGCTTTGAAAACTCACCCCCCTCAGGTGGCAGACCGATCAGATCCGCCAGGATAGGCGGATGATCGGTGCTGCCCCAACCCCTCTCTTTTCAAAAAGAGAGGGGAATGCCGCTACTCCCCTTCTCTTGCCAAGAGAAGGGCAGCACAAACCATCTGGCCACGAAGTGGACGGATTTGGTTTGTCTACCATCACTATGTTTTCAGCTAACTCTGGTAACAGCTGAAAACATCTAGTGATGGTATACTTTCACTGGATGATTTCAGTAACTTAAAGATTGTCTGAAATCATAGTGAAAGTATGCCACCTAAGGGGGGCGGGGGATGAGTTTTGAGCATATCGCCGCTATGAGTCCAAGGGCGGCCCTAAGTACTGTTGACAGCAAGGGGGTGAATGCTATACAATCAAATGGCGTGGTGAGTGTAGCTCAATGGTAGAGTATCGGACTGTGGATCCGATCGCTGCGGGTTCAAATCCCGTCACTCACCCCAGTTTAATTCCTAAAAAAAAGCAAACTATCGTGACGCGTAACGCGTGACAGGGAAGAAAAGAGACCGTTCTTTGCCCGCTTCTCTTCCCTGAACCTTGAACCCCATACCTTATACCTTTCTTAAAACACCAACGGCCATTTCTTTTTGATGGTTGCCAGGTCTTTTTCCTTGGCGATATAGCTCTCCACGTAGCCGCATTGGCCGCAGACAAAGTTGTTCAGTTTAGCCATATGAAAAAGCGAAACCGGGATGGTGTTGCTATGTTGCATTCCTGATTTGTTGAACACTCCGCTGCCGTCGAATATTTCCTTGCCCTGGCAGCGGGGGCAGATACCGTTTTTCATTGCTCCTCCTTGGTTGATGGTTGATCAACTTGATTGGTTGCCGGTTGCGCTTTTTTACGGCGCCGGCCGATGGCCTCGTGCAGGATGGATTCGATCTGGCCGTTGACGCTGCGGAAGTCGTCTGCGGCCCATTTTTCCAATTCGTTCCACATGGCCTGGTTGAGACGCAGCAGGAACGACTTTTTTTCAGCCATAAACCTTAGCGCTGCCGGCTATTTGTACAAAGTACCGGTGTTGATCACTGGTGTGGCTTCGGCCTCGCCGCACAGAACCACCAACAGGTTGCTGACCATGGCTGCCTTGCGGTCTTCGTCCAGGTCCACCACTTTCTTGCTTTTCAGCTCTTCCAGGGCCATTTCCACCATGGAAACCGCGCCGTGCACGATCTTGCGCCGGGCGGCGATGACAGCTTCGGCCTGCTGGCGGCGCAGCATGGCGTTGGCGATTTCCGGGGCGTAGGCCAGGTGGGTGAGCCGTGTTTCATCGACTTGCACCCCGGCCTTGGCCAGCCGTGCTTGAAGTTCTTCTTTTAACACCAGGGCCACTTCGTCCATGCCGCTGCGCAGGGTCACTTCTTCTTCCTCGCCGTGGTCGTAAGGGTAGCAGTTGGCCAGGTGGCGCAGGGCGGCATCGCTCTGGATTTTAACGTAGTGTTCGTAATGGTCCACGTCGAACAAGGCAAGGGCTGTATCCACGACCCGCCAGACGACGACAGCCGCGATTTCAATGGGGTTGCCGCGTTTGTCGTTGACCTTCAATTTTTCGATCTCAAAATTGCGTATACGCTGGGAAACAGTGTATTTACCGCGCGGCTGAGCCAACTGCAAAGGATTTGTCCAGTGAAAGCCGTCGCTGCGGATCGTTCCCTTGTAGCGGCCGAAGAGCACCAGCACCTTGGCTTCGTTGGGCTGCAGGGTGAAATAACCCATGGGCAGGATCAGGCTGATCACGGCAAGCAATAAGGCTTGAACGGCAATTCCAATCAAGGACCACTGGTTGGCCAGGGCGGAACTTAGAAGCAACCAAATAAATGCGACGATCAGCAAAGCATGAATGGCCGCCACCCCCCAACCCTTGCTTGATCTTCCTTGTTTTTCGTTTGTCATGGGTACCTCCTTCTAAAAAAAAAGATATCAATATGATATCATAAATATAGCATCGTTTATTAGGAATGTCAACAAAAAAAAAGAAAAATTTCTTGACCTGTAGGTATCATGTGTAAAAATATTACCCAACGTGCGGCAAATGGCTTGTTCATTACCCGCGCCTTTGACTGGACCAGCGCGTTGAAATTAAGGCAGGAAGGGTCATTTGGACTACTCGCTGAAATTTTTTGTCCCTGGCGGCGGATTCTGTGATTGGCATGTGTTTTGCTATATAAATTTCAGATGGTGACCGTTTGCCAATCTTTTTAGGTGTTTACCCATGATTAAAAGGAAAGAAAAAAGAATAAACAAAAGCCTGCTGGTCAATATCAGCCGGAACGGTTTTGAACGCATGGGTGTTACCGTCAATATCTCGCGCCAAGGAATGTGCGTTGCCACGACCGAAGTTTTCCGCAAACGCAGCAATCTGCAAATCCTGGTTGCCGCCGCCGATGACATTTACGCGGTCACGGGCATGGTGGTGTGGAACATGAAGAGAGCGGACGCGCCGGGAGTCGATGTACCGGCCGGATTGGGTATCAAGATTAGCGATGCAACTCCCGGATATTATAAATTCATCGCCGCCTTGAAAAAAAACCACCAGATATCCATGAAAAAGCAATTCGACTGCTGATTTTTTTGTAATATCCCACCGGTTTTGCCCGATTTTTTAGATTTCCCATTTTTCTTTTCTTTACAGCAGCGCATATTTAATATAAAATCTGTATTCTTCCGCCACCATTTTTCAAGGAAAAACGCATGGACAGAAAGCAATGTTATGACAGCATCATCGACGTGATCGGCAATACGCCCATGGTCAAATTGAACCATGTGGCCAGCGCTATTCCCGGCGAGGTTTTTGCCAAGTTGGAATTCTTGAATCCCATGGGCAGCAGCAAGGACCGCATCGCCCGTTATATGATCGAAAAAGCGGAAAAAGAGGGGAAAATAAAAAAAGGCGACCTGATCATCGAAAATTCCTCGGGCAACACCGCCATGGGCTTGGCCCTGATCGCCATTCAAAAGGGTTATCGGCTGAAGGTGGTGGTCCGTGACCGCATCAGCCGCGAAAAACTTGACCAGTTGAAAGCCCTTGGCGTTGAGATACACATGGTGGACAGCACCTTGCCGCCAGAATCTCCTTACAGCTACAACAACATCACCCCCTTGCTGGCCCGCGAAACCCCGAACTGCTTTTTCCCCGACCAGCACAACAACCGTGACAACAATGAAGCCCACTACCTGGGCACGGGCCCGGAGATCTGGGAACAGATGCAGGGCAAGATCGATTATTTCGTTGCCGGCATCGGCACCGGCGGCACCATCGGCGGCACGGCCCGCTACCTGAAGGAAAAGGATCCGAACATCAAGGTTATCGCGGTTGATCCTGTTGGCTCTGTCTTTTACGATTATTTCTGTCACCATAAAAAAGTACCACCCGGTCCTTACCTGCTGGAGGGTTTGGGCGACGAATTTTTAATTCATTGCGCCGATTTCAGCGTGATCGATGAAATGATCCAGGTGACAGATAAAGACGCCTTCATGACGGCCAGGGAATTGGCTCTGCATGAGGGCATACTGGCTGGCGGTTCGAGCGGCGCGGCCCTGTGGGGGGTACGGCAGCTGGCAAAAAAAATAGTCCGCCCGGCCCGCATCGTCACCGTTTTTCCCGACGGCGCTTCCCGCTATTTAAGTACGATTTATAATGATGAGTGGCTTAAAGACAAAGGCATAATCTAGCCGCTCCTTTAATTTAGTTTAGAGCCTTATAGCAAATTCTAATATTTGTTAGCTTTTAAAAACAAATTTTGAATTTGCTATCTAAGGCTCTTATCCAGCTCTGCTGGGTTGGGGTTAGCACTTCCCGGTTGCAAGAAAGCGGGAACTTTTTTGTTTATTTTGCGTATATTATCCTTACGCGGAGGAATGGCGATGAAAAAAATATTTTACTTATGGCTGGCAGTTTTATTGATAAATAGCTTTGGCTTGGCTCAGGATAAAGATGTCCAATCAATGACCCTTGACCAGGTCATCGAGCAGGCTTTAAAAAATAACCTTGACCTGCAAATAGAAATGACCAATCCGGAAATTTCTCGGGCATTGTGGAGTAAAAGCACGGCGATTTTTATTCCGATCCTTAATGTCAATTTCGACACTGGAGAAAACAACAGCCCCAGTTCCAGCGCCCTCACCGGTGCCGATCTCGAAACCACTAAAACTACCGGTTTAACCATGGGCCTGGCGCAGAACCTGCCATTTGGCGGCAGCCTGGATGTGACTCTGCGCAACAACCGTTTTTCTACTAATTCCCGTTACAGCAGTTACAATCCCCGTTATAATTCCACTTTGACTTTTAACTTGACGCAACCACTATTGAAAGATTTCGGCGTTTCGGCCACAAAGAGAAATATCCATATCGCCAGCAACAACCAGAAGATATCCATTTTTGCTTTGAAGCAAAGTGTAATCGATCTGATCTATCAGACCGAGGAAGCATATTGGAGCCTGGTCTATGCCCATCAAAATCTTGAGGTCCAGCAGAAATCTTTGCAGCTGGCCAAGGACCTGCTCAAGCAAAATGAAATCCAGGTCAGGGTCGGCGTATCGGCGCCCATGGATATTTTGACCGCCCAGGCCGAGGTCGCGGCCCGGGAAAGCGAAACGCTGCAGGCCCAAAGCCAGATCCAGACCTATGAAGAAAATTTGCGTCGTATTTTAAATATCAGCCAATTGCCAGCCGCTATCGTTCCCCAGGATAAACCGTTGTTTATTCCGCTGGCCGCCGATTTCAACCAATTCCTTTTGGAAGCGCTCGAAAAGAGGCCCGATATCGAACAGGTGCGACTGGATTTGAAAAACAAAAACATCAATGTCCGCTACTACCGCAACCAGCTGCTGCCCAATCTGCAGCTCGCCGCTTCCTATTACACTTCGGGACTCAGTGGCGACCAGTTGATCTGGGACGGCAACCCCCTTTTCCCTGATTCTAAAATCATCGACATCGTCAAGGGCGGGATCAATGATTCCCTTAACGAAGCCTTTAAAAACCTCTATCGTAATTATTCCATCGGCCTGCAACTTTCAATTCCCATTATAAACACTTCGGCCCGGGCCGACATGGTTCAGGCCCAGTTGAATTTAAAGCAAACCCTGCTGCAATTGAAAAAAACCGAAAGCACGATTTATTCCGAAGTCAAACAAATCGTCATGGACCTGGAAACGAATCTGAAAATTGTCGAAGCCAATCGTATTTCCAAGGAACTGGCTGAACAAAAACTGGTGGCCGAGCAGAAGAAACTGGCCGTGGGGCTTTCTACCAATTATCTAGTTTTGCAATACCAGCGTGATTTTTCCAACGCCCTGATCGCGGAATTGAAATCGCTGATCGATTATAACCTGGCCCTTTCCCGGGTCAATAAAGTGCTGGGAACCACCCTGGAAAAACATAATATTGAATTCACTGATTTTTTACCGAACCCAGCAAAGCTGGATAAGAGCCTTAGATAGCAAATTCAAAATTTGTTCTAAAAGCTAACAAATTTTAGAATTTGCTATAAGGCTCTAAAACTAACTGACCCAGCTTTGCTGGATAAGAACCTTTGGAAATAAATTATCTACACAAAAAGTGCAGATAATTTATTTTAAGGTTCTAAAAGCGATTTATTTTTGGGGGATGGTTTACAAGGTGATTCTTTTCTGCTAAAATATAGTTTAAATTTGTATAAATTAAAGGAGGATATTTTGAGTATTACCAAGGAAACTAAGCAGAAACTGATTGGGCGGTTTCAGATAAACAACAAAGATACGGGTTCATCAGAAGTTCAGGTTTCAATTTTAACTGAAAGAATCCGGCATTTGACCGAGCATTTTAAAACCCATAAAAAGGACAACCATTCCCGGAAAGGATTATTGACAATGGTTTCAACCAGAAAGAAATTATTGAATTATTTGCGTAGAACCAATTATGACAAATATTTAAAAATAATCCAGGAACTTGAACTGAGAAAGTAAATATATTCAGGAGAGATATATGCAAAAAACTATTGAAATTGGAATTGATGGTTCTACAATAAAAATTGACATTCAGCGCTGGGCCCGTCAGTCAAATGGCTCGGCTCTGATTTCTTATAAAGACAATGTGCTCCTGGTTACCGCCAACATGAGGGAAGAAGCAAAAGCCGCGCAGGATTTTTTACCGCTCATGGTTGATTTCAGGGAAAATACTTATGCCGCGGGCAAAATTCCCGGAGGTTTTTTTAAAAGGGAAGGCAGACCGTCGGAAAAAGAAGTATTGCTCTCCCGGCTGATCGACCGGCCCATCCGGCCTCTGTTTGCCGACAATTATCATCATGATACACAGGTAATTGCCCTGCTGCTCTCTGCGGATTTCAGCATTGATTATGATTCGTTGGGGATAATCGGCGCTTCCGCCTCCCTGCTTTCTTCAACTATCCCATTCAGCACGCCGTTGGCAGCGGTGAAAATCGGCTGGAAGGACGGGCAGTATTCGATCAATCCTGGCCAGAACATCTTAAAAGGATTGGACATGGTCTTGCTGGTGGCGGGAACCGAGCAGGAAGTGGTCATGCTCGAGGCCAGCGGTAATGAATTCGGCGAAGATGTATTTATGGAGGGCTTGCGCCGGGCCAAGGAAGTAATTGCCAAGATTTGTCAAGCTCAAAAAGAACTGATCAATCCCGCCAAGATGGTTATATCCACTAAACCGGAAGCCGCGGTTTTGATTGAGGATATCCGCGCCAAATTTTCCGCCCCGATAAGGGATGCCATTTTCACCCAGGACCGGGTGCTGCGCCATTTGAAAATCAAGGCCATTAAGGAAGAAATCCTGCAGGGTAAAGAAGATGAACTGGAAATCGCCAAAATCAAAGGCGCTTTTGAAAAAGTTGAAGCGCAAATTTTTCGCAGCACGCTCTTGCAGGGCAAAAAGCGGACCGATCAGCGGGATTTTGCTGAGATCCGGCCTATCACCATCGAACTGGGGGTACTCCCCAGGGTTCACGGATCGGCAGTTTTCACTCGCGGTGAAACCCAATCCCTGTCGACTGTGACCCTGGGTTCCGAAGATGACGCTCAAAGATTGGATAATCTCAACGGTGATGAATCCACTAAAAAATTCATGCTGCATTATAATTTTCCGCCTTTTTCCGTGGGCGAAGTCAGCTTTCTCCGGGGTGCCGGGCGCCGCGAAATCGGCCATGGCAACCTGGCCGAAAAAGCCATAAGCAAAGTGATCCCGAGCGGCGAAGATTTTCCATATACGATCCGGGTGGTCTCCGATATTTTGGAGTCCAACGGTTCTTCCTCCATGGCCACGGTCTGCGGTGGTACGCTGGCCCTGATGAATGCCGGGGTTCCCATCAAGTCTCCTGTGGCCGGGATCGCCATGGGTTTGATCAAGGAAGGCGATGAGTTCGCGGTTTTGACCGATATCGCCGGTTACGAAGATCATTTTGGCGACATGGATTTTAAAGTGGCCGGAACCGAAAAAGGGATTACCGCCATGCAAATGGATATTAAAATCAACGGTTTGACCGATGAAATCATCCACCGCACCATTGCTGACGCCCGCAAAGCCTATTTGTTCATTCTCGGCAAAATGAAGGCGGCCATCCCCGCCCCTTCGGAAAAACTGTCCGAATACGCCCCGGTGATCCTGACCATGTATATCCCGGTCGATAAAATCAGAGATTTGATCGGTCCGGGCGGAAAAAACATCAAAGAGCTTGTGGCCACTTTCAATGTCAAAATCAATGCCGAAGATGACGGCAAAGTTTCCGTTGCCGCGGCCAACCGGGAAGTCGGAGAAAGGGTAATCGCCCGCATCGAAGCCATGACCAGCTCACCCGAAGTCAATAAAACCTATAGCGGCAAGATTAACCGCATTGAAGATTACGGGTTGTTTGTGGAAATCATGCCTGGCGTGACCGGACTGCTGCATGTATCGGAAATTTCCCAACGCCGCATTCGTGATGTTCACCAGGAATTCAAACTGGGACAGATGATCGATGTGAAATTGCTGGCGTTGGACCGGGATAATAAAATGAAACTGAGCCACAAGGCTTTGGAAACAAATCCGAGCCCAGCAGAGCTGCAAAGTCCCCCGCAAGGGGGGGATAAGAGCCTTGGATAGCAAATTCAAAATTTGTTCTAAAAAGCTAACAAATTTTAGAATTTGCTATAAGGCTCTAACCCAGAGGAACACTGAAAAATAATTCACTATATGTTTGACGGGCGGGGGTGAAAAATGGTATGCCGCAATAAAAAGAAAGATACTTCCAGCGGCCCCTTACTTCAAAAAACAGCCCGCCAGCACCGTGGGTTCACACTGATTGAAGTCCTTACCGTCACCGTGATTATAGCCGTGCTGGCCGCCGCCGCCATTCCCCTGGCGCACAACGCCTTCCAACGCGAAAAAGAAATTGACTTGCGCCGGGCTTTGCGCCTGATGCGTACGGCCATTGATGACTACAAGAAATTTTGTGAAGAAAACAAAATTGAAATTGATGAGGACAGCTACGGGTATCCGGAAAAACTGGAGGACCTGGTTAAAGGCATCGAATACAAGGATAAAAAAAATAAAACCCGGCTGGTCAAATTTTTACGGCGGATTCCTTTCGATCCGGTCGGCGCTTCTTATGATTGGGGGCTGCGTTCCTACCAGGATAAATTCGATTCCAGGCATTGGGGTGGGCAAAATGTCTGGGATGTATACTGCGACTCAAGCAAGAAAGCTCTGGATGGCACATACTATCGTGATTGGTAAGGCTTCTGGCGGTTAAAAGTTATATCGGAATCGGCGGTTGTGCATTGAAATTGAATTTGCTATGATTGGCCTGGAGGTAATCTGCCTTGCTCATTTTAGGGATCGAATCGTCTTGCGATGAAACCGCTGTCGCCATTGTGGAACGGGGCGAAAAAAATGTTGTTTTAGCCGAAAAAATCAAATCACAAATTCCCATGCACTCACCTTATGGTGGAATAGTCCCGGAAATAGCGGCCAGGACTCATTATGAAGTGATTGATCTGCTGACCCGCCAGGCATTGCAGAAAGCCAAAGTTGACCTGGAAGATATTGATCTGCTGGCTTTGACGGTAGGACCCGGGCTGATCGGTTCGTTGCTCATCGGCCTGGCATTTGCCAAGGGGCTGGCTTTGGTTCAGAAACTTCCCTTGGTGGCGGTCGATCACATTGCGGCCCATATTGAAGCCCCCTTTATTACGCATGCGGGCATTGAATATCCGCTGCTGGCCCTGGTGGTATCAGGCGGGCATACTTCGCTTTTTTACCAGCAGGAAAAATTTAAAAGTCGGGTGGTAGCCAAGACCCGTGATGATGCCGCCGGAGAAATCATGGACAAGATTGCCAAGCATTTTGGCTTGGGTTATCCGGGTGGGCCGCTGCTGGATAGTTTGTATGCCAAAGGCGATCCGGGCCGTTTTGCCTTTACCATGCCCCGCATGAGTGACGGCGGTGATGACTTTTCATTTTCCGGTTACAAGTCGGCGGTGTTGCGTCAAGCCAAGAGTTTGCGCATTCAGCCTGAAAGTCAGGATTTTTTTGATTTGCTGGCTTCTTTTTTGCGCTCTCTGGTTGACTATTTGCTTAAAAAAACATTGGGCGCCATAAATAAATTCCCGGTTAGGTCTTTGATTGTTTCCGGTGGAGTCAGTCGTAATTCGTTGCTGCGCAGCCGTTTTACGCAAGAATGCGCCGCTTTGGGGATAAAGCTTTATTTGCCTGATCCGGTTTATTGCACCGACAACGCCGCCATGATCGCCTGGCTGGGCTATGAAAAATATCTGGCTTTTCCCAATCTTAACTATTTTGACCTGTACCTCAATTCATACTCTCGGGCTTTGTTCCGCCAGGGAAACAGCAAACATCGTTGAAGTTTTATTTCCCCGGGCACTGCCTCTTTACAGAGACTGGCAAATCCTTGTTGCCGTAAACCCGGTCGAAATGGGCGCTGAATTCGGCAGCCAGTTTTTTGGCCCGTTTCGCAAAAGCCTCCGGGTCCTTCCAGGTATTCCTGGGTTGCAGAATTTCAGCCGGGACCCCGGGACAGGTTTTGGGAATATTGATATGGAAGGTCATGTCTTCTTCATAAGCCACCCGGTCCAATTCCCCGTTCAATACGGCCCGGATGATAGCCCTGGTGATGTTGATATCCATGCGCCGGCCTACGCCGTAAGGCCCGCCGCTCCAACCGGTATTGACCAGATAAACCTGGGTGCCGTGCTTCATGATTTTTTCACCCAGCAAAGACGCGTAATCATTGGGGTTGCGCGGCATGAAGGGCTGGCCGAAGAAGCGGGAGAAAGTCGAAACCGGCTCAACAATTCCGGTTTCAGTTCCAGCCAATTTTGACGTATAGCCCATTAAAAACCAAAACATGGCCTGGTCCTGGTCAAGTTTGGCAACCGGCGGCAAAACCCCGTTGGCGTCAGCGGTAAGAAACACAATGGTCTTGGGATGCCCGCCGCGGGATGATTTTTTAATGCCGGGTAAAAAGGAAAGCGGATAGGAACCGCGGGAATTTTCGATCAGCCGCGAGTCATTGAAATCGAAAATTCCGTCCGGATATATCATGGCATTTTCCACGATGGCTCCATGCTTCAGGCAAGGGGCAGGGTGGGTGATGGCTTGATAGATCTGGGGTTCCTTGTCCGGGTTCAAATTAATTAACTTGGCGTAACAGCCAAATTCGAAATTGGCGATGCCATGCTTGTCCCAGCCGTGTTCATCATCTCCCAGAAGTGCCCTTTCCGGATCGGCGGACAGTGTGGTCTTTCCGGTTCCTGAAAGACCCAGGAACAGAGCTATGCTGCCGTCCCGCCCCTCGTTGGCCGAAGCGTGCAGCGGTAAAATGCCCGCTTTGGGCAACAGGTAATTCATGACTGTGAACATCAGTTTTTTCACGCTGCCCATGTAGGCCGAACCGATCACCACGCCGATGCGTTTGCCAAAATCCATGGCAACGACCATGTCGGAAGTGCTGTTGTCCGGTAATTGGCGCAGCAGACCGGTGTATTTTTTCTTAGCCAATTTGTTGCCTGGAAAAGCGACAATGGTGAAAGGCTGGTCGTTATAAATGCTGCGCGCTATATCCTTGGGTACCGGGCGGAACATGGTAATGGTGAAAAGAGCGGTGACCGCGCTGTCGGTGATGGTGCGCACAGGCAGGGCGTAATGGCTGTCGGCGCCCACAACGCGATCGGTGATATACAGGTTGTCTTTTTCCCTGGTCATGGCTAGAACATCTGCCAAAATCATGGCGAACGTTTCCGGGGCCAGGGCAATATTATTCGCCGATTGCCAATCAATTTCCGCTTCGTTATCAGGCCTTTTAACGGTCAGGGTATCTTTGGGGCTGCGGCCGGTCGATTCCATGCGCGTCCAGGTGGCCAGGGCGCCGTTTTTGCTGACCAGGACCTCCCGGTTCTTCACGGCGGCCTTGATCAGCTCGCGGCGTTTAGGGTTGACATGAGCATTCTCTTTTTTGTCGATGAGGACCGTCAATTGTTCCAGGAAATTCATGCTGCGCTCCTTTTGTTAAAGGCGAAATTATAAATCATTGGCGCCAAAAAATCAATCCGCCCCTCCCCGCTCCGGCAATCGCGGGGGGCGGATGCAGAAGTTCAGATACATATTGGACTCTTAGCTAACTCACGAAGTGAGTTAAAAAAGGCCGCGAGGCCAAGGAGTCCGCTATGAAGGCATTTTATTTATTTAAAGGGCAATACGGTTATAATTACAGGATGATGCGGATACAAGAGATAGGTGATCATCCTGAAAAGGCAGAGATCGAAA
>Ga0209540_10000114_pt1 | contig 103689 bp, 112 predicted proteins | sample BarGraIncu01121A_FD_184501 | JGI IMG/M metagenome (GOLD analysis project Ga0209540, IMG submission 184501) | Arctic peat soil microbial communities from Barrow, Alaska - Barrow Graham LP Incubations 011-21A (SPAdes) (version 2) | ecosystem: Environmental > Terrestrial > Soil > Wetlands > Peat... | reverse complement strand
ATCTGGTGATTATGGCATGAAGGTAACACCCCTTCCCATACCGAACAGGTCGGTTAAGCTTCAATGCGCCAATGGTACTGCAGGGGTAACTTTGTGGGAGAGTAGGTTGTCGCCAGGTAACAAAAAACACTAAGTTTTACTTAGTGTTTTTTATTTTGTGTAAATATTAGAAAAAAGATGACTCAGAGTCATCTTTTTTTATTTATAAAGATACTATTATTTAATTCCTTTACTAATTTCTTATATTTTTGATATACTTAGATTAAAAATATAAGAAATTAGAATAAATATAATAAGAAATTAAATGATATGACATAAAAGGAGACGGTTTGAAATGAAGACAATACGCTGGGGAATAATAGGATGTGGGGATGTTACTGAAGTTAAGAGTGGGCCTGGATTTCAAAATGCAAAGAATTCACAACTAGTAGCTGTAATGCGCCGTAATGGAGATTTGGCAAAAGATTATGCGCTGCGCCACAACGTACCAAAGTGGTATGATGATGCCCAAAAAGTGATAGATGACCCTGAGGTTGATGCAATTTACATAGCTACTCCGCCTGCGTTTCATGAAGAGTATACATTGAGATGTGCAAAAGCCGGAAAACCCGTTTATGTTGAAAAACCTATGGCCAGAAATTTTAAGGAATGCACAGCTATGATTGATGCATGCAAAAACGCGGGAGTACCATTATTTGTAGCATATTATAGAAGGACTTTGGATCGTTTCAACAAGATTAAGGAATTGATTGATTCAGGAAAAATAGGAGAAGTACGTTTAGTTACAGTTGTTTTATATAGGAAACCAATTGAGCGAGATCCGAAATCAGGAGAATTTCCATGGAGGGTAATACCACAAATTGCAGGTGGAGGTGAGTTTTTAGATCTTGCTTCTCATACATTGGATGTTTTAGATTATATTTTAGGGCCAATTAAAGAAGCGGTTGGTTATGCAGACAATCAGGCGAAATTGTATGAAGCGGAAGACATTGTTACTGCTTCTCTGTCATTCGAGTCCGGAGCACGGGGAACAGGAGCATGGTGTTTTTCAAGCTTTTCGAATTATGATATGAATGAGATTGTCGGAAGCCTTGGTAAAATATCCTTTTCGACTTATGGAGAAGAACCGATTTTACTTACAACTATTGAGGGGACTACGCAAATACACATAATAAAACCGGTTTATATTCAACAACAATTAATTCAAGTCGTTGTGAATGAGCTAAACGGTGTAGGGGTAAGTCCAAGTAACGGGATTAGTGCTGCGCGAACAACTTGGATTATGGATGAAATTTTAAAAAATTATAGGATCGGCAAGAGATGACCATTAAAGAAAAAGGGCAAATAAATATTTTAATAGTGGATGATGAGGAAAGTATAGTTGAATTTATAAAAATGGGATTAGAGAATGAGGGATATAGCATACACACTGCATATAACGGTATAGAAGCAATTGAGAAAGCAAAAAATATAAAACCACATATTATAATACTTGATATTATGTTACCCGGAATTAATGGTTATGAGGCATGCGTTGAAATAAAAAAATCTATAAAAACATCTATAATAATGCTAACAGCAAAAGATGAAATAGATGATTGTGTCCGAGGTCTTGATTTAGGAGCAGATGATTATATGGTTAAGCCATTTAGTTTTAAAGAATTAGTAGCGCGTATTAATGCTAGACTTAGAAGCAGTTTCCCAGAATTACTAGATGTTATAAGGGTAGGGGATTTTTCTATAGATGATGGTGCGCATGAGATTATTTATAATGGTAGGTTGTTAATGTTGTCACCTACTGAATATAACTTGCTTAAATACTTAATAGTTAATAATGGGTTAGTTTTGAGTAAACGAGTAATTCTAGAAAAAGTTTGGGGGTATAACTTTAACGGTGAAGAAAATATCGTTGAAGTGTATATACGATATTTGCGAGATAAACTTCAGGATAAAGGACATAAGGTTATTCGTACTGTGCGTGGAGTTGGATATAAGGCTTCGATATTATGAGAAAAATTAGTGATGGTTTTAATACAAAGACTTTAAAATGGCAGTTATTAGTTAGGTGGTCCTTAATGCTATTGCTTTTACTAATTATTATGGGAGTATCTCAATATTTTATAACAAAAGGTTACTTGTTTTCTGGGAAAAATCAAGTTCTTGAGGCCAGGTTACATGATTTGGATAAGGATGATTTACAAAATTCAAAATATCCGAATAGTGTAAAATTAAATGCTAAGTTTCTTGTTAATTTAATTTCGGACCGTAATACTAGTGTTATTATAATTGATAAAAAAGGTGAAATTGTATCTGAAAGTAAAGGAATAAATGGAGATATAACCCCACCGCACCTATCACAAGAACAATATAAAAAGTTACTTAAAGCAAATGGAAATGGAGAAAATTATAAAATAGTTGAAAATCAAATTGGTAATACAGACATGGTTAAATTTAAAATAATAGGTTCGGGACCTCTAATTGGGGGGGTGGTTCAGATAAGCACTACTGTTGATCCGATAAATATAATGTTACTTAACCAAATATATTTTTATATTATTGCTTCAATAGTAATAATAATTTTGGGTATATTAATAGGAATACCAATTTTAAAACATACTCTGAAACCTTTGTACAAATTGACGAATACTTTAGAGAGAGTGACGGTAGGTGAATTAAATATGCGATTACCTATTGATAATGGTCAGTTTGAAATAGATAGTCTGTCGGTTGCTTTTAATGGAATGTTTGAGCGAATAAAAAGTTCATTCGAAAATGAACAATATGTAATCGAAAAAATGCAAAGGTTTATTTCAGATGCTTCTCATGAAATGAGGACTCCACTTACGTCAATTCATGGATTCGTTGAGGTTCTACAACGTGGAGCAGCTAAAAATGAAAAACAATTAGATTTGGCTTTAAATAGTATTTTGTCGGAAAGTGAACGCCTTACCAATTTAGTTAATGAGCTTCTAATGCTAACTAAATTAGATCAACAGATAAAGCATGAAATGAAAAATGAAAATGTTAAAGATATTGTAGAAGAGGTTTATCCTCAACTAAAGATTTTAGCAGGCCAGAGAAAAATTGATTTGAAATTAAAAGATAATCTGTTAGTTAAAGCAAATAGAAATCAGATTAAACAGGTGATTTATAATTTAGTTCAGAATGCAATACAACACACGGATGAAAAAAATGGAGTTATTAGTATTTGTGTGAGTCCTATTGATAAGCCAATAGGGAATTTTTTAGTCCTTAAAATTGAGGATAATGGATCAGGTATACCAGAAAAAGATCTAGAACAAATATTTGATAGATTTTTCAGAAGTGAGGCTCATAGATCAAGAAAACATGGTGGCTATGGGTTAGGATTATCAATTGTTAAATCTATTGTCGATGCCCATATGGGAGAAATTCATGTAAGTAGTGTATTAGATAAAGGAACTAGTTTTTATATATTCATTCCAAGCTATCCATTCCATAAAAGGTAAGGAATGGATAGTCTATATAAGTGTATTATAGTTAGGTAATGCTACCGTAATTGTTGTCCCCTTATTTAATTCTGATGTCACAGTTATTTTACCCTCTAAGTTATCAATTGCTTCTTTAACCAGAGCTAGAGCAATAGCAAATATGGTTATCTATATTGATGGGAAAAAAAGAAAAAGTGTGTTTATTCTAGTAATTTATTATTATATTGTTTATGATTTAAATTAAAGGACAAGCCCATAAAATGGGCGTTGACGAAGAAGAAATAGTTTATAGAATAGTGCAGAGGGAATAACAAATGCATTAAGACATGGAGTTGCAAGGGAAATTATAGTGACTTTAGAATTTGCAGAAAATAAATTGAAAATGAAATAAAGGATGACAGAATAGGATCAGATAAAATTAAAGAGGGGTTTGAATTAAGGCATATTAAGGAGCGAGTAGATATGTTAGGCGGAGAAGTGGATTTTGGAAGGGAACAAAATCTTGTTAAATGAAAATCATATAATTAATCTTAAAGATTTTGATAATGGTAACATTGCCTTTAGACCTTTTTCTTTTCAACATATATGGCATATAAGGTATATCCTATATAAAGTACTAATGATAAGGATGTTCAAATGGATGTTAATAATATATTAATGTTCCTGTAGAATTAATATATTAATAAAGATATAGTAGCTAACCAAAGGCGATCTTAAGAATATGTTTATTCGTTGAAATTTTCTTTTAGGATCTTTTAGCTTTGAAATAATGCAGTCAATTGATTTTTGCGTTGCATTAATTCCTGCAATAAAAAGACTATATTCTAAAAAGGAAGATCAAGCAGCCGCGCCAATAGATGATGCATCAACAAGTAGTCTAAAATTAGGATTAATGGGACCACTCGCAAGTGTTGGAGATCCAATATTTTGGGTAATGGCAGCACTTACAGGGAGCATAGTAGGACCGTTAATATTCTTTGTATTATTTAATGCACTTAGATAGCTACGGTTTGGCTTGGAATAAATTATAGATAAAAAATATAAGGACTAACACCGAAATTTAATTTTCCTTGTTGGTCTTTGACATTAATTCGTTTATTTGACATGAAGCAACTTGTATACTATAATCAAGTTGTTACATGAAAAAATGTAACTTTAAAAAAACATAGAAAATATAGCATAACGCTGAGTCATAAAGAGCGGGGAAACCAATTTTTAGGGGTGAATCTTAATTAAGTTTAGGTAGGGTAATTCTTATATCCGAATCCGTCAGCTAACCTCGTAAGCGTTGAAGAGAAGTAATATGCATTATTTTTACTATACTTATTTTTGGTAAAAACTGTGGAATTTTTATACAGTTTTTTTTATAGAATACAATATATTAATATGTGAAAAGTTAAAATTATCTTATCAAAGAAATTAATAACAATTTAAGACTTACGGTTAAAAAAAATGTAAAGTGAGGTTAATAATGAAAAATTCATTTAAAACTCTTTGTATCATACTGACAGTAGTGGTAACTGGGGGACTAATTACCGCTTGTAGTAGTAAAGGAATAAAAATTGGTGTAGTTACAGGAACCACATATGGAGAAAAAGCAAAAGAATACAGTAAAATAACAGAAATTAAGTCATATAAAGATGATAATTTAAACCTGCAGGAGCTTGTAAATAATAGGATTGATGGTGTAATAACAGACAAACTAGTTGGCCTCAATGGAATAAAACAAGCAAACTATAAAGGCTTAAAACTTGCGGGGAATCTAATATATACAGAAACCATTGCAGTTGCTGTACGACAAGACGATGACAGTCTGCGTCAAGCTATTAACAAAGCTATAGGTACGATAATCTCAGATGGTACCTATGCAAAAATCAGCAATAAGTATTTTGGAAAAAATATTCTTGATGGAGTAAAATATGAGAAAACACTTTCTAAGGATGTACCCGCAAAGGATAACAGTTTAGCACGAGTAAAAAAGGCAGGAAAGATCACTTTTGCTTTGAGTGGGGGTTATCCGCCATTTAATTATTTCTCGTCTGATGATAAATTAGTAGGCTTCGACATTGAAATAGGGAAAGAGGTAGCTAAAAGATTAGGTGTTAAATATGAACCCGTAACTACTGACTGGAGTGGAATTCTAGAAGGACTTAGAAGTGGACGTTATGATGCTATTTTTGGTAGTATGGCTGTAACTCCTGAGAGACTTAAAGCGGTAGATTTTACTGATCCATATTACTATTCAGGTGCTCAGCTTATCGTTCCAGAAGATTCAAAGATAAAGAGTATAGATGATTTGAAATAGAAAATTTGGTATAACATATTTTTTAAAAAATGTTTTATACCTTGTAGGGGGAATTTATTTGAGTTATGATTTTAGTATAATTTTTGAGAAGTTTCCTATATTTATTCCGGCTGCTATTGAAACACTTAAAATTGCAGCTGCTGCGATACTAGTCGGTATGATATTTGGATTAATTATTGCATTTGGAAGACTATCAAAAATTAAGATAATTTATTACGTGTCGACAATATATGTAACTATAATTCGTGGAACACCAATCATTTTACAACTTTTTATTGTATATTTTGGTTTGACGAAGATAATAAGATTAGATCCATACCCATCAGCAATAATTGCATTTGGAGCTCACAATGCTGCATATATAGCAGAAATATTTCGTGGTGCAATACTATCTATAGATAAAGGACAGATGGAAGCAGCACGTTCAATAGGAATGACTCATTTTCTTGCGATGAGGAGGGTTATATTGCCACAGGCTTTCAAACGGGCTGTTCCAAATCTTGGAAATCAGTTTATAATTGCAGTTAAGGATTCCTCGCTTGCAAGTACGATTGCTGTTCGTGAGCTTTTATTGAAATCTCAACAGTTAGGTGCTTCCAATTTCCGTTTTATGGAGTACTTAGTGCTTGCTGGAATTTATTATTTAATAATAACAGGTGTTTTAAGCTTCTTTGTAAATAAACTTGAAAGACGTCTTGCTGTCAATGAAAGGTAGGTGTGGTTACAGTGGCTAAACGAAGTGATAAAACAATGATACGAGTTTCTAGTATTAACAAAAGCTTTGGAGATAACAAAGTATTAAATGACATTGATTTGACGGTTTATGAAGGAGAGGTTGTAGTAGTCATAGGACCTAGTGGCTCTGGTAAGAGTACACTTCTACGTTGCATTAATTTTCTTGAGACTAGCGAGAGTGGAAAAATATATTTTGATGAAGAGTTAATTGAACATAAGGAAATTGCTATTAATAAAATGCGTCAAAGTGTGGGAATGGTATTTCAACATTTTTATTTATTCCCACATATGACAGTTCTGGAGAATATCATAGAAGGCCCTACACAGGTAAAAGGGATAAAAAAACAAGAAGCCATACCTTTTGCTGAGGAATTACTTGATAAAGTAGGATTATTGGATAAGAAAGATTTTTATCCAGCAATGCTTTCTGGTGGTCAAAAACAAAGAGTGGCTATTGCTCGGGCACTTGCTATGCGACCAAAGTTATTAATGTTTGATGAACCAACCTCGGCACTTGATCCGGAGCTTGTGGGAGATGTATTAAACGTTATGAAACAACTAGCAAAGGAAGGAATGACAATGCTAGTTGTAACTCATGAAATGGGTTTTGCAAAGGAAGTAGCAGACAGAGTAATATTCATGGATGAGGGTAAAATTGTAGAGGAAGGCAATCCGAATTCATTCTTTCTTAACCCGGAAAACCCACGGGTTAAAGATTTCCTAGGTTGCATCATTTAAAAGGGGAGTAAATTATTAAATAATCAATCAAACTTTTGTTATATATTTGTTTCAGGATAGACCTTATTATGAGGCCTATCTTTTTTGTTTTATAAGAAGGTAGTAGGGTCTATATATGTATACCAATCATTTATTTTATATTACCTCAAAATTATAGTTTGAGGTAATTTTCTGTATTTTTAATTAATTGACAGATGGAACGATTTAATTGTCAGAAGTATGTTATAATAATAGACGAAATTGTAAAAAGGGGGATGGAAATGAATATACCATTAATTATAGTAATCTTATATATATTTATATTGCTTGGAGTTTCATGGTATTCTACCAAATTATCTAAAAATGGAGGTGCAGAAGGCTTTCTATTAGCAGGTAGGGGGATGCCCGCTACAGTGGTTGCGGTTATGGTTGCAGGACTTGCAGTAGGTGGAGCTTCAACAGTGGGTGTTGCAGAAAGTGCTTACACAAAAGGGATTTCTGCAGGTATGTATAATGCAGCATGGGCAGCTGGTGCAGCTTTTGCGGGTTTGGTTGTAGCTAAAAAATTTAGGAAAATGACTATAACTACTGTACCAGAATTATTAGGTAATTGTTATGGTAAATCAGGAAAACTATTGGGGGTAGCTGGACAATTAGTTATTCAAATGGTAATTACCTCGCTTCAATATATTGCAGGGGCATCAATACTAAATGCATTACTACCCAACATATTTTCTTTTAAAATTGGGATGCTCACGACAGCTTTGGTTTTTGTTGGCATTACTTTAATAGGTGGATATTGGGCAGCTGGTTTAAGCAATATTATAAATGTAATCGTTATATATATAGGACTTATTTTAGGAGCTATAGCTGCAGTGCACAATGTTGGAGGCATGAGCGACATTGTTTTAAAACTAAATCCAAGTACTCCATGGTTTAATCCTATTGCCGGTGTTGGTGGAGCGATAGTACTCGCTTGGTTTGTTGTTATGATTACTCAGTCCATGTCTAATCAAGCAGTTGTTCAAGTATCATTTGCAGCTAAAAATGGTAACACTGCAAGGAGAGGATATATGCTAGGTGCTTTGTTTATATTACCTGTGGGATTTATAGCAGCATTATATGGAATTGTCGCAGCCGTGCAGTTTCCAGGACTACCGAACGCTGCTATGGCTCTTCCTAAAGTTGTTATGTCACTAAATCCAATTGTGGCAGGAATTACGTTATCAGGACTATGGGCGGCAGACGTGTCTACAGCTGTAGGGTTACTTTTAGGGAGTGCAACACTAGTAATTAACGATGTAGTAAAAGTATATGTAAAAACTGATTTAACTGAAAAACAAGAGTTAATATACTCTCGTGTTACTATTCTTGTAATAAGTGTTATAACTTACTTACTTGCAAGTACTGTAGTAGGAATACTAAATACGTTACTTATAGGATTATCTTTAACTACTGCATTTACTATTTTAGTGTTATTTACAATGTTTGCGCCTAAACTATGTAAAAAGAGTGCAGCTATATGGACTTTAGCTGTTGGAATATTAATACTTGTAGCATGGGTATTTATACCTCAAACACATATAGTATCTCATCCGATATATCTAGAATGGCCTTTGTGCCTTGTAACTTTCTTTTTAGTATACATATTTGACAAAAGACCAGCTACTATATCTACATTGGCGAATATATCTACATCTACATTAGAAAATTAGAATTTATCCCTTCAATACTAGGGCCTATTCCAATATCAGTGATTTTCATATTATTCTCCTCCAGTCATAAAATATAATAAAAGGAGTTTGAGCGAAAAAACTCAAACTCCTTTTATTATATTAACCTTTTCTATTAATAGCACTAAATAAAGCGTTTAGTGAAGCTGTATCAATATTTGCGGAAACACCAACTCCGAAATACCTTTTGCCATTGTACTCTATCTGTATATAAGTGGCAGCTTTTGAGTTTGAGCCACTGCCTAGAGCATGTTCGTCGTAAGATATAAAGTTATAACCATTAATATTTGAGGCATGAAGTGCATTAAAGATGGCGTCTACAGGGCCATTGCCAACTCCAGAAATATTCATTTCTTTTCCACTTACTGAGATTAAGGCCTGGATATTAACTATATTCTCATCTGTTTCAACATTTTGTATTGATTGAATGGTATAATTTTTCAATAAATTTGGAGATTTAATATTTAAGTATTCGTTTTTAAATAGATCATAAATTTGATTTGCAGAGAGCTCTGTGCCAAGTAGGTCTGAGTTATTCTTTACAAGAGTCCCGAAATCAGTCTGCATAGCTTTAGGCAATATAAAACCAAATTCATTTTCCATTATAAAGGCAGCTCCACCTTTACCAGATTGACTGTTAATACGAATAATTTCTTCGTAATCACGTCCAACATCGTGGGGATCAATTGGAAGATAGGGAACTTCCCAGAAGCTATTACTCTCGTCCTTTAGGGCTTTAAGTCCCTTTTTAATTGCATCTTGGTGTGAACCAGAAAAGGCAGTGTATACAAGTTTCCCAGCATATGGATGACGATCATGCACAGTCATTTTAGTGCAGTCTTCATAGACATCTAAAATCTCATAAAGTTTTGAGAAATCTAATTCAGGATTTATTCCTTGAACATGCATGTTTAGAGCCATTTCCATAATATCAAGATTTCCAGTTCGCTCACCATTACCAAATAGAGTACCTTCAACTCTGTCAGCCCCTGCAAGTACTCCAAGTTCTGATGCCGCAGTACTAGTACCTCGGTCATTATGAGTATGAAGACTTATAAGAACACTTTCTCTATTTTTAATGTTAGCGCAGAACCATTCAATTTGATCTGCATAAATATTAGGGGTAGCCATTTCAACTGTTGATGGTAAGTTTAAAATAGCTTTTTTTGATGGAGTTGGTTTCCATACGTCGAGTATTGCTTCGCAAATTTCAAGCGAATATTCAAGCTCAGTTCCAGTAAAGCTTTCTGGGGAATATTCAAAAGAGAAATCTGTTTCTGGGTATTTATCCTTGTATTTCATTAAAAGTTTTGCACCAGTAACTCCCATATCAATGATTTCCTGTTTGCTTTTATGAAAAACCACTCTTCTTTGTAAAACTGAAGTTGAATTATAAAGGTGAATAATAGCTTTTTTTACTCCCTTAAGACTTTCAAAGGTCTTTTTAATTAAATCTTCTCTTGATTGAGTTAAAACTTGAATAGTTACATCTTCTGGAATAAGATTATCTTCTATTAAGGTTCTTAGGAATAGGTATTCTGTATTAGAAGCAGAAGGGAAACCAACTTCTATTTCTTTAAAGCCAATATTAACAAGTAATTTAAAAAATTTAACTTTCTCATCTACATTCATTGGAATTGGAAGTGATTGATTACCATCTCTTAAATCAACGCTACACCAGATAGGTGCCTTTTCAATTTGTTTATCAGGCCACTGACGATTTTTAATATTTATACTACCATATGGTTTATAGTTTTTATAAGACATTTATAACACCCCTTCAAAATTATTAGGAATAAATGCAAAGAAACTTCGCCTCAATCAAGAGGCGAAGTTTATTCGCGGTACCACTCTAGTTAGCTTTAATTCTAAAACTCACTCAATGTCCTATTAACGCTAGAGACAAACGATCCACCTTACTTAGGTTCAGGCGATAGCTCACAGGCGAGTTCAAAATCTTGAAATTACCGATTCACAGCTACCTCGGCTCTCTGAGAATTTCTTAAGACATTTACTACTCCTGTTCAATGCATTTATTATTATTAATATTATTCTTATTGTATCATTAAAAATGCTTTTTTACTTATTTAATTTCTTTTGCAATAAGTTCTGACATCTCAACAGTTCCAACATTTTTCATGCCAGGTCCCATAATATCGACTGTTCTATAGTTCTTGTCTAGTACTTTAGATACTGCAGCTTCAATATCTTTTGCTGCATCTTCCATATTAAAGCTATATCTAAGCATCATTGCGACGCTCATTATAGTTGCAATTGGATTAGCTATATCTTTCCCTGCAATATCTGGAGCTGAGCCATGTATTGGTTCATATATGCCAAGCTTTGTGTTACCTAAACTAGCTGACGGAAGCATTCCAAGGGAACCTGTAAGCATTGAAGCTTCATCACTTAGGATATCACCAAACATATTTTCAGTTAGAATTGTATCAAAACTGCCTGGGTTACGTATAAGCTGCATTGCACAACTATCAACTAATTGTACTTCAAAAGTTATATCTGGATAGTCTGCAGCCATCTTTGTAACTATTTCTCTCCAAAGCCTTGAGCTCTCAAGAATGTTAGCCTTATCAACTAATGTAAGCTTTTTACTCCTTTTCCTTGCGGTTTCAAAACCAACGCGGGCTATTCTTTCTATTTCATAAGTTGAGTAAGCCATTGTGTCCCATGCCTTTTGGCCACCGCCTTCAAGGTCTATTCTGGATCTTTCACCAAAATATATTCCACCAGTTAATTCCCTTATAACCATTATATCAATATTGTCTTTAAGAATTTCTGGTTTAAGAGCTGAAGCTTCCTTTAATTGTGGAAAAAGAATAGCCGGTCTTAAGTTTGCAAAAACCTCAAGGCCTTTTCTAATCCCAAGGAGTCCAGCTTCTGGTCTTAAATGACCTGGAAGTTTGTCCCATTTAGGGCCGCCTACAGAACCAAGTAAAACTGCATCACTATTTCTGCAAACGTCTAAAGTCTCTTGTGGAAGAGGAACCCCTGTTTTATCTATGGCAATTCCTCCCATTAAAACATCAGTATATTCTAAAGGGAAATTATATTTTTCAGATATTACATCTAATACTTTAATTGCACCAAGAACTATTTCTGGTCCAATTCCATCTCCTTTAATAACAGCTATTTTCGTCATTACTCTTCAGTCCTTTCTTTAAGATAATTTACAAGTCCCTGCGCACTTATAATTTCTTGCATAAATGCTGGAAAAGGTGTCGCAGTATATGTTTTTCCCTTTGTGTTGTTTGTGATAACTCCAGTAGCGACATCAACGGATACATCATTTCCTTCTTCAATATCTTGTGCGGCCTCTACGCATTCGAGTATAGGTAAACCTATGTTAATTGAATTTCTGTAGAATATTCTAGCAAAAGTTTCAGCGATTATACAACTAATTCCTGAAGTCTTTATAGCAAGAGGTGCATGTTCTCTTGAAGAACCACAACCAAAATTTTTACCAGCAACCATTATGTCTCCATTTTTAACTTTACCTACAAAATCCTTATCTATATCTTCCATGCAATGTGCTGCGAGCTCTTTTGCATCTGAAGTATTAAGGTATCTTGCAGGAATTATAACATCAGTGTCTACATTATTACCATATTTTATAGCTTTTCCTTTAAACATTACATTACCTCCTCAGGTGACGAAATTTTCCCTGTTATTGCTGATGCTGCAGCTACTGCAGGGCTGCAAAGATATACTTCGCTTTGAGGGTGTCCCATTCTTCCAACAAAATTTCTGTTTGTAGTTGAAAGAGATCTTTCGCCCTTTGCAAGTATTCCCATATGACCGCCGAGGCATGGTCCACAAGTTGGAGTACTTACAGCAATTCCAGCTTCAATAAATATTTCAATTAAACCTTCGCGAAGAGCCTCAAGATAAATTTTTTGAGTAGCAGGGAAGATTATTGTTCTTATTCTAGGATTAACTGTTTTACCTTTGAAGATACTTGCAGCCATTCTAAGGTCTTCTATTCTTCCATTTGTACAAGAACCGATAACTACTTGATCTAGTATTACTTCTCCAACTTCATCAATAGTTCTGGTATTGTCTGGAAGGTGAGGGAATGCTACAGTTGATTTTATAGTACTTAAATCTATTTCGATTACTCGAGAATACTGTGCATCATCATCAGCTTTAAACACCACAGGAGTTCTAGTTGAATGTTCTTTTACATATTGAAGAGTTACATCATCAACTTCAAATATTCCGTTCTTAGCACCTGCTTCAATAGCCATATTGGATATTGTAAATCTATCATCTATAGATAGATTGGCAAGACCAGGACCTGTATACTCCATTGATTGATACAAAGCACCGTCTACTCCAATCATTCCTATGATATGAAGGATTACGTCTTTACCACAAATCCATTTTTGCATTTTTCCTGTTAAAACAAATTTTATAGCTTCGGGGATTTTAAACCAACATTTTCCACTTGCCATTCCAGCGGCCATATCGGTTGATCCAACTCCCGTTGAAAAAGCTCCCAAAGCACCATAAGTACATGTGTGAGAATCAGCACCTATTACAACATCACCAGTTATTACGAGTCCTTTTTCTGGTAATAAGGCATGTTCTATACCCATTTGACCCACTTCAAAAAAATTCTCTATTCCCTTTTCATGCGCAAATTCTCGAATGCATTTACATTGCTCTGCAGATTTAATATCTTTGTTCGGAGTAAAATGATCTGGAACAATAGCAATTTTCTTTTTATCAAAGACATCATTTACACCCATTTTATTAAATTCATTTACGGCCACGGGTGTTGTTACATCATTCCCTAAAACTAGGTCAAGATTTGCCATAACCAATTGACCGACTTTTACCTCTTTTAAACCGGCATGTGCTGCTAGTATTTTTTGCGTCATCGTCATTCCCATATTAATTGTAACCTCCTTAATTAGTGTTAAAATACATTTTATAAATAATAAGTTTTGTTTTGATAACAAGGTATTAAAAAAAAGGGTACAAAAAAACAGACGTCTTCACTTGGGGCGAAGAGTCTGTCGCGGTACCACCCATATTTATAACTTAATTTAAGATAACGGCTTATACCGGTAAAACCTACTATTAAGCACATTTTTAAGTGTAAACACACTTAAAAGTGTAACTTAGTTTAAGTTTACAACTCGAGGGTTAAGTTTCAACATCTGATTATTTAGGGTTCGCAGCTTTATCCCTTCTCTGTAAAATATCTTGATATCTAATGGTCCCTGTCAAAGTATTTGTTATATTAGTGATAATATTATCAATCAATTGATAGTTTGTCAATATACCACTTTCGTTTTATGAATTTATTATTTTCTATAAAATTAATTCTTAATCCTATAAAAGCTTTTAGGATTAAGAATTGTTTAAAAAAATTGCTTATGCTATAATATACAACGAATAATAAAATATGTCAACATGTCAATAAAAAAAATATTCTGATTTTGTTTGACAATTTATTTTTTAGATGTTACGATACATAAAATGTTTAGTATGAATCACACTATAATTTGGTATTATTTACCTGAGAAAAAGGAGGCGATATTTTGATCTCACATGTATTGTCAATTTTAGTTGATAATAACCCAGGAGTAATAACGAGGGTATGCTCATTATTTAATAGACGCGGTTTTAATCTTCAAACTGTTTCCTCAGGTCATACCGAAGATGAAAAATTGGCACGGATTACTTTATTAACTAAAGTCCATGACGATGCAGGTATAGACCAAATAATTAAACAGATAAGAAAATTAGAGGACGTACACAAAGTTGAACAATTGGATAATGAAAATTCTATATGTAAGCAAATGCTCTTTGTAAAGGTAAAAGCAGAGGGTAATAACAGGCAGGAAATTATTAATATCGGAAAAATTTTTGGAGTATCTATTATAGACGTAACTCCATCAACCTTAATTATTCAAATTATAGGTGACAATAGCAAATTATGTGCTTTTGAAAATTTAATTGAGCCGTTTGGTATTTTGGAAATAGTCGGAAGTGGATTTATTGCAATGCAAAGAGGCGCTGGCGCAGTAATCTAAATGTTATAGATAAAAAAATTAGGGGGAATTAACAATGGCAAAGATGTATTATGAAGAAGAATGTAATTTAGAAAACTTAAAAGGAAAAACGGTAGCAGTAATAGGATATGGTAGCCAAGGACATGCACATGCATTAAACTTAAAAGAGAATGGTGTAGATGTTATTGTTGGTCTATATGTAGGAAGTAAATCTTGGGCAAAAGCTGAAGAAGCAGGACTTACAGTTATGACTGCGGCAGATGCTGCAAAGAAAGCTGACATTATAATGATTCTCGTGAATGACGAAAAGCAAGGACAATTATATAAAGAAAGCATCGCACCAAATCTTACAAAAAATAAAGCTTTAGTATTTGCTCATGGTTTCGCAATTCATTTTGGTCAAATAGTTCCTCCAGCAGATATTGATGTGTTCCTTATAGCACCAAAGGGACCAGGACATACAGTTAGAAGTCAATTTTTAGAAGGCAAGGGAGTACCATGTCTTATAGCTATACATCAGGATGCTTCAGGACATGCAAAAGAAGTAGCTTTAGCTTACGCATTAGGAATAGGTGGCGCAAGAGCTGGCGTTATGGAGACTTCATTCAAAGAAGAAACAGAAACAGATTTGTTTGGTGAACAAGCAGTTCTATGTGGAGGCGTTTCAGCTCTTATAAAAGCGGGTTTTGAAACTCTTGTAGAAGCTGGATACCAACCAGAAATGGCATACTTCGAATGTTGTCATGAAATGAAACTTATCGTAGATTTAATAAACCAAGGTGGTTTAAACATGATGAGATATTCAGTAAGTGATACTGCAGAATATGGTGATTACATTACAGGAAATAAAATAATAACTGCGGATACAAAGAAAGCTATGAAAGATGTATTAACAGATATTCAACAGGGAGTTTTTGCTAGAGATTGGCTTCTTGAAAATCAGATTGGAAAACCATTCTTTAATGCAACAAAGAGAATAGAAAGCGAACACCAAATAGAAACAGTTGGTGCAGAACTTAGAAAAATGATGTCTTGGAATAAAAAATAGAATTAGTTTAATCTGAAAGTTAAAATATAACAACTAAATATATAAGTTGTTAGTAGTATTTAGAGAACCAAGTTCTAAAAAAAAAATTGAACTTGGTTCTCTTTGTCATCTGAATTAGGGGGAATTAAAAAGATGGTGGAGAAATTTGAATAATAAGGTATATATTTTTGATAGCACTTTAAGAGATGGATCACAGGCACAAGGTATATCATTTAGTGTTAAGGATAAATTACAAATCACAAAAAAGCTTGACGAAATAGGTGTAAGTTATATTGAAGCAGGTAATCCTGGCTCAAATCCCAAAGATGCAGAATTTTTTGAGAAGGTTAAGGAGTTTAAACTGAAAACTTCTAAACTTTGTGCCTTTGGTAGTACGAGAAAAGCACATATAAAGGTTGAAGAAGATAGCAATTTACTGGCGTTAATTAATTCAGGTGTAGATGTAATTTGTATTTTTGGGAAAGCCTGGGATTTTCATGTAACTGACATAATAAAAACTACATTAGGCGAAAATTTGGATATGATAAAAGATAGTATAATATATTTAAAAGGATTAAATAAAGAAGTTATTTTTGATGCTGAACATTTTTTTGATGGTTATAAAAACAATCCTGAATATGCACTTAAGGTGCTAGAAGTTGCAAAGAAATCTGGAGCAGATTGGATAGTACTTTGTGATACAAACGGAGGGACTCTTCCAAGTTATATAAAACCCATTATAGATTTATTGGTTAATAAAGGTTTTAATAATTTAGGAATTCATTGTCACAATGATGCAGGCACTGCAGTAGCGAACTCTTTAATTGCTGTGGAAGCAGGTGTCCGTCAGGTTCAAGGGACATTTACAGGCCTTGGAGAACGCTGTGGAAATGCAAATTTGAGTACCATAATTGCGAGCTTAATGCTTAAAATGAACTTCGACGCTTTGCCAAAAGAAAACCTGGAAAAGTTAGTGGCAAACTATAGATATATATGTGAAGTTAGCAATATCATTCCAAATGATAGGGAAGCATATGTCGGGAGCTGTGCTTTTGCACATAAGGGTGGAATGCATATTGATGCAGTTCAAAAGAATCCTATTTCCTTCGAACATGTGAGTCCTACTAAGGTAGGAAACGCAAGAACTACACTTATGTCAGAAGTAGCTGGACGAAGCACCATAATGTCAATTATTAACAAGGTAGATCCAACTATAAAAAAGGCCTCAGAAGCCTCAAGTAGGATAATGAAAAGACTTAAGGAACTTGAACACATGGGCTACCAGTTTGAAGGTGCCGAAGGCAGTTTTGAGCTTTTGGTAATTAAAGAATTAGGACTTTTTAAACCTTCTTTTGAATTAATAGAATACAGGGTCATGATAGATCAGCCAAGTAGAACAGAGTGTAGTTCCACTGTTACCATGAAAATTAAGGTGAATGGAGTAATTGAAGTAACAGCTGCAGATGGATTTGGACCAGTAAATGCACTAGATAAAGCTCTTAGAAAAGCTTTAAGTGTATTCTACCCATCCACTGCTACTATGTATTTATCGGATTATAAAGTTAGAGTAATAGGTGGGGATAAAGCTACTAGTGCGAAAGTTAGAGTTCTAATAGAATCTACAGATGGAATTACTACTTGGACAACAGTTGGAGTATCTTATGATATTATAGAAGCTAGCTGGAAAGCACTTGTGGATTCAGTAGAATATAAATTACTTAATGATGAAAAAATGAGGATAAATAAATAAAAGTACTGTTTTAGGTCAGCTTTAAGGAGGTATTAATATGAAATATAGGGGTGCAAGAATTTTACTAGAATGTCTCAAAGAACAAGACGTAGATACTATTTTTGGTTATCCAGGTGGATGTGTGATAAATATATACGATGAGCTCTATTCATTTGAGGGAATAAATCATATCTTAGTTTCTCACGAACAAGGGGCAGCGCATGCCGCTGATGGGTATGCAAGGGCAACTGGAAAAGTTGGCGTATGCCTTGCAACGTCTGGACCTGGAGCTACAAATCTTGTGACGGGTATTGCAACAGCCTATATGGATTCAGTTCCTTTAGTTGCAATTACTGGTCAAGTACCGACGGCCCTAATAGGTAAGGATGCCTTTCAAGAAGTTGATATTATTGGAATAACAATGCCTATTACAAAGCACAGTTTTTTAGTAAAAAGGATAGAGGACTTAGCTCCTGCTATAAGGCGCGCCTTTAAAATTGCTAGGAGTGGAAGACCTGGACCTGTACTTGTGGATATACCAAAGGATATAACTGGAATAGAGGGTGAATACTTTCCTGAAATTCCGCAGATAATTGAGCAAAAAGCTGTTAAAGTAGATCAAATTAATGATGCTATATGCGAAATTAAAAAATCAACTAAACCAATAATTGTAGTTGGTGGTGGGTGTAACATATCATCTGCCAAGGAGGTATTATTAGGACTTCAAGATAAATTAAAGTGTCCAGTGTGTAGTACTATGATGGGCCTAGGCGCTTTTAGTGGACTACACCCAATGTATACAGGAATGCTCGGAATGCATGGAACTTTTGCGTCTAATAGATGTATAACTTCTAGTGATTTAATTATTGCAATTGGAGCCAGATTTAGTGATAGAGTAATTAGTGATCCAATTTCTTTTGTAGCAAATACCAAAGTTATTCATATAGATATAGATGAGGCAGAAATTTCAAAAAATATTAAGGCGGATAGCTTTATAATAGGAAATGTAGCCGATGTGTTAGAAAATTTATTAGAGAATCTTCAAGGAAGAGAAGAGAATGAATGGACATCTTTTGCAAAGGAGCTAATTCAAAAAGATAAGAATAAGGTAATAAAAGTAAATGAGTTTGAAACCGTAAATCCTCTTTATGTAATTAAAAAACTTTATGAGGTTACAGAAGGAAAAGCTATAATAACCACTGAGGTAGGCCAAAATCAAATTTGGGCAACTCAGGCATTTACTTATACTAGTCCAAGAACTTTTATTAGCTCGGGTGGATTAGGCACTATGGGGTATGGTTTTGGAGCTGCAATAGGTGCAAGTGTAGGAAAGAAAGATATGGTTTTTGATATTGCAGGGGATGGTAGCTTTAGAATGAACCTTAATGAACTTGGGACTGTTGCAAGATATAATATTCCTGTAAAAATAATATTATTAAACAATGGGGTTTTAGGCATGGTAAGGCAATGGCAGAACTTGTTTCATTCAAAAAGGTTTTCTAGTACTACTCTAGAAAAATATACTGACTTTGTAAAAATAGCTGAAGGTTTTGGGGTTAAAGGAATTAGAGTCGAACATAATGGTCAGGTTGTGGATGCATTAAAAGAAGCAATAGCCTACGAGGGACCTGTTGTAATTGATTTCAGAGTTGCGGCAGACGAAATGGCATCACCAATGGTTCCACCTGGTGCAAGTATTGAAATGATGTTTGAGGTATAGTGTGCAAAACTATATCTCATTTTCATAGAAATTAAAATTCCTAAATATATTTGTGGGAGGATTATATGAAAATAGTAGTGTTAGATGGTTTTACTTTAAATCCAGGAGATTTATCTTGGGAAGGTCTTGAAAAGTTAGGTAATTTAACAGTTTATGACAGGACAACCTTAGATGAAATTGTAAACAGAGCTTTTGACTGCGAAATAATTTTTACTAATAAAACACCATTAAATTTGGAAACTTTAAAAAAGTTACCTAGGCTCAAATATATTGGCGTTCTTGCAACAGGGTACAACGTAGTTGATGTAAAAGCAGCTAAGGAATTAGGTATTATAGTAACTAATATTCCGGATTATGGTACGACAGCGGTTGCACAATTTGTTTTCGCACTTTTATTGGAAATATGTCATCATGTAGGAGAACATAATAAATCTGTTAAAGAAGGCGCTTGGACAAATTGTGAGGATTTCTGTCTTTGGAATTATCCACTAATAGAACTTGCTGGTAAAACGATGGGGATTATCGGCATGGGGCGGATAGGTAAGGCAACTGCAATAATTGCACAAGCTTTTGGTATGCATATTTTAGCATATAATCCATCAAAGGATGAGTCATTAAAATCAGATACTTTTAAATATGTTGAACTAGACCAGTTATATGAAGAGGCTGATGTTGTAGATTTACATTGCCCTTTATTTGAGGAAACTAAGGGAATAATTAAGAAAGAATCTATTAATAAAATGAAGGATGGCGTTATTATTATAAACACTTCTAGAGGTCCTTTAATTGTTGAGCAAGACTTAGCAGACGCCCTAAATATTGGAAAAGTTGCTGGCGCAGCAGTAGACGTTACGTCGACAGAACCCCCTAAAATGGATAGCCCACTTATGACTGCGAAAAACTGCTTGATTACACCACATATTGCATGGGCACCAAAAGAATCTAGAGTTCGACTTATGGATATAGCAGTAGAAAATTTGGTCCAATTTAAAAAAGGAACACCTATAAATCTAGTAAAATAATTAAAGGCTTCGTTCATAGTTCGTTAGTATATGTGAAATTTTAATTGGTATTAGCATTAAAAGAAAATATAATTTAAATCAAAATTTATAAATAGTAATAGTAATAATTTATATTATTATTTGACCATAATAAATTTAAAATGTTATGATAATAAACGGTAGGTGATAAATATATGGAAGAGTGTAGTTGTGGAAATTGTAATCATAGCCTTTGTGCTAAGAAGGTACCGATTTTTTCATTTCTATCTGATGATGAACTTATAAAAATTATTGATATGACAGGACATAAAGTCTATAAAAAGGGAGATATGCTCTGTAGTCAAGGTGAAAAATCAGATACGTTATTTATTATAAATGAAGGTCAAGTAAAAATATCTAAGTTAACAAAAGAAGGTAAGGAACAAATAGTTCACATATTTACTAGTGGTGATTTTTTTGGAGAACTAAGCCTGTTTAGTAATGATGAAATATTTAATTTTGATGCCTATGCTATATCAAATGTTAAAATATGTACATTAACCAAACACAATATGGATAAAATTATCATGGATAACCCACAAATATCTTTGAAATTATTACAAGTTATCGCAAGACGCCTAACTCAAACTGAAAATCTCGCACAAAATCTTGCTACTAATGATGCAGAAATAAGAATCGCATTTATGCTTTTAGAATTTGGGGAAAAGTATGGCGATGCCGTAAGTGAAGGCCTAAAAATTAACTTACCTATTAGTAGAGAAGAAATGGCAAATTATGTTGGAGTCACAAGAGAAACCATAAGTATGAAACTCAGCATATTTGAAGAACTAGGCATTATTAGTCTTAAGGGTAACAAATTACTGATTATAAAACAAATAGATAAGTTAAGATCATATGTAGAATAATAATTTCGAATCAACCTAAAGGCTATTATGAGCTTTTAGGTTGATTTTTTATTTTGAAAACTTGTAACATAGGTTACTGTTTTATATTCTAAAAACAAGTATTCTATTATTAAAGAAGTTGATAATAACGCTTATAAGTTAAAACAAATATTAAATTGAAAAATTAGGAGGCTTACTTATGGATGCAATAAATTTAATGATGGATGAGCATAAATATATATCACGAGGGTTAAAAGTATTTAGAAAATTAAGTATAGAGATATTGAATACTAATACTGTTGATTTTATATCTTTTGAAAAGATGATTTTATTTGTTAGAAATTACGCTGATAAACATCATCACAATAAGGAAGAAGCTGTTCTATTTAAAAAGATGGAAACTCAATTAGGCGAAAAAATGGTAAAGGGCCCCTTATCCGGAATGTATATAGAACATGATTTGGGAAGACAACACATTAAACTTTTAGAGGAAGCTCTTTTGAGAGTTAAAAATGGCGATTTAGATTCACAAGTGGATATAATAGCAAATTCTATATGTTATAGTGATTTATTAACAAGACATATTGATAAAGAAGATAAATTGATATACACCTTCGCTAGAAGAGCATTAAGTCAATCAGATATGGTCGACATAAATGTAAGTTGTGAAAAGCTTGAATCTGAGGCAACTAAAAATAACTTGCAAAAGAAATATATAGGTGTTTTAGAAATGATTGAGAAGAAGTATGATATAATTTCTCCAAAAAATAAAAGTACTATTTAAATTGTGTTATAACACTTTAGAGTGAATTAAGAGGTTAAGAAGTAAAATGTATTATACTATCCGTTATGCCTACGTAACATATGTTACAGATGAATAAATATAGAGTGAGTTACACTAAATTAATATGTATATTAAGGAGGAATTTATAATGAGTAGATTTTTAGCACCAATTCACACTTTGTTATTCAATAAAATAAAGGTAACAGAAGATTTAGAAATAAATTTAATAAATTCATTTAAAGAAGTTTACGGAGAAGAAGTAACTGTAATTGTAAATGATATTAATAAAAAATATGGTAATCCGCTAGAGGCTGACCCTCTTGAAGACTTGATTGACTCAGATAACATACATGGATGGCTACAGAATAAAATAGCAGCAGCTGAAACTCGTCAAGCAAAACTTTTAGGCGATTTAGTTAAAAAATACGGTGAAAAATCAGAAAAAATTACGCTTAATGTATTTAACAATCAAGCTAATAAATTAGCAAAACAATCAAAAAATATTTATGAAACTGGCACAGCTCCTGGTATCTACGAAGCACTTAATGTATATATACTTGAGGGTATGCCTTGTGATAATGTAAATACTATAACCATAAAAGATGTTGATGTATTAGAATGGCAGAATATTAAATGCTTACACAGATCATATTGGGAGATTGCAGGAGCAAATGTAGACACATTGTATTCTCTTAGATTTTCATGGTTTAAAACTTTCGTAGAAACAATTAATCCTCAATTTACGCATACGGTAAAACCAGAAGGCTCCATTTTCATTCATAGAATTGTGAGAAAATAAAGTAAACCATACCATACGCTCTTTATAATGTTATATGCCTATATTTGTAAGGAGTTTTGCTTTTTTAAGCCCTAATGTGCTACAATTCTTAGTTGACACTTTTAAAATTAAGCTAATAAGCACGCCAGAAGATGATTTAAAACCAATATTAGGACAAAAAAACACAATAAGAGCCAGAGGTTTCTAATCGTAAAATTATTAGAAACTTCTGGATTTCTTGTGTTAAAGTCATATGGACTTAGCTTAAGTAATTTAAGAATTGTCTCTTAATATATTAAGATCTTTACCTTGCATTATTTTGTTCATTGTTCTCATAGAACACATTTTACCACACATAGTGCAGCTATCTGAATTCTCTGGCATGGATTCTTTTCTATATCTTATAGCTTTTTCTGGATCAATAGCAAGTTCAAACATTTTATTCCAATTAAGGGCTTGCCTTGCTGTGCTCATTTCATTATCTAAGTCCCTACTGCCTGTAATATGTTTACCTATATCTCCAGCGTGAGCTGCAATTTTTGCAGCAATAATGCCTTCACGTACGTCGGAAACGTTAGGAAGTCTTAAATGTTCAGCTGGCGTTACATAACAAAGGAAGTCAGCCCCATAGCTTGCAGCCAAAGCGCCACCTATAGCACTGGTAATATGGTCATAACCTGGAGCGATATCTGTAACTAGCGGTCCTAAAATATAAAAAGGGGCACCATGACATAATTTTTTTGCAAGCAGTACATTTGCCTGAATTTCATCTATTGCCATATGACCTGGTCCTTCTATTATAACTTGTACATTTTTTTCCCAAGCCCTTAGGGTTAATTCGCCAAGTACCATTAATTCATGGATTTGACACGCATCAGTTGCATCATTAATAGAGCCAGGCCTACAGGCATCTCCAAGGCTTATTGTTAAGTCATATTCTTGACATATATCTAATATCTCATCGAAATGTTCGTAGAAAGGGTTTTCCTTTTGGTTTAATTCCATCCAAGCATATAAAAGAGACCCTCCTCTCGATACTATATGAGTTATTCTCTTATTCCTTTTAAAAACATTTGTGGTTGCTATGTTTAAACCAGCATGAATTGTTACAAAGTCGACGCCATCTTTTGCATGTTTTTTTACTACATCTATAAATTCTTTAGCTGTAATATCTTGTAATTCTTTATCGTAAAAACCTAAAGCATCATATATCGGAACAGTACCTATCATAGCAGTTGAATCAGAAATAAGTCTTTTTCTAAATTCCTCAGTTTTACCAAATGAGCTTAAATCCATTACAGCTTCAGCTTTCATATCTATGGATAACTGTACTTTTTTCATTTCCTCATCAATATCACAGCAATCCTTAGAAATACCTAGATTTACATTTATTTTTGTTTTTAAACCTTCGCCAACTGCTTCAGGGCTTAGTATTTTATGATTTTTATTAGCGGGTAAAGCAACTACGCCTCTTGCTATTTTCTCTCTTAGAACCTCTTCTGGCATATTTTCTTTTTTAGCAACAATCTTCATTTCTTTAGTTATAATACCTTTTTTTGCAGCATCCATTTGAGTTGTATACATAATTTATAATCTCCTTTACAGTCATATTTTTAAAATAAAAAAATGCAAGCCCATAAAGAGCTTGCAACAAAAAAGATCGTTGTGATAAACTCCCTACGTTGGAATTACCCAAATCAGGTTATGAGGGTCAGAGATAATATCTCTTTCTCAGCTCTTAATGCAAGCTCCCCTTGTTTAATTTATTTAATTATTATTTGACCTAAGTATATTAGTAAAACAACCTGATGTAAAGTTTTATTTATTTATTTATAATAATATTTAAGCGTATGGGTACATTTAAATATACAATAAAAATATGGTATACTTTGCACATTAAATAAATTTCAGGGAGGTTTCTTATGGAAAGATATGAAATAAATAAAAATTTAGCGCAAATGTTAAAGGGTGGAGTAATTATGGATGTAGTTAATGCAGAGCAGGCAATAATTGCAGAAAAAGCTGGTGCATGCGCGGTAATGGCCCTAGAGAGAGTACCCTCAGATATTAGAAAAGACGGTGGTGTGGCTAGAATGTCAGATCCTCGAATGATTAAGGAAATAAAGGCAGCTGTAACTATTCCAGTAATGGCTAAAGGTAGAATAGGTCATTTTGTTGAAGCACAAATTCTGCAGGAAATAGGGGTGGATTTTATTGATGAGAGTGAAGTTTTAACTCCAGCAGATGAGCAGTATCATATAAATAAGTGGGATTTTAAGGTTCCATATGTTTGCGGAGCAAGAAATTTAGGAGAGGCACTAAGACGTATTGGGGAAGGTGCCGCAATGATAAGAACAAAAGGTGAAGCCGGTACAGGAAATGTAGTAGAAGCTGTTAGGCACATGAGATGTATACTGGATGAGATTAGAAAAGTAAAAAATGCTCCCAAAGAAGAGTTAATGTCAATTGCTAAGGAGTTTGGGGCACCTATTCATTTAATAGAATATGTATGGAAAAATGGTAAACTTCCAGTAGTAAATTTTGCAGCAGGTGGAATAGCAACCCCAGCTGATGCAGCACTCATGATGCAACTTGGTGCAGAAGGCGTTTTTGTAGGTTCAGGAATTTTTAAAGCAGAAAATCCAGAGGCGAGGGCAAAAGCTATTGTACTCGCAACTACATATTACAATGATCCTAATGTTTTAGCTGAAGTTTCAGAAAATCTTGGAGAAGCAATGAGTGGACTCGAAATAAGCGAAATTAAAGAAAAGTTTGCAGAAAGAGGATGGTAGCATTGAAAATTGGAGTTTTATCACTCCAAGGTGATGTTGACGAGCATATACATCATATTGCAAAGCTTGGACACAAGGGCATAGAAATTAAGAAACTTGATGATATGGATGGAATAGACGGAATAATCCTGCCAGGTGGTGAGAGCACAACAATAGGAAAACTTTTAAGAGAAACAAAAATGCTTATACCTTTAAGAGAGAAAATACTTTCAGGATTACCTGTGTGGGGAACTTGTGCTGGTATGATACTACTTGCTAAATATATTGAGGGAGAGTCAGGTGAACATCTTAAAGTTATGGACATAAAAGTAAAAAGAAATGCTTATGGAAGTCAAATTAATAGCTTTAAGAGGGATGTTGTAATCAATGAGATTTCAAGTGAAACATTGCCGTTAGTTTTTATCCGCGGACCATTAATTACAGAAATTTTTAATGATGTTCATATAATATGTACTGTTGATGATAAAATTGTAGCAGCAAAACAAAATAATATGTTCGCTACATCTTTCCACCCGGAGCTTACTGATAACTTAGAAGTGCATAAATATTTTGTGAATATGTGCAAATAAAACTGTGTACTAAATTTATTATATAAGAATGAATAAGGAATGGAACATAAGGTAGAATCAGCATATTATATAATGTAGACAAGTCTACAAAATGTGATATGGAGGCGATTAACAATGTTAGCACCTTTTATAATATGTTTAAGAGAGGGCATAGAATTTTTTTAGTTATTATTCCCCTAGTAGTTTATTTCAACAAAAACAAACTATATGGGTTGACTAAGAGTGCATTGCTAGGTGGCGCTTTAGGTACTTTTATCGCAACTATAACTGGCTTTATAATATTCTCTCAAGTTGCTCTATTAAACGGTCCTGCGGGAGAATTATTTGATGGTTTGTTAGGAATTGTATTAGCAGGACTCGTATTATACAGTGTAGTGCTTTTAAGGAAAAATAAATCTTTTAGCACTGTTGCAAATCAACAATTTATTTCGTTAAGTCAAAAAGGAGTATTTATTCTTGCAGCTATAACATTCTTTAGGGAATTGTTAGAAGTAACTTTATTTATCTTAACTGGTGCCTCAACTGCTTCACCGATACTTCTGATAGGTTCATCACTATTAGGACTTGCGAGTGCAGCTCTAATTGTTTATGTGGTAGCTAGAGGATTAGTTAATCTTAATATAAGTGTAGTGTTTTATATTTTAAACCTATTCTTGGTAGGACTTGGTGCATACTACTTTGCTGATGGGTTAGATGTATTATTCGGTGGATATGTTCCAGAAATCTTTAAAATTGGTATATTAGTGTATGCAGTTCCTAGTTACTTACTAATGATAAAGAATGATTTAAAAAAATATTTAAACTCTAATAGAATAAAATAAATTTACAAAGACAACGTTATTCCCATACATTTTGATTTTCAAACTTGTTTGAAAACGCTAATGTATGGGATATTTATTTTAGACTATTTCATTTTAAATCCTTGTTTTTCTAAAAAGTCTTTCATATGTGGTCGTTGAGGTTCACTCATTAGACTAGATACCTGATTTGTCCATGTGTCTGATCTTTTTCCCTTAGTTCTTTTCTTATAATAATCACTAATATGCTCATCGTATTCCTTGATTTTATCAGCATCACCATCGGTGTTATATGCATCTGTTTTAAATACCACGTCGATTGGTAGTCTTTCTTTTTTATCAGGATTATGATTTGGGTAACCAAGGCACATTCCACAAACGGGATACACGCCAGAAGGTATGTTTAAAATGTTACATATATCTAACGGATTATTGCGAATTCCACCGATAAAAACTCCACCTAGTCCCAAAGATTCTGCAGCAATTAAAGCATTTTGTGCAGCAAGCGCTGCATCTACAGTTGCCAAAATAAAAGTTTCAGTATTTGCACCTGCAATAGCTTTATCGTTAACTTCGCAAGAACTTTTAATACGGTTTAAATCAGCACAGAAAACTAAAAATAATGGACACTGCTCTACATAACTTTGATTTCCAGCAAGTAAAGCTATCTTTTTTCGATTTTCCATATCAACTACACTTATAATTGTATAGGCTTGAATAAAACTAGAAGTTGGAGCAGATTGAGCACACTCTATAATAGTTTTTATCTTTTCAGCGTCGATAGGTTGATCTTTATATTTTCTTATGGATTTGTGAGATTTTAATAAATTTACGATTTCATTCATATATTTTTTACCACCTTAATTAAGATTTTTATTTATCCATGCATTTAAAATAATGAATCCTATTACAAGAGACAATTCTGCCCTTAAGAATTTAAGTTGAACTTTTAAGTGAGCTTACTCATGTCAATAATATACCACAAGTTAATGAGAATTAAAATAATTAACACAATAACCCATCACTTTCCATATTGATAGGTTATAATAAGATAAATAAAATTTTAACTTGAAAATAATAGGGGGATTTTATAGTATCATACTTCACAAGCAGTTAAAGTCCATACGTGTATTAGCATAACAGTTGTGGCAGGAGAAAATCTTATTAGATATGAATATGTTAAAAAGAATTTAGATGCTGTAAGAGTTCCTTTTGGAGTATGTTTTAAAGCTTCTAAGATACATTGTAAACAACAAATGAACCATTGTTTAACTTGTGCAAGTTTCTGTACTACTACCGAGAATGTTCCTGAATACGAGGAAGAAATACTAAAAGTTAAAACACAGATTGAAGTTAGTGATAAATTTGGTAGAGAATTATGGGCTGAAAAGAATAAGCAGTATTTAAATATATTAGAGAAAACATTAGAAAAAGTTAGAGAGCAGAAATTAGTTCATAAGAACGGTAAATCTAGGGAGGATTCATAATGGCAGACCACACTAAAGGATTAAAAGAATATGCAAAAAATAAATGTAAGATTACTTTAGAAAAGGTCGATAAAGCCATTAGAGAGCTTTCTCTAACTGAACAAAAGATTAACTTTAATAGTGTTTCAAAATTAGGAGGAATTTCTAAAACCTTTCTTTATAATAATGAAGATATTAAGAAGAGAATTGAGGAACTTAGAGATAAGCAAACAAGTAGAAGTATGAACCAACGAGCTAAATATGATAAAACAGCAAAGTCTAAAGATATTATTATAATGGCTAAGGATAAAAAGATTAAGGAACTTCAAGATGAAAATAAGATACTCAAAGAACAATTAGAGATTATTAGAGGTAAACTATATGAAAAGATGTAAAGTATATAATATTGAAATGTTACAGTTCATTGTTTAACTTTACGGAGGAGGATATTATGCCGGGTTTTCGTTGTCGATGTGACGAACCATTATCATGGAGTCAAATTCCATGTAAGATAGAGTATAAATTTATATCAGATGTTGAATATGACAATTATGTAGGTAGTATTGATGCTGAAGATTTGTATATGGAAATGAAAAGTTTTATGAAATGTCCTAAATGTGGTAGGTTATGGGTATTCTGGAGCGGATTTGGAAAGGGACCGGAAGAGTATGTTTTAGTAAAAAGAGATTAATTTTGTTGTATTTCTAAATATGAAGTGGAATTAGGGGTGATAAATTTGGAATATTTATTTAATGAATTTGTAAAAGATGTAAAGATGGGGCGAGAAATCGAGTTTACATACAATAAAAATATGTATTTTGTAACTCATAACAAAAGAGGTTGGTTGCTAATAAAAACTGATGATAGAACTTCGCAATGTTTTGACTGTTCAGAAAGTCTGATAAAAAATGCCAAGATTGGGTCTGAATATCTAATAGAATTATGGGATGAAATAAAATTAGATACAGTTTATTAAAAGCAAAATTTTAATACCGCAAAATAATTCTAATTAACTTTGAATCGGAGAAACGTATTAAAGGATGTGAAAACATGAGTGAAGTAATTAATAATAATGTTCTTACTATTAATTTTAAAGAATTAGAATTCATAAAAAGGAAATTAAGTTTTAATGATAATGTCTATGTTGTTGAACTTGATGGAGAACATATACAATCATGGAAGGACTATATAATAGATGTTCAAAGCAAGTTTCAATTCCCTACATCGTGTATTAATAGTATCGACAGATATCTTGATTGGATAAGAGACTTGGATTGGTTAAATAAAGAAGAATATGTACTAATTATAAATAATTTTAACTCTTTTATTAAAGACGACTCTAAACTTAAGAATCAAATTATTTCTAGATATATAGATACTATTCTCCCGTTTTGGCAGGACGAAGTAAAAGAAGTCGTTGTAGAAGGTAGACCTAAATCTTTCATGGTCTATCTAGTTGATTAATTAATTTATTTATATTTATACATGGATTACATGTAGTTTATGTATAAATATAGACATAACAAGGGTTTTGTACCTTGTACACTAGATATGCAAAGGAGAGTGAATAATTATGAGTAAAAAATCAAAGAGGATAGTTATAGTTTCTGTATTAACAGCCTTGGTTGCAGTTTCAATGTTTACTGGTTGTGCTAAAAAAAGTACTTCAACAACTGATTCGATAGCAACGGTAGTTAAAACTAAACCTACAATAAAAGTTGGATCTAAAGATTTTACTGAATCATTAATTTTAGCTGAAGTTTATGCCCTTGCCTTAGAAAAATCAGGTTATAAAGTTGAAAGAAAATTTAATCTTAACAGTTCAGTGGTTCATACTTCTCTAATAAACGGAGACATTGATTTTTACCCTGAGTACACTGGTACCGGACTTCTTTCTATATTAAAGGAACAACCAAGGTTTGATTCAAAAGAAGTATATGATGAAGTTGCGGCAAAATACAAGGAGAAATTTAAATTAATTTGGCTCCAGCCATCTGCTGCGAATGATGGACAGGGATTAGTAATTACGAAAAAGGCATCTGATGAATATAATATTCACACTATATCGGATCTTCAAAAGAATGCAGTAAAAATAAGATTTGCATCTCAAGGTCAATTTGATGAAAGAGCAGATGGAATGCAAGCACTCGAAAAGACTTATGGCGTTTTTAAATTTAAAGGTGAAAAAATATATGATAATGGACTAAAGTATGATGTGCTTCATAATGATAAAGCAGATCTTGCTGTAGCATACACAACTGAGGGACAATTAATTAAAGATGAGTTTGTAATTCTTGAAGATGATAAACATGTATGGCCACCATACAATATAGCTCCAGTTATAAAGCAAGACCTTCTTGAGGCGAATCCTGAAATAGGAGTTATATTAAATAAGGTTACAAGCAAAATCGATAATAAGACTATAATAAAATTAAATTCCCAAGTGGACATAGAAAAAAAAGAGTATACAGAAGTAGCTAAAAATTTCTTTGATGCAGAATTATCGAAATAGGGAATGAATATACAAGGAACTAATTCAAAGAAGCTTAACAAGACAATATTATTTTAAAAATACAATTGCCTTTAGCTCTCCCAATAACACTAGGGGGAGTAAGAATTGCAACTATTACTACCATTTCCATAGCAACTATTACCTCGGTAATAAATGCTGGTGGGTTAGGAGTTATTTTATTTGATGTGTTTAGAATGAATTATATCCCGAAAATACTATGGGGGACTATAATGTCTGCAAGCCTTGCAATAGGTGCAAATCAAATATTACTCTATTTAGAGAAGTTGGCTGGATTTAAGGCCAATGGACAGTACAAAGTAAAAGGAGAACTTTTATGAAAAATCAAATAGAAAACTTAATTATTGATAAATTTATTTTGGAAATTAATGAGGATAAGTATAAGGTTCATGAAAAATTGCTTTCAGAAAATGAACTAGCAGACTTGTATAAGGTTCCAAGAATTACTGTAAGAAAAGCTTATAAAAAGTTGGAAGAAATGGGATACATATACTCAGTGCAGGGAAAGGGAAGATACCTTAAAAGCAAACAACAATATATAGAATTGCATTTATCAGGAGATAAGAGTTTTAGCCAAAAAATGATAGATACAGGTCGAGATTTAGTAACAAAGAATATAATTTTTGAGAAAATCGAATATGATAAAAAGATTTATGCGGAACTCGGAATAAATAAGGATGATGAGGTATATAAAATAGGTAGACTAAGAATTATAGATAAAAAACCTAGTGCAATTCACATATCATATTTGGCAAAATCAGTATTTAAGGATATTGCAGAGAGTGGAAAAAGTATAGAATCTATTTTTACTTTTTACAAATTGAATGGGTATTTTGAGTTTACATCATGTAAAAGTATTATTAGTATTTCTTTTCCAACTGCCTCGGAACGAGAAATTTTAGGCTGCCCAAGCTTAGTGCCACTGTTGATTTTAGAAACTAATTGTATAGATAATAAAAGTAAGAAAGTATTAGAGTATACGAAAATCATATATAGAGGGGATACATTCAAGTACATAATAAATAAAAAAAATAATTTTAGTAAGAAATAAGGCTATCATTTTTAAATAAAATGGTAGCCTTATTTTTTATGAACCTTCGAAGGAGATGATTTAACATACTTAACTTAACCTTAACTATCATTAACTTGGCAACAAGATATACTTTAAATTGTGGAAGGGGGAAAAAAATGTGAATAGGAAGACAAGAACAGAAATCTTAATTAAAGGATCTAGTGATGTTGCGAAAAAATTATGTTTAGAAATAGAAGAAAAATATATAGTGAAAATTATTGAAGAACCTAACTATGGATTAGTAATGGTTAAAGTTCGAGAAGGTGCAAAAAAAACATTATTTTATATTGGTGAGGTTTTGGTAACTGAAGCCAAGGTATTAATTAAAGGGAAGTTAGGAATAGGAATTGTTAGTGGAAATAAGACAGAACTTGCATATTGGTTAGGAGTAATTGATGCCGCCTACAATGCTACATTAGAAGAAACTAAGGGCTGGGAAGAAATTCTAAAATGCGAGGGAGTAAAGATAAAGGAAGAAATGAAAAAAAGAGAAGATAAGATTTTAATGACGAAGGTAAACTTTGAGAATATGGGTGATTAATTTAATTATGCATTAGCCCAAATTTTGTATTGTGATTTTGGAGGGGTAGGTAAATGAAACTGGATTTAGTTCATGACACTCAGATGGTTTATAGAAAGTTACTTAAATGTATGTCAAGACCAGGATATATAGAGAGTATAGAATCGCAGAGTAAAAAAATTGATTTTGATATTAGTTTTTATACGGGAACTTTAGTTAATATGTATATGTTATTAGATGGAGAAGTTACTTTTAATATAGTTTCTAAGAATAAAGACATTATAACAAATTTTGTAAATCAGTTAACTTATGCCAAGGCGACAACACTCGAGGAAGCAGATTTTATATTTATTTTAAGTGATGCCCCCAAAAATAGCTTAGAGGAGGCTTTCAAGAGAGCAAAGTTAGGAACTTTAATTGATCCGCATAAGTCTGCAACTATAATTGTGGAGGTTGAAAAATTATCATCTGAAAAAAAATATTTATTAAAAGGTTCAGGAATTGAGGATTTATGCCATGTGAATATCATAACAAATGGCTTATTTGTAGAAGAAAGAAAAAATAAGAATATTGAGTATCCTCTTGGGGTGGACACTATTTTTATTGATAGAGAAGATCAAATTATGTGCTTGCCAAGAACAACTCAGATATTTGCAGCTCCGCAGGAGATAAATAAGGTGGTGAACTAGATGGGTTACATTGCTGTAAAAGGTGGAACCATTGCAATAGAGGAATCTATTAAGAAATTAAAGTATGAAAGACTAAAGGGAGAAAAAATCTTAGATGTTGAAGACATAAGAGGTGGAATGCGGGGACTTATAGATCAAGTTATGTCAGAGTCTAGTATATACTCAGAGGAACTTGCCTCTATTGCTATAAAGCAAACGGAAGGAAATTCAGAAGAAGCAGTATTTGTCCTTAGGGCCTATAGATCGACACTGCCTAGAAAGCATTACACTAAAATTGTTGATACAGCTAATATGTTTGTAGAAAGGCGGATATCTGCAAGCTTTAAAGATATAATAGGAGGTCAAATTCTAGGGGCCTCTTATGATTACACCCATAGACTTATTGATTTTGATTTATGTAATGAAACTATTGAGGATTCATTAAAATGGGTAAGAGAATTTGAAACACAGTATGTAGAAAAAGAAGGAAAAACTGAACTCGGAAAACTTCCTAAAGTAGTCGATTATCTAAGAAAAGAAGGCTTGATTAAAAACTGTGAGGACGATAATAAAGAACCATTTGATATAACAAAAAAAAGTTTGGAATTTCCCAGCGTGAGAAGCGAAAGGCTTCAAATACTTACAAGAGGTCAAACTGGAGCAGTAACTTCTTTAGGTTATGCTGCACTCAGAGCATATGGGGCATCACATCCTACAGTAGGAGAATTAAGAGTTGGAAAGCTTGATTTATACATCGATAATCCATTATATTCAGATGATGATGAGGAAGATGATTTTTATATTGGAGATATTTCTGTGACAGAGGTAGAGTCATTTATACCCAATATTGTTGAAAAGAAACAAGATGAGAAAGGACTAGAATTTGTAATAGGTTATGGTATATGCTATGGAAAAAATGAAACAAAAGCTATAGCTATGAGCATTCTTGATAATTGCTTGGAAAATCCAGATGATAGATACCCTACGAGTGATGAAGAATTTGTTTTATATCACATAGATAGTGTTGAGTCCACAGGGTTTATTTCTCATTTGAAATTGCCTCACTATGTCACATTTCAATCTAAATTGGATAGTGTTCGTAAAACTAGAAAGGGGAAAGAAAGTAATGAAAACAAGTTATAATTTTGCATACTTTGATGAGGGTTCTAAAAAAGAAATTAGGAGAGCTACATTAAAGGCTGTCGCAATTCCAGGGTATCAGGTGCCATTTGCTTCTAGAGAAATGCCTATCGCTAGAGGGTGGGGAACTGGTGGATTACAATTAACCTTATCACTTATTGGCAAAGAAGATGTTTTAAAAGTTATAGATCAAGGGTCAGATGAATCTGTAAATGCTGTTAACATTAAAAAGCTGATAACTAAAACTACTGGTGTGAAGCTTACAGATGATACAAGTATTGCTACCCTAATTCAGTCAAGACATAGGATACCGGAAATACCTCTAGAGGAATCTCAAATATTGGTACTACAGGTTCCAATCCCAGAACCCTTAAGAGTTGTAGAACCAAGTGAATTTGTAACCAAAAGACTTCATTCAGAAATGGAGTACAGTGGAGCATGGCTCATGCTTTTTGAGAAAATAATGAAATTTGGCAATATGGCAACTGGAGCAGACCATCCAGTTTACGTTAATGATAGATATGTTATGGCCCCTAGCCCTATTCCTAGGTTTGATAATCCCAAATTGAACTATTCAAAAGCTTTAATTTTATTTGGAGCCGGTAGAGAAAAGAAAATATATGCGATTCCTCCTTATACAAAGGTTGTCTCTTTAGCTTTTGATGATTTTCCTTTTGAAGTTGAAGACTTTGGTGATAATGCCTGCAGAATTTGCGGAGCAAGTAGCGTCTATTTAGATGAGATAATTGATGCAGATAATGGAGACACTTTTTATCAATGTAGTGATACAAGTTTTTGTATCAATAGACTTAATAATACTGCTATAGATAAAGGTGGTGAAGCATAAATGGAAACTGAAATTAGTAGTTTTGAAAAACCGATACTAAAGGTTATGAACTTAACAAAGCGATTTGGAAACGGATGTGAATTATGCTTAAAATTAAATACAAATGTATTAATAAAAAATTATTGTCCACATTGTGGAACAGTTTATGCTTGCAAAGATATATCTTTTAAGCTCCATAGTGGTGAAATTCTTGGAGTGGTGGGTGAGAGTGGAAGTGGGAAATCTACTATGCTTCAAAGTTTATATTTTGATCAAGAAGTTACAAGTGGAGAAGCATATATTAGTAGTTATAAGAATGGAGAAACAAATATATTTAAGGAATCCTCCCAAGCTAAAAGATTTCTAAAGAATAATGTTTTAGGTAAAGTTTATCAAAATCCAATACTTGGACTTAAAATGGATTTTTCTTCAATTGGTAATATTGCAGAAAAATTAATAGCTGCAGGGTCAAGAAATGTGCTTGAAATGGAGAGCCGTGGGAGAGAATTACTAGACCGTGTTAATATCCCGCTTTTTAGGATAAAGGAAGCTCCAAAGAATTTTTCAGGAGGGATGCAACAACGTGTTCAAATAGCAAAGGCATTGTCAAATAATCCACCCATTCTATTGCTAGATGAAGTTACCACTGGTCTTGATTTATCAGTTCAAGCTAATGTACTTGATTTAATTAAGCAATTACAAAGGGACCTAGGTATTAGTATGTTAGTTGTATCACATGATTTAGCTGTAGTAAGAATGCTTGCAGATAGAACAATTGTGATGCTGGATGGAAGAGTAATTGAGGAAGGTTTAACTGATCAAATATTAGAGGACCCTCAAAGTGCATATACTCAGGAATTAGTACATTCATTGATATAAGGCATCTTAAATTGTTACTTTATTTCAGATGCATAGAAAGGGGATAAGGAATTGTATTTAATAACTAACGGTCAAATAGTAACAGAAGATGGAATTTTAATTAATCATGACTTATTACTTGATGGAGATAAAATAAAAAAAATTGTACCAAGGGACATAATAGAAATATTAGGTAGTGTAGAAGTAATTGATGCTAGAGGTGGTTTTGTTTCACCAGGGTTTGTTGATGTACATTCAGATTTCATTGAAACTATGGTAGTTCCAAGACCAACTTCTATGATAGATTTTAATCTTTCTTTAAGAGAAAGTGAAAAAATATTGATAAATCAAGGAATAACCACTATGTTTCACTCGCTTTCACTTTATAAACCCGATGGATTTTCTCACAAACCTATAAGAGTAGCTGAGAATGTAAAAAAAATTGTGGATCTAATAAATAAAACTGGTGATAACAATCATTTAATTCGTCATAGGTTTCATGCTAGATTAGAAATAGATAATTTTGAAGAAATAGAAAACTTAAAAGGGTATATAAACGAAAATAAAGTGGATTTAATTTCTTTTATGGATCACACACCAGGGCAGGGGCAATACAAAGATTTAGAAGTATACAGAAATACTATAAAAGGATATAAGGATCTAAGTGATGAGGAGATAGACGCTATAATAGAGACTCATCAAGGTGAAGAGAAGATGACATTAGATCTAATTAAGGAGATTGCAGATTTAGCCCATGCTAAAAATATTAGTGTAGCCTCTCACGATGACGATTGCAATGAAAGACTAAATTTGGTCAAGAGTTTTGGAGCCACAATTAGTGAATTTCCTATAACACTTGCGGTAGCAAAGTATGCTAAATTCATAGGTATGTCAACTATCGCTGGAGCACCGAATATACTTCAAGGCGGTTCACATTCAGGTAACTTATCTGCGATAGATGCAATTAATAACAATACTATTGATATTTTATGTAGTGACTATTATCCTGCTGCACTATTACATTCTATTTTTATAATGCATGAAAAGCATAGTAAAGATTTAGGAGAAATGTTCAATCTTGTAACTATTAATCCTGCGAGGGCTGTAAATATGGATAAGGAAATTGGATCAATCAAAGAAAATAAAAAAGCTGACATTATTATAATAGAGAAAATCGATGGAAACTATCCAGTTATAACCTCAGTATTTGTTGATGGAAATCTAATATCAAGGACGAATTACAGAATATGATTACAGAGAAAAAAAGGATGTACAAGGAAGCTTTTATAAGCCGAGGTTGCAAATTCAATAATACGAAATTAGGTGACTATACTGAGGTGGGAATCTTTAATTTCTTTGAAAATGTTAATTTCGGTGATTTCTCTTATACTGGTCAGTTTTGTTTTGTTCAAAATGCTGAAATAGGGAAATTTTGCAATATTGCACCTATGGTGAGAATTGGAGCAACCAGTCATCCTGTGGAAAGGCCAACAATGCATCACTTTACTTATAGACGAGAGATGTTTGGTTTTGATGATAAAGATGATGAAGAGTTTTTTAAAAGAAGAGAGAGCAAAAAAATTTATATTGGACACGATACCTGGATTGGTCATGGGGTTATAATTATGCCTGGGATTAGAATTGGAAATGGGGCAGTAGTTGGTGCTGGTGCAGTGGTGACAAAGGATGTTGAAGCTTATTCTATTGTAGCGGGAGTGCCGGCTAAAGTAATAAAAAAAAGGTTTGAGGAAGAGATGATAAAAAAGCTTGAGGAGTTAGAATGGTGGGATTGGTCTTATGAAAAAATAAAAGAAAATTTTAATGATTTTTTACTAGATATCGATTCTTTTGTAAAAAAACATTATGAGAAAAGGTGATAGAATGAAAAATTTAAAAAGAATGGAGAATTTAATAGAAATAAATAATCTATGGAAAACTTTCAATATTCATAATATAGGAAAGCACATAAAGGCTTCACAAAATATTAGTATTACAGCAAAACCTGGAGAGTTTATTGGAATCACAGGAAGAAGTGGTAGTGGAAAATCTACAATTCTAAAATGCATTTATAGGACATATTTACCTGAGAAGGGTGATATATGGTATGACTCAAAGAAATTTGGATTAATAAATCTATCAAAGGCTTCTGAAAGACATATTATTTATCTTAGAAAGTATGAGATAGGGTATGTATCACAATTTTTAAACTCTATGCCAAGGACTACGGCGAGAGAAATAGTCGAGCAAGCGGTGATAGAAATGGGATTCAATAAGGAAATTGCTTCAAGGGATGCGGAAAAAATGTTGTCTCATTTTGAATTAGATAAAGAACTTTGGGATAGTTATCCAAATACTTTTTCTGGTGGAGAAAAGCTCCGACTTAATATTGCGAGAGCAATGGTGAAACATCCAAGATTACTTCTTTTAGATGAACCAACTGCAAGTCTCGATGAGGCCTCAAAGTATAGGGTAAAAGAGCTTATTCAACAATTGAAAAAAGAAGGTACTACAATGATCGGAATATTCCATGACATCGATTTTATGACTGGACTTTGTGACAAAAAATACAATATGCAAGCAGGGCAATTTATATAAGTTTAGAGGAGATGAAATATGAAAGCAGATTTACATGTTCATACAGATATTTCAGATGGCTCTTATGATTTGAAAGGAACGATTAACATTGCTAAGACTAATGGCGTTACTCATTTAGCAATTACAAATCATGACACAATAAAAGGCTTAGAAAAAGCAATTGATGAAGGGGATAGACAAGGTATTACTATTATTCCTGGTATAGAAATATCCGCTTGTGATATGCAAAGTGGTAAAAAAGTTCATATATTAGGCTATTGTTTTGATTTATTTGGGACAAATATTAAAAAGTTATGTGAGCCAATCTTAGAAAGAAGAAAAGCAAATTCGCTGTGGCAAGTAGATTCTTTAATTAAAGAAGGCTTTAATATTGATATTGAAAAGTTATATCAAAGATCAAAAAACAGCGGAGTAATCTATAAACAACATATTATGGCTGAGTTAATCCATGAAAATTATATGGATGAGGGGTACAAAAAAATGTACAAAGAAATATTTAAGGGAAAGGGTATTTGCGCACGGGACATAGAATATGTTGACATGATTAATGCGGTGAAAGCTATCAGGGCTGACAATGGACTTGTTGTACTTGCTCATCCTGGGCAATTAGATTCATATGGTTTTATTGAGGATTTAGTGAAGGCAGGACTAGATGGTATCGAAATAAATCATAAAGACCATAGCTGGTCAGATAAGTTAAAAATAAAGGAGTATTCAAGTAAATACGGACTAATTTTAACTGGGGGTAGCGACTTTCATGGACAATATGGAACATCAATAAATATTGGAGATGTAGAATGTCCAAGTGATTATAATTATATTTTTAAAGAAAATTATAAAATGAAAAACAATATAAAACAATCGTAATATTTAAATGAAAATTTAAATAGCTATTGAATAATATTACAAATATTACAAATATTAAAAAACTTAATCTAAACTTAACTTAATCTAGGTTTATTCGTAACAATCTCCAAGTAAAATAAATATATTAAACTGAAAAATATAAAACCAAAAATAATAGTAAAGAGGTGTAAAAAATGAAAAAAAGTATTTTAGCACTTATAAGTGTATTAATTTTAGGAACAGTATTAACTGGATGTGGAAGTGCAGCAAAAGATACATCGGCTAAAACAGTAAAAGATTATGATAAAATCACAATTGTGTGGTACCCGAATGAATCAGGAGAAAACTTAAAAAGCACTCGTGATGAACTTGGTAAGATTATAGAAAAAGCTACTGGTAAAAAAGTTGAGCAGAAAACTACAACAGATTATTCAATTGCCATAGAATCAATAGCTAATGGTAATGCTCAAATTGCATTTATGGGCGGTCAGGGTTATGTTGAAGCTAATAAAAAGAATGCGAAAATACTCCCACTAGTTGTTAACGCAGGTAAATCTGGAACCCTAGATGATGCTATATACTACAGTTGGTTATCAGTTAATAAGGACAAAGCATCTGAGTATCAAAAGAATGGAAAATATACTTTAGAAAACATTCAGGGAAAGAAAATATCATATGTATCTAATAGCTCAACTTCAGGATTTAAAGTACCTACAACTAATATAATTAAATATTTCGGAGCAATGGATAAGTGGAAAAGCTTAACAGCTGAAGATTTAACAGAGGGTGGAGCTGATAAATTATTTAAGGAAGTATTATTTGGTCAATCACATCAAGGTTCAGCAGTTAACCTTTTAACTGGTAAGGCTGATGTAGCTGCATTTTGTAATACTACATTAGATGCCTATGTTGACGTTGAAAGCGGAAAAGCTAACACCGCTGGAGCCGTTTATAAGGTTAAGACTGGTGCAGCGGCTCCTTTTGACACTTTAGTAGGGAAAGAATATACTATTATTCAGTCTACACCAGTTCTAAACGGACCTTTTGCAGTAAATACAGATGCTCTTAAGCAAGAAGACATAAATAAAATTACAACAGCTTTAACTTCAGATGAAGTAACAAACAATTCTAAAATATTCTATACAAAAGGTAAATCTTTTGGTTTAATTGAAAAAGCTGGAAAAGAACATTTTATGAAGGTTGCGGATTCATGGTTTAACCCAATTAGAGAACTTTCAAAATAGTTGGTGTGATGCAGAGGTAATTAATACTAAAGTAGTAAAACTAAACTATATTAGTAAAACCAAACAAAAGGAGAGTTGCTATGACTATCTTAGAGGTAAGCGGTCTGTCTAAGGAGTATAAAGGTGGAACGAAAGCACTAACAGATGTAACTTTCTCTGTTAAAGAGGGTGAGTTCGTTTCTATAATAGGCCCATCAGGAGCTGGAAAATCAACTCTTCTCAGGTGCATCAACAGAATGATTGATGCATCAAACGGGGATGTAAATTTTAATGGTGAAAATATAAGAAAATTTGAAAAAAAGGATTTAAGAAAGCTTAGAACAAAGATTGGCATGATTTTTCAACACTATAATTTAGTTAATAGGTTAAGTGTTGTTGAAAATGTACTTCATGGAAGACTTGGGTATAAGTCAACATTACAAGGAGTATTTGGTATATATAATGAGTTTGAAAAGAAAAAAGCATTTGAGTTATTAAATAAACTTGGACTCCAGGATCAAGCTTATAAGAGATGTGATCAATTAAGTGGTGGTCAAAAGCAAAGAGTGGGCATAGCAAGAGCACTGATTCAGGACCCTAAAATGATATTATGTGATGAACCCATAGCATCACTAGATCCCAATGCTTCAAAAATAATTATGGATCATTTGAAAAATATAAATACTGAAATGGGTATAACCTGCATATTCAATCTACATCAGGTGGATGTAGCATTAAGGTACTCAGATAGAATTATAGGAATTAACAATGGAAGAGTTATATTTAATGGAAAACCAGATGATCTAACTAAAAACAATATTCATGAGATATATGGATCTGAGGCAGGAGAATTAATTACTGACTAATTACTACATAATGAGAGTTAGACTAGGAAAATCTGGAGGTCTAAATATGAAAATAGATATATTTAAAAAGAAAAAAAGGCATTTACTAATATTTTGGACAGTCATAATAGTAATAACCATAGGTTCAATGGTTATTACGAAGTATGATCCTGTTTTAGGTATAACCTCTATTCCAAAAGGAATACTTTGGGCTTGCTCCAATTTTTATCCTAATGAAGAAGCTTTGACAAAGTTACCTAAAATATTATTAAAGCTTAAGGAGACAGTACTTTTATCTATTGCTGCAACAACGACTGCAGCCATGTTAGCATTTTTATTTAGCTTATCTGGTTCAAAAACGACAAATGATATTCGAATAATAAGTACAGGAACAAGGCTAATAGCCTCTGTATTTAGAAATGTACCAGATACAGTATGGGCCATGGTATTATTATTTTCATTTGGACAGAATGCCATGACGGGATATTTCGCTTTATTTTTTACAACTTTTGGAATTCTTACAAGAGCATTTATAGAAACAATAGACGAAGCTAGTTGTGAGTCTGTTGAAGCTCTCAGAGCAACAGGTGCATCATATTTTCAAATAGTATCACAGGCAGTTATTCCATCATGTATACCACGACTTATTAGCTGGATATTATTCATGCTAGAAACAAATATAAGAAGCTCTACATTGATTGGACTGCTGACGGGTACTGGTATTGGTTATACTTTTAGTATGTATTATAAAAGTATGTATTATAATGCTGCAAGTCTTGTAGTTATATCTATAGTGCTTTCTGTATTTGTTATTGAATTTATTTCGAATTATGTGAGAAGGGTGATTATATAATGCAGATATCAAGATCACCAAAAGCTGATATATTCAGTGGTCTGGAAAAATACGTAATCAGGACTAAAGATGGAAAAATCAAAACAAAAATAAGTTGTCAAGCACAGTACGCTGTGCGTATAACATTGTTTGCGTTGTTTGCACTTACTATGTATGGATTCTATACCTTTGACTATAAAGAATTAAATTTTTTAAGTGCTAGTTTAGAGTTAGTAGATAATTTAAAAACAGTATTTTTGCAGCCGAAAGCATCGCGTTTTACCATGCTTGAAGCATTATATCAAGTAATCATAACACTGGGACTAGCTTTTTTAACAACGCTAATCGGTGCAGTCTTAGCAATAATTCTTGGACTATTTGCTGCGAAGAACCTTTCTAATGTGTATGTCTCAAATGTTATAAAAGCCTTTGTAGCTTTTATAAGAGCGGTTCCAACAGTATTATGGGTATTGATATTTGCGGTTGCTGCAGGACTAGGTAGCGTAGCAGCAGTTATCGGCTTAAGTTTGCATTCAGTAGCTTATCTTACAAAGGTTTACTCTGAAAGCTATGAGGAGATAGACAGTGGGGTTGTTGAAGCATTGAAGGCAAGCGGTGCAAACTGGTGGCAGATTGTTTTTCAGGCAGTATTGCCTTCAACAACCACTTCTCTTCTTGCTTGGACTTTTATGAGATTTGAAATTAATTTTACTAATGCTGTAGCAATGGGAGCAGCTGCAGGTGCTGGAGGTATTGGTTTTGATTTGTTTATGGCTGGAAGTTTTTATTATGATTTGCGCTCCATAGGAGTCATTGCATATCTAATTTTAGCTTTTGCGCTGATTCTTGAAGTTTTTTCAACAAAAATAAAAAATAAATACTTAGCTTAATAGAAATCCAAATAATGAAAGTATTAATAATTAATAAGTTGTGGAAAGTGACTATAAAATATTATAGTCACTTTGAATTTTTATGGCCTTATTATTGTATTTATTTAGAACAACAAGGTTCTAAAACAACAAGGTTATTTCCCATTTTTGGATTTGCCCAATTAAAGACTATACATGAATCCAATTTAGGGTCATACATATTAACTGCTTCATCTTTGAGAAACATTTTAAGATTAAATGCTGCATATATGAAAGCTGCCTTTTTCTTATTCACACTTGCATACTTTCTCATATTAATTAATCCAGAAGCTGTGCCTGCTAGATGAAATGAAGGATCATATAAGCTGTTACGACTATCAGATACAATTAACTTAACGTTTTGTCTGAGTTTGGACATAAGCTGCCGTACAAGACTCATACCTCGTCCTTGTGGAAGTTCTATGTCGGTTATCCCAAAACTTAAACTTTCACATACCTTACTCCATAGCCCTCGATCACACTCTTTATCAATTTCTAAACAATCGCCAAGTGTTATAGATTCAAGATACCGTAGATCGTGAAAAACATTACAATCTTCTATCAAGTCACAAAAGTCAATTATAACAGGCTTATCTTGAGTTATTATAATATTATCTCCTTGAAAATCCCCATGCGCATATGCAGTAAGACACATTACAGTTAAATCATCCCAAACATTTTCATTATTAAAATAATAATATGGATTAGGTAGCAACATGTCTGTTCCATCTAGCGATATCCATTTTATATTTTTGTCTACCCCTATTGAATTGAAAGCTTGTATATATTTATTATCCATATATCTATATGAAAGTTCATTTTTAACTATATCTATTGGGGACATGTATTTTTTAATATGATCCTTGTTCCAAGTAAATAAAAATTTAGTTATTGCTAATATTATGCTATTCTTAAGTTCATCTTCATGTAAAACTTTATCCAAAAATGTTTCACTATTGTATATATCATCCCCCGCTAAATCATATAAGTTAACATATAATGTAGCCTTGCTTTTATCATGTATTTTATAACTGGATATAAGTTTAGCAATATATTTTTGCATATTGTTTCCTGAGGCTACTCCATAGGCTTTTTGAAATACTTCGGCTTCATTGCTTTTAGTTACCTTCAAAATACCGACCTTATTGGCAGTGCCATATTCAACCATATATACTCCTGCATCAGATCTTCCACTTTTAAAGGTTTTTAATACTTGAAAAGGAGCAATTTTATCTTTAGTTTCTTCACCTATCTTATTGATTTGAGTTATTACATCTACAATTTTCATATGTTATCTTCAGTGAGTGAGAGTACAACAAGTACCAAATCACTAAATTAATCACTTCCTTTTCTCTATACTCTTTTTTAAATAAGATCAATTAAATATATTATATTATAATCACTAAGAATACACAAATTATTAGTGATAAAAATTAAAAATTTTATTCCAAAGCGGGAACTACAGTGTCTTTTTAAATTAAGAAATAAATAAAGATTGCAGGGCACGATATAAAATCAGCGCTCTGCATTTAAAATAAGAGAAGTGTCTTATCAAGAATACCATATTATGTAAAAAATGTAAAGGAAATAGTTAATAATATAGGACTTAGACATTCACCAGATATTCAAATTCCGTCAAAGATATACTTAATAAAGATAAGTAATAAATTAGTTGTTTAAATTTGGGAATTTATATATTGACATCACTTACGATCTAGTGTACTATTTATATATGTCACTAGAGCATTGGTGTGCTTTCTGAAAGGGGATGGAATAATGAATACAGAATTCAATGACAAAACGCCTATATATCTACAAATTATAGACTTTATAAAAATGGACATTGTTACAGGAAAGATAAAATCAAAGGATAAATTACCGTCAGTTCGAGAAATGGCGACGAATCTTAAGGTAAATCCAAATACGCTTCAGAGATCCTATCAAGAGCTTGAAAGGCTTGGAATTGTATATACGCAAAGAGGTACCGGAACATTTGTGGGGGAGGGAAAAGATATGGTAGATGATTTAAAAAGGGAAATGGCAAAGGAAGTTATAGATTCTTTTATACTTAGAATGAAGAGTTTAGGATTTACGGATAATGAAATAATTAAATCTGTTTCTAAGGAAACTTTAGGGGTGAAACAGAATGGATAATATATTAAAATCCAAAAAAATATGTAAATCATATTTAAATAAAAAAGCTCTAAGAGAGGTAACCATAGAGATAATGCCAGGAAAAATTGTAGGACTTCTTGGTCCAAATGGTAGCGGCAAAACTACTTTTTTGAAAATAGCAGCTGGCATACTTCATCCATCAAAAGGAGAAATACTTATAGACGGTCAAAAACCTGGTGTTTATACAAAATCAATAGTTTCCTATTTGCCTGATAATGAATATCTTCTAAAGTGGATGAAAGTAAAGGATGCGGTGAGGTATTTCAAGGACTTTTATTCTGATTTTGATGAAAAAAAAGCAAAGGTAATGCTCCAGTTTATGAATCTTGATGAAAATAGCACTGTGAAAAGCCTATCAAAAGGAATGAAGGAAAAGTTAAAGCTCACATTGGTACTTTCAAGAGAGGCAAAACTTTATATACTTGATGAACCACTTGGAGGAGTAGACCCTACTGCTAGAGAAAAAATATTAAATGCTATAGTCAATAACTTTAGCCAAAATAGTTCTATGATAATTACTACACATCTTGTAAATGACATAGAACGAATTTTCGATGATGTTGCATTTATATCTGATGGCGAAATAGTACTACAAGGTAATGCAGAAGAATTACGAGGAGATAAGAAAATGTCAATTGATGAATTGTATAGGGAGGTATTTAAGTAATGCTTAAACTTATAAAATATGAATTAAGAGCAAATTTCTTGACCATACTTGGTATTTGCACAATTGTTATAATTGCTAATCTGCTTCTTATGCTAAAGAAAGGTTCCTGGCTGGTTGCAGTACCAGGATTATCTGCTTTCTTAGTTTTGGGTGCAATAATAGTGATATTTATATCTTCACTAAAAATTATGAGTAAATATTTGTATGAAGACTCAGGGTACCTACTGTTTACACTTCCACAATCCGGAAGAGCAATTATAACTTCAAGGCTAATAACTGCTTTAATTCAAATATCAATTGTTGTTTTAGTATCTGTTTTAATGTTTTATTTGAATGTACCAGATGAAATACCTTCACATTTTTTTAAAGATGTTAAGGTAAATGTAATAGTATTCAATATAATTAGTTATGTATGGGGAATAGTATATTTTTTATTACTTATATACTTTTGTATGGTTATTGGCAAAGTAGTTTTAAGAGGCAAAAAAATAGGTAAAGTAGGTTCTTTCATAATTTTTATTATACTAGCAGTAGGAATAGGCTGGTTGTCATATAAAATTACAACTATATTACCTCAAAATTTTAACTTAAGTGATTTTTCCATGACTTATGATAATAAAGTATTGAATTCTGATTTCACGATTTCAAGTGGAGCATACATTATAAATATTGCTCAAACCATATTTGATATAATTACTTTTGGTGGATTATTCATAACCACTACCTATCTAATAGACAAAAAATTAGATCTTTCATAAGGTTTAATAATTTAAAACTCATATAAGGAGGTTCAACATGGAAGTGAAAAATATAGTACAAATCAAGAATGTTACAAAGAAAATCGGCAGAAAAATAATAATAGACGATATTACTTTTGAAGTGCGTTCCGGTGAGGTGTTTGGATTCCTCGGACCCAATGGAGCGGGTAAAACTACTACTATTAAAATGCTTTTAGGACTGATGTCTATTACTAAAGGTGAAATGTATATTGATGGATTAAATGTTGAGAAGGATTTTGAAAAGGCAATTGCTAAAGTAGGGGGAATTATTGAGAATCCGGATTTATATAAATATTTAACGGGGTATCAGAATCTTGTTCTCTTTTGGAGAATGTACCCAGATGTAAAGAGGGAACGTATTGATGAGGTTATAAAAATTGTAGGTCTTGAAAAAAGAATACATGATAAAGTAAAGAAATATTCACTAGGTATGCGCCAAAGATTAGGGGTTGCACAAGCACTGCTTAATTCTCCAAAACTATTGGTACTAGATGAACCTACTAATGGACTAGATCCTGCTGGAATTCATGAATTGCGTAATCATTTGAGGACACTTGCAAAAGAAGAAAATATTGCAGTAATAGTATCAAGTCACTTGCTTTCAGAAATGGAGCTTATGTGTGATAGGGTAGGAATTATACAAAACGGAAAGTTAGTTAGAATTCAGGATATGAAAGAAATGCTTGAAGATGGTTCGGATTCAGTAATAGCTCTAAATGTTGCACCAATTGAAAGTGCAAAATTGTATTTAGAAAGTCTTGATAGCAAATATAAACCGAAAATAGTTGATAAGGAAATTGAAATCATAGAAAATATAGAAAATATTCCTGGGTTAGTTGAAAAACTTGTGAACCAGGAACTTAAAATTTATGGCATTCGAAAAGTTCAACGAAGCTTAGAAGATAAATTCTTAGAAATGACAGGGGGTAATGAAATTGCATAAGATGATAAATTTAGTTCGTAATGAAAATATGAAGCTATCTCATAGTATTAGTACGTGGATAATGATGGGAATATTAGTTCTGATTATAGTAGTAGCTGGTCTATTAACTAGATTTACTGGTACCCAGGCACCTAAAAGTGATTGGAAAGCAGAGCTGACAATTCAAAACCAGGATATTAAGAAAAATTTAGCAAGTCCAGAAACATCTAAAGATTTAAAAGAAATGCTTAAAAAGGATTTGCAAACTAATGAATATCGTCTTAAACATGACATACAACCTATACAAGATAAATCCTTGTGGGGTTTTGTAGAAGGGTCAATTAGCATGATATCTTTAATCGCTCTTTTTTCCATTATAATGGGTGGTGGAATATTAGCCAATGAATTTTCAGGAGGAACAATTAAACTTTTATTAATTAGGCCTTCAAAGCGATGGAAAATTTTATTATCAAAATATGTTTCTGTTATAGGATATACTCTTTTAATGCTTTTGATACTTTTAATAGTGTCATTTCTTGTTGGGGGAATATTATTTAGCTTTAAAGGTGCAAGTATTCCTTTCCTTACAAATTCTAGTGGTACAATTACTGAAGTTAATATGGTATCACACATTGTGCAGCTTTATGGACTTAACTCTATAAGCTTAGTTATGATGGTTACTTTAGCATTTATGATTTCTGCAGTTTTCCGTAATAGTTCAATGGCTATAGGCATTGGAGTTTTCCTTTTAACTATAGGAAATGTCATAACAATGATGCTTTCTAGATTTAATTGGTCAAAATATATTTTGTTTGCAAATACTAATTTGACTCAATATATTGATGGAGATCCATTAGTGAAAGGAATGACAATGAAATTTTCAATTATTGTACTGCTAGTTTATTTTGTGATTTTTAATGTTATTTCATATGTAGGGTTTACTAAAAGAGATATAGCATAATATAACTAATAAAATATAAACCACCTTGATAAATATAAAATTTATCCAGGTGGTTTTATTAATTAGTCATTAATTATACCTTATTCCCATATTGACACACCTAATATTCCAGTGTACTATTAACATATGTTACTAGGAAATCGATGTACTTTCTAAAAGGAAATACAGAGGAAATACGAATGAACAGAAAAATATCTATTGATGAATTGGATGGGGAGGTATTTAAGTAATGCTTAAACTTATGAAATATGAATTAAGAGCAAATGCTTTGACCATACTTATTATTTGTGCAACGGTTATAATTGCTAACCTGATTCTTATGATAATGGGAGATTCCGGAGTTGTTCCAGTGCAAGTAATATCTGCGTCTTTACTTTTAGGCGCAATAATAGTGATATTTATATATTCATTAAAAATTATGAGCAAATATTTGTATGAAGAATCAGGTAACCTATTATTTGCGCATCCACAATCTGGGATATCCATAATGACTTCAAGGCTAGTAACAGCGTTAATTCAAATATTTATTGTTTCTTTAGTGTCCTTATTAATGTTTTATTTGAATGTACCAAACGAAAGGCCTTCCTACCTTTTTGAAGATTTTGAACTCGGTGTAATAGCATACAATGCAATTGGTTATATATGGGTTATTGTATATAGTATTACACTAATATACTTTTGCATGGTTATTGGCAAAGTAGTTTTAAAAGGCAAAAAAATAGGTAAAATTGGCGCTTTCATAATTTTTATAATAATATCGGTCGCAATAGTATGGCTGTCAACTAAAATTGCAACAATAATACCCCAAAACTTGAACTTAAGTGATTTTTCCGTAACTTCTGATAATAAAGTATTGAATTCTGATTTCATGAGTTCAAGGGGAGCCTACACTATTAATATAGCTACTGCCATATTTGATATTAGTACTTTTGCTGGATTATTCATAACAACGTCTTATCTAATAGATAAAAAATTGAATCTCTCATAAGCTGTAATAGTTAGTATTATTATTTATCTTATGTAATTTAAAGTATGCTAAGATCTTAACACATGCTTAGTACTGTTTTTATTAGGTTATCTTACAATTTTGTAAGATAACCTTTTTTTTGTAAGCAAAGGGATATGGAGTGTGAATTATGTGGGATGTATAATATGTCTATAGTGTAAAGAAAACAACAAGAGGAGTGATATAAATGGAAATTTTAAAAATTGAAAATTTAAATAAAACTTATGGCACCGGTGAGAACAAGGTGGAGGCGCTTAGAAATATAAATTTATCGGTTAATAAAGGTGAGTTTGTAGCAATTGTGGGAGCATCAGGTTCTGGTAAAAGTACGCTTCTTCACTTATTGGGTGGTTTGGATAGGCCAACATCTGGGAATGTAGTTATTGATGGAGAAAGTATTTACGATTACAAGGAAGAAAAACTTGCGGTATTTAGAAGAAGAAAAATAGGCTTTGTATTTCAGTTCTATAACTTACTACCGATTTTAGATGTAGAAGAAAACATAGCACTGCCGGCTTTACTCGATAATGATAAAGTGGATAAAGTTTATTTAGAAGAACTTATTAAGTTGCTTGGACTTCACGAGAGGAAGAATCACCTTCCATCAGAATTATCAGGAGGACAACAGCAAAGGGTATCAATTGGTAGAGCTGTATTTAATAAGCCCTCGATAATACTTGCAGATGAGCCTACAGGAAATCTTGATACTAAAAATTCAAAAGACGTTATGGAATTATTAAAGTTTACTGCTAAAAAATATAATCAAACACTAATACTTATTACTCATGATGTTAATATAGCAAATATGGCAGATAGAGTTATTACTATTGGAGATGGGGAAATATCTTCGGACAAGAATTTAAAAGTAAACTAGGGGGAGGGAAAAAGATGATAACAAGTTATAAGAAGCTTACAGGAAAATATTTAAAGAAAAATAAGAAAAGAACGGTGCTCACAATTGTTGGGATAATGTTGTCGGTTGCGCTTATATCAACAATTGGACTTTTCTTTAAAGGAATTCAAGACGCTCAGATACAGGATGCTAAAAATAGTTATGGGTCTTTTCATTTAATGTTTCAAAAAACAAATGAAAAGTTAACTTCTAAAATAATTAATAATCCTAAAGTTGCTAGGAGTGGATTTTATACTATAAATGAGGGAATAAAAATAGGTGATAAATTAGTTGTAGATATAATAACGGCAACAGATGATGCCTTAGAACTTTTCCCTTATAAAACGAAGCTTGGGAGATTACCAGAAAAAGAAAATGAAGTAGCAATGGAAAAATGGGTATCATTAAATATTGATAAAAATGCTAAAGTAGGAAATAAAATTAAAGTTGATAATAAAGAATATACTCTTGTAGGGATATTACAGGATAATATAGGAAGTCAGATCAATGGTAACGGGGTGGTTTTGTTCAAAAATAATAATATTAATAAACAAAATGCACCATTACTCGTAGAAATAAGCTCAAAAACAAACTTAAAAACTGCAGTGAATGAATTAAAGCAGTTAGGTGAGAAAAGTTCTGTTGTGGAAAATGGTGTTTTACTAAGTATGCAGGGAGCAGGAGAGGGTGATTCAGGTATGGGAAGCCTACTTGTAGCCCTAGCAATAATAATTGGAATAGTTTTAATAGCAACAATAGCTGTAATATATAACTCATTTCAAATAAGTGTTGTTGAGAGAATTAAACAGTTTGGTCTTTTAAGAGCAGTAGGAACCACTCCAAGGCAAATTAGAAAAATTGTCCTAAGAGAAGCAACGATCCTGGCCGTAATATCTATTCCCCTAGGGTTAATATGCAGTATTATAGCTATTAATGGAATAGATCTAGCATTCAAATTAATTGGTGCAGATTCAGTTATGCCTATGAAAATTTCAATATCACCTATGATTTTATGCATAAGCTCAGCAGTAGGACTACTAGCAATATACCTATCCGCATTGGTGCCAGCATATTTCGCAGGTCGGATTTCACCACTAAATGCTATAAGTGGTAGAACAGCTATAACAAAGGAGAAAATAAAAAGAGGTCGGAACAGAGTTGTTCAAAAAATATTTGGGTTTGAAGGAGCGATGGCGGGTAGAAATATAAAGAGAAATAGAAAAAGATATAGAATAACTGTTTTTTCTATAGTAATAAGTGTAGTATTATTTGTTACATTTAAATCATTTATGGATATGTCACTGAATATATCATCGGATCTTAATGAATCAAAAAACGTTCACTTCTCAGTTGTAGGGGGAAATAATACTGTTGGAAGCATCTTAGATAATAAAACAGAAGCTACCGTTAGAGCCATAAAGTCAGTGGATAAGGTATATAGAGTATATGATCCATATTTATTCCACATGGCAATAAACAATAACAGTGGAGTAAAAGAAATTCGGGATATGAAAAACATATACAAAAAAACAACGGTGGGCGGAGCGGAAAAAATTCTTATGGAAAGTTCTATTGTAATTTATGATGCGGATTCACTAGAAGTTTCTAAAAAATATCTACAGTCAGGAAATATTGATATTAAGAAACTAAACAGTGAAAATGGAGTAATCTTAATCAATAAAAATAGAATATTAGATCAAAATACAAAGAAAGATTATTTTGGACCAATAGCGAATATAAAAGTAGGAGATGAAATAGAAGTTCAATTTGATGCATTAGAGAATGGTGCAGCTAATAAATCAATGGTTGAATTTGGAAAAGGTAAGGTTCAAAAGGTAAAGGTTATGGCAATTCTTGAAGGTGATCCGTTTAACTATAGAGGAAATTCAAGTGGATTAAAAATAATCACAACAGAGGAAATGGGCAAGAAGTTAACAAACAATAAGGACATTAAACCTGTAAACTTAAACATAGTGCTTAAGGATGAAAAAAATGAAGATTCAGGGAAGATAGCAATAGAAGCTGCTATAAAATCAAACCCTGGTTTAATGGTAATAAATCAAATAGATGATAATAGAACTCGAAAATCTACAATTTTAATGGTTCAAATATTATTGTATGGATTTGTTTTGGTAGTCTCGTTAATAGGTAGTGTTAATATTGTAAATACATTAACAACAAATATTATTCTAAGAAAAAGAGAGTTTGCCACATTGAAATCCATAGGATTAACTCAAAAGGGTTTAAAAAAAATGATTGTGTTAGAAGGACTTCTTTATGGGGTTGTTGGTGCAGTATATGGATCTATAATAGGATGTACCTTATCCTTCCTGCTAGGATTAGCAATGGGTGGATTTAGAGAGTTTGGATGGAGTGTGCCATGGGTAGCAATAGCTATTGCAGGAGTTGCATCTATAATAATTGGGTATATTTCAGTACTATCACCACTTGCAAGAATTAAAAAAGAAAATTTAATTGAAGCAGTTAGAGAAGATTATTAACAATAATCTTCTCTTTTCTCCTTTTCATATATATGTTAGCTTTAACTTAACGCATAATTGGGGTATTATTAAGTTGTTATTACTTAACAATATTTAGGACGAGGTGAACGAGGTGGATAGATTATTATTAGTTGAAGATGATGAGTCATTGGCCCTTGGAATAGAGTTTTCTCTAAAAGATGGGGGATACGCAGTTTCTAGGACTTCAACAGTTGAGGGTGGAAAAAACTTATTCCATATGGAGATGTTTGATTTAGTTTTGTTAGATGTTAACTTGCCTGATGGAAATGGATATGAATTATGCAAGTACATAAGAGGTATTAGTGATGTTCCAATAATATTTTTAACAGCCTGTGATGATGAGGTTAATATAGTCCAAGGCCTTGAAATAGGTGGAGATGATTATATAACAAAGCCTTTTCGCGTAAGAGAACTCTTGTCAAGAATAAAAGCATCAATTAGAAGGAACTCTAAAAATATAGGAAAGGCTAAAGATGCATCCATAGAAAATATATTAAAAAGCGAAAATATATTAGTTGATATTATAAAAGGAACAGTAATGAAAAATGGTGAAGCAATAAATCTTACAGCACAAGAGTATAAGCTATTATTAATATTTATGAATAAACCTAAGGTTTTAATGAAGAGAGATGTGATATTAAGTGAATTATTAGAAGGTGATGATCCTTTTTTTGATGAAAATACGCTATCTGTTTATATTAAAAGAATAAGAGATAAAATAGAAGATAACCCAAGGGATCCACAGTATATAGTTAATAAACGTGGATTAGGGTATAAATGGAATAAAGATATTACAGTACCCTTGGTGATGATTAAGGAGTAGATTAGTATGAGAAGAGATTTTATTAATTCTGAGCTAAAAGTAAGCACGGTTGTACTTTTATTTTTAATGACCTTATTTTTAATCATTACCACTTTAAGTTTAAAAGTGCACCATGATAACTTGAAGGCCGATTATACAAAAAGTTTGGGAGCGATTGCAGAAAGGGTAGTTGCGAAAAATCCGAGAATGGAGAAGGAAATTATACCGCTTATTACAAAGGAAGTTTCCAGGGAAGAAGAAATAAAAGGGGAAGCTTTTTTAAAGGAATACGGGTTAACAGATGATCTAGAGGATGAACTTTTTCCATATGTGGGATTAACTATTACAAAAAACAACTATGCGATAGTTCTTATTTTTACGTTTATGGCTGCTTTATTATTTGCACTAAATTATTTTCAATATAGTTTTTGCTATAAGAGGGTAAGGAACTTAGCGTTCGCTGCGAAAGAGGTAGTTGATGGAAATTATGACATAGCTATTAATGAAAATAAAGAAGGAGATTTTTCAAAGCTATCAATTTCGTTTAATTCTATGAGTCAAATTATTAGAAACAATTTAAGTGAACTTAGGAAGGAAAAACAATTTCTAGTGGATTTACTATCAGATATATCCCATCAGTTAAAAACACCACTTTCATCTGTAATTTTATATAACGATATTATGATTAACAAGGAACTGTCACTAAAGCAAAAACAAGCCTTTTTATCAAATAATCAGAGCCAACTGGAAAAGATGAACTGGTTGATTAAGAATATGCTCAAGCTTGCTAAATTGGACGCTAAGGCAATAGAAATTATTAAAGAAAAACAGAGTTTAAATGAAACTCTGCATGGTTCAGTGGATGCTTTGGAGAGCAAGGCAATTGAATCCCAAGTTGTGATAACTTTCGAAGAAAAAGAAGAGATAAATTTTGCACATGATAGATTATGGCTTGAAGAGGCATTTATTAATATTATTAAAAATGCTATAGAACATACTCCTAGGGGTGGAAATATAAATTTGGAGCTAATGGGAAACCCTTTGTATACAAGAATTATAATACAGGATACAGGAGAAGGCATATCCGACGTGGATTTACCAAATATATTTAAACGATTTTATAAAGCAAAAACATCTAAGAAAACCGAATCCATTGGAATAGGTCTTGCCCTTGCAAAGTCAATAATTGATGCACATGATGGTGTGATTGAAGTACGGAGCAAAGTGAGCATTGGAACTAGATTCACTATTACATTTATTAAATTCTAAATAAAGCAGCAGAGAAATATCTTATGTTGACACAAATGATGTTTTAGTGTACTATAAACATAGGACACTAAAACGATAGTGATATTTCTGATCGGAGATGAAATAATGAATACAGAGTTTAATGATAAAATGCCTATATATCTACAAATTATGGATATTATAAAAATGGACATTGTTACCGGAAAATTAAAATCAAAGGATAAATTACCATCGGTACGAGAGATGGCAATGAATTTGAAGGTAAATCCAAATACGCTTCAAAGGGCTTATCAAGAGCTTGAAAGACTTGGAATTGTTTATACACAAAGGGGGATGGGAACATTTGTGGGGGAGGAAAAAAATATGGTGGATTATTTAAAAGAGCAAATGGCAAAGGAAGTTATAGACTCTTTTATTCTTAGAATGAAGAGCTTAGGATTTAATGCTGATGAAATAATCAAATCTGTTTCTAAAGAAACTATGGAGGTAAAACAAAATGGGTAATATATTAGAATCAAAGAAAATATGTAAATCATATTTAAATAAAAAAGCTTTACGTGGGGTAGACCTAAACATAGTACCTGGAAAAATAGTAGGACTGCTTGGCCCGAATGGTAGCGGAAAGACTACTTTCTTAAAGATAGCAGCAGGCATATTACACCCGTCGAAAGGAGAAATACTTATAGATGGTCATATTCCTGGTGTTTATACAAAATCTGTAGTTTCATATTTGCCAGATAATGAGTATCTTCTAAGTTGGATGAAAGTAAGGGATGCAGTAATGTATTTCAAGGATTTTTATGCTGATTTTGATGAAAAAAAGGCAAATGAGTTGCTTCTGTTTATGGATCTTGATGAAAATAGTACTGTGAAAAGCCTATCAAAAGGAATGAAGGAAAAGCTAAAGCTTTCATTGGTACTTTCAAGAAACTCAAAGCTTTATATACTTGATGAACCACTTGGTGGCGTAGACCCTACTGCTAGGGAAAAAATACTAAATGCAATAGTTAATAACTTTAGTAAAGACAGTTCCATGATAATTACGACTCACCTTGTAAATGATATAGAACGAATTTTTGATGATGTAGCATTTATTTCTGATGGGGAGATAGTATTACAAGGTAACGCAGAAGAATTACGCCGTGATAAGAAAAAGTCAATAGATGAATTGTATAGGGAGGTATTTCAATAATGTTTAAGCTTATTAAATATGAATTAAGAGCAACTTTTTTAACTATAATTGGTATTTGTATATCTGTAATAATTGCTAGTCTGCTTCTTATGACAAGGAAAGGTTCATGGAACACTGATATTATAACTGGATTATCTATATGCTTAACTATTGGTGCCATGATAGTAATATTTATATCTTCATTAAAAATTATGAGCAAATATTTGTTTGGAGACTCAGGGTACTTATTATTCACTCTTCCACAATCTGGAATGTCAATACTAACCTCAAGGATTATAACGGCTTTCATCCAAATATCCATTATTACATTTGTATCCTTGTTAATGTGTAATTTAACGGTAGCAGGAAGTATAGACTTTAGTCTTTTAAAAAATTTTAAGATCAGTGAATTATCATATTTCATAATTAGTTATATATGGATGATTGTATATTCGTTAACATTTATTTATTTCTGTATGATTATTGGTAAAGTAGCCTTGAAGGGTAAAAAATTAGGTAAAATAGGATCTTTTATAATATTTATTATTTTATCAGTAGCAATAGGGTGGATATCAACTAAGATTACAACTTTATTACCTCAAACACTTAACCTGAATGATTTTTCAATAATTACTAAGTATACATTAACAAATTCTAATTTTGCGGTTTCAGGTGGGGTATTGAATATAAATATAGCAAGTACCATATTTGATATTTTTATTTTTGTTGGATTATTCATGACTAATTCATATCTAATAGATAAAAAATTGGATTTGTCCTAAGTAGATATTAATTTTTAATATGAAACTACATGTATACACAACTGACACTCCTTGCCTAAAGGCATGGGAGTATCAAGTGTGTTTTATCTTATATTTGTGTTGTGGCCTTCCTATCTTACCATATTCAATTAACATATGAACTTTTCCTTCTTTGTTCATATATTCTAGATATTTTCGGCATGTAACTCTTGCAATTCCTAAATTTTCGCCTAGCTCTTCTGCAGTAATATAGTTTTCTCCAATTCGTGCAACTCGTTTCCATATTGTATCATAAGTGTATTTATTTAATCCCTTTGTTAAATCTGAATTACCATCATTTTCGTTAATGGTTAAGTCCTTGCTACTTGAAATATACTTGTCTAATTCGTTTTGCTCAATTTCATTTGTTATTTTAAAGTTATAATATCTATCTTTAAATCTAAGGAGTGATGATTCAAATCTCTCCAAAGTAAAAGGTTTAATTAAATAATCGCGAGCTCCATAGCGAAAAGCCTCTTGAATTCTATTTATGGTTTTATCAGCAGTAATTAGAATTACATCTACATTTATTTCTTCCGCTCGAAGCCATTTTAAAAAATCAATTCCATTTTCTTTAGGGAGATAAATATCAAGTAAAATTAAATCTGGTTTATGATTATTCATAAAACTCTTAGCCTGAGTAAGATTACTCACGGCTTTAATTAATTCAAAGCCCCTGACCGTTTGCAAAAATTTTGTATTTATATCTCGTACCATTGGATCATCCTCAATAATCATTACTTGAATCATTTGTTTCAACCCCTCTTCATTGGAATAATTATATCCCATATAGTTCCTTTATCTACAGTAAATTTAATTTGCCCTTTCATATCATCAATAATCTTTTTTACAATATACATACCAACTCCACGTTGGCCGATTTTAGTAGTAGTCCCTAACTCATATATGTTATTTATAATATCTCGGGAAATACCCGGGCCATTGTCTTTTATTTCAATTTTCAAGTAATCATCTATTTCGTAAATTTTAAAGTGTACAGTTCCACTTCCATCGCTTTTTACTTCTTCAAAAGAGTTTTCAATCAAATTTCCAATAACAGATCCTAATTCATCATCTCTCATATATTGTGGTAATTCATTTAATTGACAACCAGTGTCAATTTCAAATTTTATTCTATCTTCTTCAGCTTTATTATATTTTGAAAATAGCAATGCCGCTATAGATACATTTTTGATTTTATCGAAAAGAATGCTACTGATTTCTTTTCGATTTTTAGCAACATCTGATATAAATTTTACAGCTTCCTTGTATTCACCTAGTTGTATCATTCCAGATATAGTATGAAGCTTATTCATAAATTCATGATTTTGTGCTCTAAGAGACCAAGTCATTTTTTTTATTCCTGTGAGTTCCTCTGCCATTTTTTTAACTTCAGTTAAATCTCTGAAATTTATAACAACTCCAATTACTTCATCTTTATCATTTTTTAAAGGGGTATATTTGCATAAAATTGTTAGACCTGGTCTTACTTTCATTTCTATGTTTTCATAATATTTGCCTGCCTTTAGAACTTCAGAAATCTTATTATCATAAGAAAGATTTGTAATATGCTTTCCTATATCTTCTTGAGTAAGTTCCAAAATATCTCCTGCTGCTTTATTAAATAAGGTTACTATTCCTTTTTTATTAACGGCCAAAATTCCTTCTTTAACACTTTCAATTACTGCTTCCTTTTCTTTTAAAATCAATGATATTTCTTCAGGTTCTAAACCAAAAATGCTTTTTTTAATATTTGAGGATAAAAGAGTTGCTGCAATTACGCCTAAAATTAATCCTAGAATTATAAAAGGTATAAATCCATCTATTTTTAAATAAATCTCATTATAAACTTGATTGAGGGGGCTTCCTATAGCTATTGCTCCAATTTGTTTTCCGTCTTTAAATATGGGAGTAAACACCCTAAGTGATAGACCTAAGCTGCCCCTTGCCTCTGAAACATACTCTTCTCCTTTTGTAAGAACGCGTTTTTCATCTCCACCTTCAAATTTTTTTCCTATTTTTCCCTTTGTCGGATGAGAATATCGTATCCCTTTCATATCCATAATTACAATAAATTCAACGTTAGTTTTACTGCGAATGTTTTCTATTTGACTATTTAAATTCTCTTCATCAATTTTCGTATTTCCTAATAAGTAATTTTGTACAAGATAACTATTTGATACAGAATTAGCAACATCTAAAAGGTTACGTCCAAACTGATCTTTAAGAATTGTTTTCATCTGATTAAAAGAAAGCAAGGATATACTTCCAATAGTCAAAAGTAATATTCCAATTACAAAGGTTGTGATTTTGGTCTTTAATTTCATAGTTTTCTCCTCTTAAACATTCAGGTTTTATGAATTGCTTACAAAAATTATACCATATCTAATTTATATATATACATCGTTAAATTTTATACAAAGATTTTTTAATGACCACAATGGTTTTTTAACTTTTTAAATATTTAAACATATTCAATTTGTTGTATGATGAAATTAGAAAATAAGTTTATGAAATAATAAATGAAAACGTATAAATGATTTAAAAAAGAGGGGAGATATTAAATGAATTATTTTGATGAAAGTTTAAAACTACATGAAAAATATTTAGGTAAAATTGAGGTGAAATCAAAAATAAAAATAGAAACAAAAGAGGATTTAGCACTTGCATATACACCTGGAGTTGCAGAACCTTGCAGGAAAATTTATGAGAATGAAGAAAACGTCTACAAGTATACCGCTAAAGGTAATATGGTTGCAGTGGTTACAGATGGTACTGCAATTTTAGGGCTTGGAGATATAGGGCCAAAAGCAGGACTACCAGTTATGGAAGGTAAGGCTATATTGTTTAAAGAGTTTGCGAATGTAGATGCCTTTCCAATTTGTTTAGACACAAAGGATGTGGATGAAATCGTTCGCACTGTGCAGCTTATTTCTCCAGGTTTCGGTGGAATAAATTTAGAAGATATCAGTGCTCCAAGGTGCTTTGAGGTAGAAGATAAGCTTAAAAAGATATTAGATATACCAGTATTTCACGATGACCAACATGGGACTGCTATCGTAGTTCTTGCAGGACTCATTAATGCTACTAAAGTGGTAGGAAAGAAACTTGAAGATTTAAAAGTTGTTGTAAACGGTGCAGGTTCGGCAGGAACAGCAATATCAAAACTGTTACTCTCATCAGGAGTGAAGAATTTAATTGCTTGTGACAAGGTAGGAATACTTTATAGAGGAATGGAAAAAATAGATGATGCAAAAACAGCCCTTACGGAAATAACCAATCCAGAAAACATAAAAGGAAATTTATGTGATGCTTTAGTAGGTGCAGATGTATTTATAGGAGTTTCTGCTCCGGGAATAGTAACACCTGAGATGGTTAAATCTATGAATAAAGATTCTATAGTCTTTGGAATGGCAAACCCAACTCCAGAAATAATGCCAGAAGAAGCTTTAAAAGCAGGCGCAAGGGTAGCAGGTTCCGGACGTTCTGATTACCCAAATCAAGTGAATAATGTACTTGTATTTCCCGGGTTATTCAGAGGTGCCTTAGATGTGAGAGCAAAAGAAATAAATGAAGAAATGAAGCTTGCAGCAGCTTATGCTATTGCAAATTATATAAAGGATGAAGACTTAAATGAAAATAATGTAATTCCAAGTGCATTAGACAAAGGAGTAGCTACAAAAGTAGCAGAAGCGATTGCTAAAGCTGCGAGAGAAACAGGAGTAGCAAGAATATAAAAGAAGGGGACATGGTTGTAAGGAAAAGGGGTCACACATGAAAAAAAAGGTGTGTCCCTAATTAATAAAAAAATAGGGGGTTAATACAATGCAAATTCCAATTAAGAGAACTATCGATAAAATTCCAGGCGGTATGATGGTTGTTCCACTTTTTTTAGGGGTATTAGTTAATACATTTTTCCCGCAATTCTTAAAAATTGGTGGTTTTACAACGGGATTATTCGGTAAAGGGGCATCAACACCAATTTTAGCTTGTTTTATGTTTTTAATTGGTTCACAAATTAATTTCAATTTAGCACCAAAGGCATTAAAAAAAGGTGCTCTATTAATATCAGGAAAATTTATAGTAGGTGCTGGTATTGGTATATTTGTAGGAAAAGTTTTTGGACCTGCTGGAGTATTAGGTTTATCACCACTGGCAATCCTTGCAGGATTAACAAATTGTAATGGTGGATTATATGCATCTCTTGCTTCACAGTATGGTGATGAAACTGATGTAGGTGCTTATGCGTTATTGTCTTTAAAAGATGGTCCATTTTTTACCTTAGTTGCATTAGGTGCATCAGGACTTGCTCAAGTTCCTTTTATGGCACTTGTAGCAGTATTAGTTCCAATATTAGTAGGAATGATTTTAGGAAATATTGATATTGATATGAGAAAATTCCTTGGAAGTAGTGGATTGTTATTAATACCATTCTTTTCCTTCCCATTAGGTGCAGGAATGAATCTTGAAACTATTGTAAAAGCTGGAGGTCCTGGTATACTACTCGGAATAATAGCTTCATTTACTGGAATAGGAGCTTATGTACTTCTTAAATTATTTAAAGAAGAACCTATAATAGGACTTGCAACAGGGTCAACTGCAGGAAATGCAGTAGCGACACCAGCTATTATTGCAGGAGCAGATCCATCATTAGTGGCGATTGCAACAGTAGCCACAGCGCAAGTTGCAGCATCATGTGTAATATCTGCTATCTTATGTCCATTTATTGTCTCTTATGCATTTAAATTGATGAGTAAAAATAAAATGAAAAAATTAGCTAATGGGTCTGCTGCATTATAAAATATGATTATTAAAATTTTATAATAAGAAGATTAGGATAATTAGATAAAAAAGTAAAAGCAAAGGTAAAAGTAAAAGAAGTTGAAACCAAAATGTTTCAACTTTTTTTATTGTTTATTTAGTTAAATACAGAGGATTTTTGAGTTACTTCGACCAATATATATAAGTGATGCAATTACTTCGGTTATAACTGTAACTCTAGTAGTTCTTAATATAAAGGAGACCTTACCGGATTGTAATAACATCAAATGTATTTTCATTACCTATAATGTTAGACCGAATTTTTGGAATTAATGGATTGACTGCTATAATTTTTTGGCTAAATATTTTATCACTCTCGCATAGGATCATCTGCCATTGAATTAACTGTACCTTTGGGATACGATATCATAATGATACTCCGTATATTTATTTTTTTGCTAATGAGTTTGAAAAGATAAAAAATCATTATAAAGAATTAAAAAACCTAGCAATTAAATCAAAACCAAAGGATAAATATTATATTGAATATCTTGAAGCTGTATTTAATAGGGCAATAGAATATTTTGTTAAGGAAATTAATATAATGGAATAAAATATAAAATATAAAATTTACCATGTGGATAGATTTTGTTTAAAATAAGAGCTATAATTAAGCTAGTTAAACTTGAATACTGATGGGAGGTATACAATGAAATTAATGTGTAAATGTGGGAATATAGAAGATTTAAAAACAGATAATGAAATAGAGAATTTTGAATTTAAAAATTGTGAAGATGGTACTATAGTAATAGTTTGCAAGAAGTGTAATGATTTTGTTTTTATTAAATTAAAAAATAGTTGATATACTCTGAGAATAATCTCGGAGTTTTTATTTTTTGAACCAATAATAAAGGAGAATTACAAGCATATGTTGAACTATGGTAAATATAATGTATTATAGGCACTAATAAATTTAAATTTCATATTGGTTATAATTATAATTAAGGAGAATAAATTTTATGGAACTTGAAAAAAACAATTTAAAGGTAGATAAAAAATGTAATGTAAAAGCCATTATGGCTGTGCTTCTATTTGGTGGTTTTTTATCTCTATTTAATGAAACCATACTAAATGTAGCCTTTGCGAAGATCATGGTAGAATTGAAGGTTACAGCTACCACAGTACAATGGCTAGCAACTGCTTACATGCTAGTAGTTGGTATGCTTGTACCTATTACGGCTTTTCTTATTCATAGATTTACTACAAAGCAACTATTTTTAAGTGCGATGATATTATTTTTATTAGGTACAATACTCGCGGTGATATCAACCTCTTTCATAATGCTGCTTATTTCAAGAATTATACAAGCCACAGGAACTGGCATGTTAGTGCCTATAATGATGAATACAGCTTTAGTAATATCTCCACAAGAAAAGCGTGGTTCAACCATGGGCTTATGTGTCTGTGCAATTTTAATTGGGCCAGCATTAGGCCCAGTAGTATCAGGTTCATTATTACAATTTTTCCCATTTAAATCCTTATTTATAATGTTGATACCATTAGCTATTGTATCAATAATTAGTGGTGCACTATTTTTAAAAAACGTGTCTATAATAACAAAACCTAAAGTTGATTATCTATCTATTGTACTATCAAGTATCGGTTTTGCTGGAATTATATTAGGAATAAGTTCTTTAAATGATTCATATTCAAATAAATTACTTATTATTATATACTTTGCTGTTGGAATAATAGGATTAATTTTCTTTAGCAAACGTCAATTATCCTTAAAACAACCAATGTTAGAAATACGTGCATTTCAGCATCCCATATTTACTCTATGTATAATACTCATTGTAATTACACAAATGGTACAGTTCTCTATGAACATGTTATTACCTCTTTTATTGCAGAATGGATTAAACAGCACCCCAATAGCTGCAGCTATTGTTTTACTACCGTCTGTTATAATTAGCGGGCTAACCACGCCAATAGCAGGCAAGATTTTTGATAGGGTTGGTGGTAAAAAACTAATAATTGTTGGTTTTTTAATATTATGTATTTTCATGGGGTTATTATCTCTAATTGGGTCATCTACATCTATTTTAACAATTACCGGATTATATTGTTTTGTAGGCTTTGGATCAGCTTTAATAATACCAGCTACCCAAACAACTGCGCTTAATCAATTATCAAGTGAGCACCAAGCGGATGGAATAGCTATCACAAGCACTTCTATGCAGATAGCCGCAGCAATTGGCTCAACTTTATTTATAGGTCTTATGGCAGCAGGTCAAAATAATTTTTTTAATAATTCAAGCAACAGTAGTACTCATGAAATTAAGGTGCAAGCTCTATATAGCGGTTTTCGTTATTCAATGACAGCCGCAGTCATAATTATTTCAATTGGTTTTATACTTTCTTTATTTTTAAAAAATGAAGTTAAAATGAAATAATTAATTAGATATGATGTGCTTTCATACAATATTTGATTATATTATTAAAGGTACCCATTGCTAATGAGTACCTTTTTTATTTATGAAATATTCTTTGGAAAATCCCTTTTTTCCTTTTGAGAACTTCCTCGGCTGCCGTTTTAATTCTTTGTCTTTCAAGAGAATCATTTAAAGTATTAACCAATTGGATATCATGTTCTTTAATGGTCTCAGGTAAAGATAACACTATTTTATTTTTCTCTTGCTCTTGTTTAAAGAGGATTTGTGTATTTTCTAATAATTTATTAATATTATAGAGTTGCCCGTCTTTTACATTCAATTGTTGTTTAATAAATTCTACATCGTTTTTAAGTATTTCAATCATATCTTCTTTTAATAGGGTAACGATGGTAGCTGCCACTTCCGATTCTGCTTCTGAATTTTGATTATATTTAAGACTTTGTTTAATTGCATCTAGGCCTTTCTCGTCTACACATGTTTTACCATTGTGGGTTATTATAAAAGGTTTTATTTCAGGTAACTTCATTTTAGCATAAGCAGTTACTTTACTAATGTTTAATTGTTTAGCAATTTTAAATGCATCATAGATCATTATATACGCCTCCTAAATATTTACATTAAGTGTTTATAAATAGTATTCTCCATTTATTTCCATATTCCTTTTTTTATTTAATTAAAATTAATTTTAATTTTGTAAAATTTAACGAATTTTTAATTATGTACGAATGGTAATATTTATCAATGTATTGATAACAGTGATTTCTAAGAAGTAAAGTCTTAATTAACAATCTTGTTAAATTTTATAATTGTATTTTAATAATATTTAAAATTTTTTATATGTGTGATTTCAACTTTTACCTTTTGTACAATTTTTGAAGGATAATTGTGCATGTATGTTGAATTATGCTAAATAGAATTAAATAATTTAGAAGAAAAGCCAATTCTTATTATAGTGTACGAATATAAAAATGGAGAAAAGAAGGCTGAACAAATTTTATAGCGGTTTATCAAATAGTTATGGCACTATTGGCTATAATTGTTGTTGTAATTCTTGCAATTGAATTATCATATGATTTACCTGGAAATATTAATATTACATTTTCAATTGTTGATAATATAATATTAGCTATTAGCACATTATAGACTAATATCTATGATGTGCTAATAGCACTAAAGAAATAAAAGGTATATCATTTTGCTATATTATAGAATTAAGCCAATTGTATCATGCTAATTGGATAGATATTATTTAGAAGTATTACTTTAGGTGGATTGGTATTAGGATATGGATTTCTATGGAGTCGAGTTAGTTTTCTTTTTAAAGGAGGAGGTATTTATGAAAAGAGATTATTTGGAATTAAAAACATGCCGTACAGAAAAAGCTGAATTTATAAGAGGAAAAGAATATATTGTACTTGATACAACAAGTAAATACACATATGAATATGATTTCAAAGTATTGCCTTGCTATAGGGTTATAAACGAGCGGGGTGGTGTGGAAATAGTTGTGCCTGACCAAATTTTCTATCCAACGAGTAGGCTATTGCAATCCATAAAAGAAGTAGTATATTCAGGTATTTTAAATATAGATAGTTTAGCGGAGGGTGAAGTATATTCTGTATTTAAAATGGGTGAGGAAAAAGGAGAACTTGTTTATACCATATTTGATGATTCAAATAAACTAATAACGTATCCTACATCTTTGTTTGTCTCAGAAGCTGAATATCTTAAAATGACTAAAGAGGAGCTTTGGGATTTTAAGAAAGTCAAAAAAGAAGAAATATTAAAATTTGAAGATTTGAGAAAAAGAGAGGTTCAAAAAGCCTTAGATGAACAATTAGAATCCGAAAATGCTAAAAAAAAGGAAGTTCAAAAATCTTTAGATGAACTAGAAAGACTACAAAACATAAAGGATTTGAATAATCTTGAAATAGAAAAAATTAAGGAAGTTATAAAAGTTTTAAGACCAAATATAGTAGTGAATACTACTAATCCTTTGATTAATGAAACCTCAAAAATTACAAATAAAATAAATGAGGTCTTAATATTTTTTATTGTTGGATGCTTTATTACAGTTGTTTTTTCACTATTTGGTAAGCACATACTAAGTTCAATAACCAATACGATATGTTTAATTGCAGGTATGTTAACTTACTTACATTTTAAAAATAGGTTATCTGGAAGTTTAATTATTGATATTCCTACAAGTAAAAAACCTGATAAAGAATCGCTGAGTTTAATGGTTTCCTTTAGTGATGATATATTGTTGAAATTAAAGAAAATTGAATTGAATTTATTAATTTTGGAAAGTGGAACTACTGTAAGTAGTGAAACTGTTTCACTAATAAGTGAATCTGTCTCTTTTTGCTTAGAAAGTTATAGAACCAAAGATACTAATTTACTAAAAGATATATATGTATTTTTAGATAAAACACTTGAATATATATATAGCTTGATAGATGGGGATAATTCAGCAGAATTATATATAGAAAAAAAGGTTTATGAAAATGTGTCCTCAATTATAAAGAGAAATACTGATGTTTTCGATCTTATGATTTCGGACAATAAAAAAATTAAGGAAATATTAAATAAGATGGATTAGCAACAACTATAGGTTCAAAAGTAGAACCTACGAATCCTTTTAGAGCAATATCAAGTACCTTTTTATTTTCTTTGCTAACAGGTTCTTGAATTGTCCATCCTCCATGAAATCCCATGGTATTACCTCCTTAATCATTACTTTAATAAACTTATCCCAAAATGTATTGATTTACAATAAAGTAACATATTACTAATAAATATGAGCTACGTCAATGAAAATATGTGTAAAAGGGGAAGATTTGAATATGGATATAGAGAAAAATGAATTTGATTCAGAATTTAGTAATGTGAAATATATGTCAGAACACAATATAGTATATCTTACATGGAAAAAATTCTGTTGCTATGATGACTATAGAAATCCAACAACATTTGCTTTGGAATTGCTTAAGAAATACCCCAATAGTAATTTTGTTGTAGATGCGAAAAATGGATTTGAGGATGAAAAAGGAGATACAGAGTGGGGGTTTTCTGTATTGATTCCAGCAATGTCAAATACAGATTGTAAAAATGTTGTGTTTATTATGAATGAAGTAAATGAAATAGAAGAAGAGATGGACATGTGGACGAAAGAATTCATGAAGTATTTTACGGTGAAGAAAGTCAAATGTTATGAGGATGCAGTCAAGTTTATAGTGTGATAATGAACATAATTTGTTGTGACATATGTTTGGATAATTTATAAGTGCTTTCTGCGAGGAGGTTGGATGATGGATACCATTTTAATTATTGAAGATAACAAAGATGTCAATCTTATGTTGGCAGAAGAGTTAATTGACGCAGGTTATGAGGTTAAATCGGCATTCACAGGCATAGACGGTATTGTTGAAATCAAAAATAATGGGTATGACCTCATTTTGCTTGATATTATGCTCCCCTATAAAAGTGGAGATGAAATACTAAAGGAAATGCGGCAATTTTCGGAAACACCCGTAATCGTTATTTCTGCAAAGGACATGGTTGGCACAAAGGTTGATTTTTTAAAGTTAGGAGCAGACGACTATATCACAAAGCCCTTTGATTTAAGCGAAGTGGTAGCGCGAATAGAATCTAACTTACGACGCTTTCACAAGCAGACACAAGAAAGTAAAGTCTTCCGGTATAAGGATTTAGTGCTGGATGACAATGGAAAGCGTGTTTCTGTAAATGGTTCTCCAATTGAACTGACAGCTAAAGAATACATGATATTGGAAATGTTACTAAGGAATCAAGGCAAAGTTTTTACAAAATCTAATCTCTACGAATCCGTTTGGCAGGATGAATATTTTGGCGATAACAACGCTGTCAAAACCCATATCAGCAATTTGCATAATAAATTAAAAAAAGTAAATCTTAATGGGGAATATATTGATGGCATATATGATATCTCGAGGTAAGATTGATGATAGCATGACCAGAATCGGGTTCATGTTTGGTGATGCAAGTATGATAAGCATTCTCGGCGCTGTTATGGCAGGTGTTTTTATCTGCGGTGATTTTGATAATAAAACAATTAATGATGCGATAGCAAATGGCTGTAGCAGTGATATGCAAACTGCTCGCTGTCATATTTACCTTGATAATGGTATATGTGGCACAATTAAGTGTCTGTGTATTACTTGCCCTTGTGCTTAAGAAGCAAGTCCTTGTGGTTGCTATTTATTATGCGCTTTCATTTCTTTGTGCGCAGTTGATGAGTTTAAGAGGTAGTTCTCCTGGGTTTGATCGTATTTTCGACTGTACGCCATTTGGAGGTAACTACACTTTTGTGACATTGGGTACGGGAATGGGAGATATCTTCAAGGCAATCTTTGTTAGTTTGATATTTATGATTGTAATGATTGCCATCACATACGGTACATTCAGAAAATTAGAATTAAAATAATATAAGGAAAGGTCGGTGAAAATGTTGGCAATTGTACTTGCATTTTTTTGTATACTGCTCATTGCATATGTTGTGTATATTCAAAGGCAATTGCGGAGCATCAACCGGCAACTCACTAAACGGCTGCTGGAAAAGACAAGGCAGCCACTTAGTTTAGAGCTAATCAATCGCGAGTTAAATACTCTGTCTGCTAATATCAACAAATGTTTAGCAGAAGAAGAAAAATTGCGTATTGACAGTATTCGGAGAGAAAAACGATTTAGAGAACTGATTGCGAATATTTCCCACGATTTGAGAACACCGCTTACTGCTATAAAGGGATATCAGCAGCTTATGGAAAAGGGTGAATTGAATGACAATCAACGAAAAAAACTTCTAATTGCCCAAAAACATACCCTTGAATTGGGGCAGTTGATTGAACACTTTTTTGAATATTCCTATCTCATAAACTCAGAACCAGAACTTAATATTGAACGAATTAATCTTACAAATCTTTTGACAGAGTGCCTCGCAGCGTCAGTTTTCACATTGGAAGAAAACAATTTGTCTGTACACCTTGAGGAAACTCCATCTATTTTTGTCTTAGCCGATAAAGAAATGGTTATGAGGATTATCCAAAATTTAATTCGCAATTGTGTTCAACACTCTAATGGGGATATAGAAGTGCGATTACTGGCTATGGAAAATGCGGTCATTACGTTTAGAAATCCTGTGAAAAGTACCTCTGAAATTGATGTGGAATGGATCTTTGACCGTTTTTATACCGGTGATAAAGCAAGGAGTAATAACACAGGGTTGGCCTTGTCTATTGCAAGGCTCCTTGCCCAGCAGATGGGTGGCAGTGCAGGCGCGGAGTTACAAAACGGATTGCTTGATATTCAAGTGAAGTTGCCTTTATTTAAGAATAAAAAGAAAGCTTGGGATTAGGGCATTAAGGTGAAAAATCTTAATAAATTTGAAAATCCAATATTTGATAAATATATCGCTGTATGTTATTATGTTCAAATAATAAAAAATTCCAATATAATATATCTAAAGATAAAATAATATATAGGGGGATGGAGAATTGAACAAAAAAATTATTTCAGCTGTAATGGTACTTGGTGTAATTGTGAGCGCTAGTTTTACTAACGTATATGCAGATTCTGCGTCAGATAAGGCAAAAATTAAACAGGTTCAAACTCAAAGAAACGACCTTGAAAATAAAGTCGAGAGCATGGACAATCAGCTTAAAACAATTACGTCTAAAATTAAAAATAATGAAAAAAATATAACTATGACACAAGAGAATATTAAACAAAATAAAAAAGATATTGAAAAAGCAGAGGTTGATATTAAATCGGAACAAATCATTTTTGATAAAAGAATGAGAGTTATGTATATGAATGGGACATCAAGCTATATAAGCGTTATGCTAGGCTCAAGTGGTATCGATGATTTTATATCCAGATTAGAAAATGTTAAAAAAATAGTAGCCTTTGATCAGAATGTTATTAATGATTTGAAAGGAAAAGAGTCAGCAGTTAATCTAAAGAAGGTAGCGCTAGAAGCGGGAAATAAAAAATTGCTATCTTTAAGGGTTGATAATAAGAAAAATTTAGATGTTTTAACCAAACAAAAATCAGACCAAGGTATATTGATATCAAAATTAGAGGCTCTAGAAAATCAATATGGTGCACAACTGGTAATAGATCAAGCCACTGAAGCAAGACAAGCCATCGCAAAAAGACAAGCGGCTGAGGAAAAACAAGCATTAAATGATTTGAAAAAAGCTAATATTAAACAGAATGAGTCTACTAGGCAAGTTGTAGAAACCTCTGGGACAAGTAGTTCTGGACCTAGGGCAATTAAATATACAGCAAGCGATTTAAATTTGCTAGCTAGATTAATAACTGCCGAAGCAGGAGGAGAATCTTATAATGCTCAGGTTGCTGTAGGTGCAGTAGTTGTAAACAGAGTTAAGAGTAGCAGTTTTCCAAACTCAATAAGTGCTGTTATTAATCAAAAAACAAATGGTTCTTATGAGTTTACGCCAGTACTAAATGGTAATATTAATAGAACTGCACAGGGAAGTGCTGTGAGGGCTGCAAATGAAGCACTCGGCGGAAATGATCCAACAAATAATGCACTGTTTTTTTATAGCGGTAATGCTCCTAAGGAATTGACTTTACCACAACCGGTTTCTATAAAAATAGATAATTTAACATTTATTAACATGTTATAAAACTGAATATGTTTTGCTGTTTTTCTTCAATCTAAAATTTAATTCTAAAAAAGTCTACACTAAAATTAAACTAGTAGCTATAGACTAGACGCTTGAAAAAAGTGTGTTGTGCTATAGGTGCTTTTTTGAAATAGCTTTATTAATATTTACTTAGCGGTATATTTATAGTATGATAGATATATAAATAATTAATTGGAGGTCAAAAATATGAAAATGAAAAAGAGTAAATCAATGACAATAGACATGAATGCATTACAATTAAATTGTAGAAAATTTACAACTTCAGAAATTGGACGGGGAATAGGGATTAAACCTGCTAAAAAAGGAAGAAGAAGTTATAATAGAAGAGAAAAATACCAAACTGATGAGGTTTACTATAAAACTACCTACTTAATGTAGACTATTTGCAAGTATAGTTAAAAATGTTGAGCTTGGTAAACCTCTAGAAATAATTTAATAGTAAAAATAAACTTAAAGCTATAGGCATTGGAATTGCAACCATTGATGCTATATATTCTTGGATGCTTTTTTCATATAACTGTTTGTCGAAATTTATATCGCCATTTTACTGCTCCATTTGCCACATCTATCTCCAAAGCAGCCTACAGTTTTTTCTCCATCTTTTATTGCAATTACTTCACAATTGTTACCACAACCGTTGCACTCAATATTTCTAGGTACAAAATCATTAAATGCTATTTCAAAACCTTTAAAATTTGTTTTTCCTATCCTCATAACTTTTTCCTTTGCAAGTATTGCTGATCCTATGGCTCCCATTACATTATAGTGCTCTGGAACATAAATTTCAGTTTCAAGGGCTTTCTCAAAAGCTGTTTTAATGCCTATATTTGCTGCAACCCCACCTTGAAAAAATATTTTTGAACGGATTTGTTTTCCTTTACCTACATTACTTAGATAATTTCTTACCATTGCGGCGCAAAGGCCGCCTATTATGTCTTCCTCATTATAGCCAAGCTGCTGCTTATGTATCATGTCAGATTCCGCAAATACAGCACATCTTCCAGCTATTCTTACAGGTGCTTTTGATTTTAATGCATAATCTCCAAAATTTTCAATAGGAATTTCTAATCTTTCTGCCTGTCTGTCAAGAAAAGAACCTGTACCCGCAGCGCATACTGTATTCATCGCAAAATCTGTCACTATGCCATTTTTTAATAGAATTATCTTTGAATCTTGACCCCCAATTTCTAATATCGTATTTACGCCTTTGTCAATTTCCAAGGATGCCACTGCATGAGCAGTAATTTCGTTTTTTACTATGTCTCCACCTATTAAAAAAGAAGCCATTTGTCTTCCACTACCGGTTGTTCCAACTGAGTTTATTTGCTTATTATCATATTTTTCGCATAGAATCTTCAATCCATCTTGAATTGCTTTTATAGGTTTACCTTTTGTTCTTAAATATAATTTTTCTATAACTTTTAATGTATTGTCTAATAGTACAATGTTGGTACTTACAGATCCTACATCAACTCCCATATAGTACATTGTTTTTCCTCCTTTCTAACATATCGACGAATGCTTCTATTCTAGTAATATATCCTGCTTCTCCAGTCATTTCGTCAATTATTAATGTCATTATTGGAAAATCTTTATCATTTGAAATTGCGGTCAATATTGCTTTTGATACAATTTCTGGCATACAGCCCATAGGGAAAATTTGAATTGCTCCATCAAAATTCTCTTTTTCTGCAAGTAACGCTTCTCCAATACACTCTCTAGCGTGCCCACCAATATAATATGGAAGATATTCTCTAGAGGCTTTTCTAATGTTAATTGAGTTAAGTTTAAGTGTACTAAGTACTTTATCTTTAATCCACCAAGTAGGTGTAAGCATTCTTTTAGTGGATACGCCGTAGTCCATAAGTTTATCTTCTATATATAGATTAGAAAAGGGTTCAATTACAGTATATATTTCACCAATAATAGCAATCTTAACTGGGGATGTGTGTTTATTTATAGGGATTTCATTTATTTTATTCTTATATTTTTTTAGAATATTCAGCATGTCTGTTGGTGAAATTGCTTTCGCAGCACTAATTGTACATTCTTTTAAAAGTTTCTTGAATTCTCCTTTTCTTATTTCAAATCCTGTTAAATAATGCACTTTACTTTCAATTTTATCTATTAGTTTATTTACAGTATATGCAATTTTTAATGCTCTGATTTTTTGAATTTTACCTAAGGTACTATTATCTGAAATCTTGGATAGGCGATTTAAGAATTCATCTTTACCTATGTCAAAAGGACTATCTATTACAATAAAAGTCAAATCGTGTCCCATTTTCTTTAGTGCATTCATCTGTAATTCACAGTACTCACCAAATCTACAAGGACCACAGCTTCCAGGGATGATTATGGTATCTGCTCCTAGCTTTACACTTTGCAAATAATTGCCCATCATAATTTTATAAGGTAAGCACATTTCCTCTGGAGAAAACTTCGAACCTAGTTCCAAGGCATCATTAGTATTAAAGGGTGGGATTATGCATTCTATACCTAGACCATCAAATAGAGCTTTAGCTGCAAGATGAGTGTTTCCGAAATGTGGAAATGTTATTTTCATTATTATTTTTCCTTTCAATCATATCAATAAAAGCCTCAATTCTTGTGTCTAGGCCACCTTCACCAGTGTGTTCATCAACTTTTAAAACTAGAAGAGGAAAATCCTCGATTTTTTCTTTAATAAGTTCAAGTACTACAGAGTCTATTCCGCAAGCAAAGGATGATATGTATATTGTTCCATCTATTCTATTATTTTTTGCTATACTAGTTGTAAATCCATAAGAATTTGCAGCAAAAGTCCAAAAGGGTCTTTTAAACAGAGTTTTTATTTGTGATTTAATTTTTTCCTCCTCCACATACTCCTCTGTTATAACACCCACGCCTAGTTGGTTTAATTTTTTTACTATATTCATATTAATGAAAGTATCGTAAATATTGTATGGATGTCCGACTAAAGCAATAGTTTTTTTATAACCTTGATCTTTAATACCGAATTTATAATTTTGCTGTTCTTCTAATGCTTTTTTAAATGCACCTCTTAGATTTCTCTTGTCTTTCGTAATCATAAAAGCTAGTTTTTTGCACCAAGTATATAAATCCTTCTCATTAGTTGCATATATAGGTTCCGTCATTACCCTTGGCAGATTGGGTATGCTATATGTTATCATTTCTGGAAGTCCACAAAACTTGGGGCATATAAATTCCCGCGCGCGAACCTTCATAATTCTAGGTATTATTAATAGATCACATTTGTCCTTTATATCTAATATATGTCCATGAAATATCTTTATAGGGAGACATGCCTCGTCTACACAGTATTTAATTCCTTGATTTAAAATATTTTTGTTTGTATCTGTAGATGTAATTATTTCTGCATCTATTTCAATTAAAAACCTTTCAATAAAAGGGTAATATTTGTAATATAATAAGCCTTTGGGTATACCAACTTTCATAAATTCCTCCTTGTGTTATTTTCTAAGGGTACTTTTTTTATTCTGAACTATTAATATAAAAAATATTCCTAAAATTAAAAAATATAGATAAAAAGGTGATATATTGATAATAACAAACAGAGTATTATTAGACAAATTGAAAAATTAGAGGGTTGGGTTGGCAGTGATATGGATTCGTATTACGATTATTATATTTTAATTGCACAAATTTCTTCTTTTTAGCTATATTAATTATAAAGGGATAATGTGGATAATAGGTGGGTTTAATTTATTATTGTAATATATAGGAGGGATTAGGTTGGGATTTTTAGATGATTTAATGAATGCAACAATAGAATCTATAAGTAAGGCGGCAGCAAATGCTTTTAGCACTGTGGTTATCTCATCTCAAGATAATGCAAAAGTAAATAACATAAAGACTGAACTTACGGCAATTAATCGTGAACTCGATGCTGCATATAAACAAATAGGAAAAAAGTATTCTGAATACATTTTAGAAACTAATGGAATTCCAGAAATCGATGTTAAGGATATACTTAAACTTATGGGTCCTAAACTTAAAAAGAAAAGTGAAATTGAGGTAGAATTGATTGAGCTAGAAAAGAAATTAAAGGATCAGGTAATAATACAAGAAAAAGAGAAGTGCGAAAATGAATTTAAACGTCAAAAAGAGGCGCTGGATAAAGCTAGAGCTATGGATGTTATATCGGAAGATGAATATCATTTAAAGCTCAAACAAAACACAAAAAAAATAGATAACTTTCAAGCTATAAGGAATGTTAAAAAGCAGCATGAACTTGGAATAATTAGTTATGAAGAATTGCAGATGAAATTACGTGACTTGATTTAATATTGTGAGATTATCCTAAATCTTATAATAATAATAAAATAGTAGCTAGTACTTTTGAGTAGGTAGAGTTATATTGCATCCAAATGTACTAGTTATTATTAGTTGGTATACTATAATTTAAATCACTTAAAGATGAGGCTAGTTGAATTGTATTTTTATTAAAATTAAATTTTTCACCTTTAAAATAGTGTTTTTAGCAAACAATTTGTATTAATATAGACTATTGTGATGATGACTACAGGAATATTTTATACCCCCTTACAATTGACTGTAAACCAGCCCCTCACTATCTTTAATAAAAATTCATAATGTTAAAAAACGTTGTTGCATAGTATTAATAAGTAATATATAATAAATAAAAAGCTAATAATGTAAAAATTCGTAATAATTAAGAACATGGTTAGGAGTGAGAAATACGGGCCTTCAAAACAAACAGAAATCAGGAAATATTCTTTTAAGTTGGACAAAGGTTCAACGCGCAAAGAATACTTAGAGATTTAAAGTAAATTATATTGACCATGTCCGAAGTTACCTAAATGAAGTTAATACATATAAATAGTTTTAATACATTAAGAGGAAACAATGTAGAGTTAATAAAGGGGAATAGTTAATGAAGAGTAAGGCAAAAAAAAGATTAGGAGATTTATTAGTTGAATCCAAAAAAATAACATTAGAACAACTTAAGAAAGTGCTCATAAATCAGCAAGGATCTGGTAAAAGGCTAGGACAAATTCTTATTGAAGATGGTATTTTAAGTGAAGAAGATATTTTAGAGGTTTTAGAGCAGCAATTAGGTACAAAAAGAGTGTATTTAGATATGGTGGAAATTGAGCAAAAGGTTGTGCAAGTAATTCCAGAAAACATTTCGAAAAAATATAACTTAGTTGCTTTTGGTATGGAAAACAATAAATTAAAGGTTGCTATGTCTGATCCATTAAATATATTTGCAATAGATGATGCTAAGATTTCTTCAGGTTTTGATGTTAAAGTATATATTGCATCAACAAAAGATATTAATAATACAATTAATAAATATTATACTAATCAAAATGCAAAGAAAGCAGCTGACGATTTATCAAAGGCTCAAGGAACAAATGAAGGTAAGGATGAAGACAAGGCACAATTAGATGATATAAAAAGTGCACCAGCAGTGAGACTTGTTGATTCTATTATAAATGATGCAATAAAGCTTAAAGCAAGTGATGTTCATATAGAACCTTTTGAGAAACACATAAAAATAAGATTTAGAATAGATGGTACTTTAAAAGAGATATCTAGATACAATAAAGATATTTTTAGTGCATTTATAACACGTATAAAAATACTTGCAGAACTTAATATCGCAGAAAAAAGACTTCCACAGGATGGTAGGATTTTAACAATTATAGATAATAAGAAGGTAGATTTAAGGGTATCAACTTTGCCAACAATTCATGGTGAAAAAATTGTTATCCGGGTGCTAGATAGAGAAAACTTCTTAGTAGGAAAAGAGAAACTAGGCATGAATAAAGATGATTTAGAAAAAGTACAAAGAATACTTAAAAATCCATACGGAATAATTTTAGTTACAGGACCTACAGGTAGTGGAAAATCAACTACATTATATACATTATTAAGTGAACTTAATGATGACAGTAAGAACATCGTAACGGTGGAAGACCCTGTAGAATACGTAGTTGATGGAATAAACCAAGTAAACGTAAATGCAAAAGCAGGGCTAACTTTTGCATCAGGATTAAGGTCAATATTAAGACAAGACCCTGATGTAGTGATGATAGGTGAGATAAGGGACAATGAAACGGCAGAAATTGCTACAAGAGCTTCTATAACAGGACATATAGTTCTAAGCACAATTCATACTAACGATGCACCATCAGCAATTGTAAGACTTATAGATATGGATATACAACCTTACTTAGTGGCTAGTGCTATAGCTGCAATTATCTCACAAAGACTTGTAAAAAAAATATGTCCAATGTGCTCTGAAACTCACGTAGCAACGGAACTCGATAAAGAAATTCTAGGGATTTATTCAACAGAAGAATTATTGCTTAAAAGAGGACAAGGTTGTGGCCATTGTAGCAACACCGGATACTCAGGAAGAATAGGAGTATACGAAATAATAGAAATAACTCGTTCGCATAGAGAATATATCATGCGTAATGCTAGTGTAGATGAAATAAGAGATTTGAGTATAGAAAAAGGAATGATAACGCTAAAAACATCCTGTACAGATTTAGTATTAAAGGGAGTGACAACGGTTGCGGAACTGGTTAAAATAGCATTTTCAAAAGAGTAAGGGAGGTGAATAAGTGCTAACATTTAAGTATAGAGCTATGAACCAAAAGGGTCAGAAGATAGAAGGAACATTTAAAGCTAATAGTAAAAATGATGTGTTAGCAATGATTAAGGATAATAATTATTATCCCATAGAAATTAAAGAAACTTTAGAGCGTGAGCAGAAGGATTTATTTGAATCCTTTGCAAAAGTTAAAACAAAGGACTTATACATTTTCTGTAGACAGTTTCACACCATGATAAACGCAGGTGCTAACATTTCTAGTGCATTAAATGTTTTAAAAAAGGAAACAGAAAATAAAAAAATGAAAAAAAGCTTAAATGAAGTTTATGAAGATGTGCAAAAGGGGGGTTCACTTTCCGAAGCACTTGGGAAGCATAAAGATGTGTATCCTGAATTACTTATAAATATGATTAATACTGGTGAAGTAAGTGGTAATCTAGACATAATAATGAGTAGAATGGCCTCTCATTTTGAAAAGGAAAATAAAATAAACAACCAACTTAAAAGTGCTATGGTTTATCCAACAGTGCTTGCAGGGTTAGTAGTGGTAGTAGTTGTTTTTCTTTTAACATTTATAATGCCAACTTTTACAGGAATGTTTGAAAGCTCAGGGGTAGCGTTACCAGCACCTACGAGGATAGTTATGGGTATAAGTAAATTTGTACAAACTAAATGGTATATTCTGATTTTAGTTATAGGTGGAGTGGTTTATGGCATAAAGAAATATGCTAAAACTCCAGTAGGTAGATTGTCACTAGATAAATTAAAATTTAAATTACCAATAATTAAAGGTACTACAGAAAAAGTAATAGTATCTAGGTTTACTAGAACACTATCTACAGTACTTGCTAGCGGTGTACCTTTAGTACAATGCCTTGAAGTAGTGCAAAGGGTAGTTGGAAATAAAGTAGCAGAAGAAAGCTTAGCAGTAATTAAAGAAAAAGTACTAAAAGGTGTATCTTTAGGTGAAGCAATAGGAGATGAATCAATATTTCCAGTAATGCTACACTCTATGATAAAAATAGGTGAAGAATCTGGTTCACTTGACGATATATTGGACAAGACCGCAAATTTTTATGATGAAGAATTAGAGACATCGCTTAAAAAGATGACTACAATGCTCGAGCCACTTATGATAATAATTATGGCAGTAGTTATAGGATTTATAGTAATTGCAATGATGATGCCAATATTTGATATGTCTAGTACAGTTAAATAATAGTTTGACTAATATGATAAAACTACAAAGTATTTGCATGGAAATTATAAACATTAAGTAATAAGAAGATTTTGTAGTTAAGTCATTATTATATATTTAAAATATTAATTTTTAAGGAGGAATTATTAATGGAAATGAATTTAGTGAAAATGGATTTAATTGAGAAAAAGAAGAGGAAAGGGTTTACTTTGATTGAGCTTATTGTTGTTATTGCAATCATTGCTATTTTGGCTGCAATTGCCATTCCAAGGTTTACTAGTTTTACAGGTAGTGCAAACAGAAAATCAGTTCAAGCGACTTTAAAAAGTATTGATTCTGCAGCAGCTGTTGTAGCAGCTGATAAAGGAAAAACATTAGCTGATGTAACACAAGCTGAGGTATTAGCTCAATTAGGTTGGGATGCAATGCCAACTAATTCACCTAAACTGGTAGCATACACATGTGTTAATGGAGCTGCCACAGCAACAGTAGATATTACTATTTCTTGGAGTGGAGAAGATTTGACAGCAACTAAACATACATTTACATCTGCAACTATAGCTCCATAATCTAACCATTTAGGAAATGTTTTATGGTAGAACAAAACCCCTGGGGGTAATGAATAAACTGTGAACAAAGAAGCAACCAGAAAACGGAATCCTTTTCCTGGAAGGACCCTAGCGGTATAAATTTTACCGAATTTCAATAAGTATATAAAGCTCTATGAGAAAATCTAGGACAATAAGGGGAGCGATGAAGTAAAGCCTGTATATGGACACTTGGGTTTTACGAAGCTAATAGTGTAACCGACCTTCTTTAAAAACAAAACATTTTAACTAAGTTAACGAAAAAAGAGGTGACTATTCATGTTCAACTCAAAAGTCTTATCCCTAGACATAGGTTGAAAAACACAAAAATAGTTCTAGGAATCAAAAGTAAAAAAATGTAATAATAGAAAAGCTATCACTATGAATACTCCAGTAGGATTTTATGATGATGGAAATATTTTAAATATAACAAAATTAAAAAGTGAAATTTTAGACGTTGTGAAAGTTGAAAATATAAAATGTAGAAATACTATAATTTAATAAAGGAATTAAAGGGTAATACAGTGGCATTAGATATAAGTTTAAATAGCATTAATAAGTTATTTGGTGATGATATAAAAGTTAACGATGAAAATTACAGTTTAGAAGATACTGTTGAGGTTATAGATTTAGGCTTTTTTATAGTAGTATATTTTGTGGAGAGAGTTTGATTAATTTGCATATAAATAGTTTTTTCAAGAGATCAATTACGCATTACTTAGAATTACAGTTGTGAAATCAGAACCTATTAAAGTGTACAGAAATAAGTGATTTAAGAAATGAGGAATGGTAATGAGAAAATGCTGTGGTTTAAAAAAGAGGAAAGGTGCAGCACTTGTATGGGTATTAATCACCTTTGCAGTGTTAATGATATTAATGACTTCCGTTGTGTATATTGTAAGGCAAAACATTTTTGAGGCAGCGAGGCAAGAAGAGAGAATTCAAACCTATTATATTGCTTTAGCTGGCGTTGATTTAACATATGCAGCATTAATGGATCCAGACAACAACCCTAAGAAAATCGACAAAGCTACCGATATGTTAACCATTGATAATACTCCTTTAACAGATATTATTGTAATTGATATTAAGGGTGTCGAAAAAGGGACAGCTACCGTAACCATTGACAGAATAAAAGAGAATGAAATTAACTGGATAAGAGTTACATCTATTGGCCAGTTAAAGGGTAATAGTACAAAAATTCCTTCTACAATGAGAATAAATGAGGATAATCACAATCAAGTGGTAAGAGAAAAAATAGCTAAGTAAAATCTGGGAGGTGAGCTAAATGATTAGGAAGAATTCTAGGTATGATCGGAAGTATAATAAGGGGTTTACATTAATAGAACTACTATTGACTTTAGCTATAACCAGTATAGTGATTATACTCAGTTCAAATTTGATTAATTTAGGTACAAAATCCCACAAGCTAACAGTAAAAGAGTATGATCTTCAATCAGCTATAAGACGTGTTACAGAAGAGACAACTCAAATTGTAAGATATTCTAAGGCTGTATTTGCTGTGCCACAAACTTTTATTTCAAATGTTAATAGCATGGACCCAGGTTGGGACTATTTCATGGTATCTCCTGATGGAAAACGAATAGTTGCCATGGAGTACAATGGAGTACAACACGTAGAAAGAGTTTTGGTCAGTGGACAGGATAAGATTAAATATGAAGTGTTTTTTGAAAAAGAGGCCTCAGCTAAGAGCGACAGTGTAATGAAATACAAAATTTATGCTTATGTAATAGATGATGAAGGAAACAAGACAAGAGATAAGATAGTTTTTGAATCTACTGTAGAATCTACCAATGCAGTGCAAGTAGTTGATAAAGGCACAAAAGCATCGCCATCAATAGCCTTAGCTTATCGTAATGATGGACAAACCTCTGGTAAAGGGAAAAATCAAATAGCTTATATTACCATAGTAGTGGACGTATCTGGTAGTATGAATCAAACTCCAGCTGGAACAGGAAATTCAAATTCAGAAAATTCTAATGCAAGAATAAAATACGTAAGAGAGGCACTAACCGGAAATGCAGATAATCCTGATACTGGAATAATACAGAAATTTTCAAAAGAAGATAACATATTTATTTCCTTAGTACCATTTTCTACAACGGGAAATTATCCGAATACTACTGCTAATACGGACCCTAGTGCTAGACATCCTATATACGATGTTTATGATGAAAACAAGAAAAATGACTTGGTAAATATTATACAAAATACAAAAGCAGAAGGGGGTACAAATACTGGGGATGGCCTAAGGCAAGCCTATAATCTTCATAATGATTTTAGAACAAGAATGTCAATAAAGGAAGAAGATCAGGTGCATCATTATATGATTTTGTTGGTAGATGGGGAAACAACATATGAAACTAAAAAGGGTAACTGGAATAGGTCTGGCAATGGGTGGTTTTGGGATCGCTATAGGTGGGATTTCAAAGCTTCTACATTAGATCCAAAGTATTATTTAGATAAAGGAAATATTGATTTCCTTTATCAAGATAATCCGAGGGAGAGTAATCCAAATGCTAACTATGCCATTACCGGAGATGGAAATAAAATTATTACAACAAGTTCATCATATGTTACTTCCGTAGGTAACTTAATTAAGAATTTTGAGGATGGAAATGGAGTAAAAAGCTATATGATAGGTTATGCAAATAACTTAGGGACGCATATTAATTCTATTGGCACAAGCATTGGAACAGAGCCAAACAACATCTATAGATATGATGACCCAGGATTTAATTTAGATGAGGTATTTAAAAATATTGCAAATGATATTATGTCTGATTTTTGGTTGGTTGCAGGTCCTCAAATAATAAAATAGATGAGAGTAAGGTGAGTTTTATGCGAAAAAGAAATGGGTTTACTTTAGTGGAGGTTATTTTAGCTATTGCTATTTTAGGTATTATCAGCGTGGGCTTTCTAACGATCTTGAGCAGTCATCTAATATTTCTTAATAAAACCAAAGACATTTCCCAAGAAGTATTTTTAGCTCAACGTGAAATGGAAATGGAAATCGATGGTGTGAAAGAAAAAATAAGGGAAAATGGTGGAAATACAACAGGTTTAAAAGAAAAAAACATTTTTTCTAAGTTAGGTGGAGTTAAAGTGAATTATTATGAAGTTGAGAAGACTCGTAATAATAAAGACTATTGTACCCTTGTTTCCAGTGTTAAGCCAGAAGTATTAACGCCTATTGAGCTTAAAAGTATTGGAATCAAGGTAAATCAAGGGAGTAAGAATGTTTCTTATGGGTATGCTACGGGAGGATTTAATATAGTTGGAAATTTTGAGAATGATGTTAAATATAAGTGGGATCATTTGTTAAATGTAGTTGAGTGGTATGTTTCTACTGAGGAGTATACTACGCCGTTGCCTAAAGATCCGAATTTTAGTTTAAATGAAGATATTAAAAATAATTCATATTATTATCCTCTTTTTCCAAGAGATTATGTTTTGGTGTCAAATGAGACTATAAATAATTTTGGTTCTTTTGAAAGGACTTTTCCATCATCATTATTAGAGAAATATAAGGGCAGACATATTATATTTACTGCAACTGAAGGTGCTAAGTCAGGTAAAATAGGCAAGCAAAGTGTAAGTTCACCTGTTTTTATATCAGGGTTACCGATAACAGAAAATCTGGTGTCTCATTTTGATGCAGGATTCATAGATCCATCCAATACTAATGGAGCAAAGGCTGAAGTAGTATTAGATGGTCAGAAAAATAAGGTTATAAAATGGCTTGATCTTTCAAGTATAGACGGTAATATTGAGCCAAATGAAGCTGCGGAGCTAATCAATGAAAAACCAGAGTTAATGAAAATGGGAATGGAAACAGGGTCTAAATGGCAATATGTGAGATTTAATGCAGATGATCAATATTTACAAATAGAAAATCAAAATACAAATAGTAAAAATATTGATATTTTTGCAGTAGTTCGAAATAGAGTAGGAAAAGAAGAATCTGTTTTTTTAAAAAATGGGGTATTTGAATTTAGTATACCAAAATCAGAAACCAATGATGAATGGTTACTTGTAAAAACAGGACCAATTAGTTCCAAGAATGATATATTTAAAATAGGTGGTCCGAATGTTGATATTGCAGAGGTGGTAATATATAAGGATGGATTGACTACCGAGAAAATTAAAATTCTTGAAGATTATTTTAATGAAAAATATAAGTTACCTATTGTAGTAGCTAATAAGTAGGAGATAGTTGTGAACTAAAATAAAAATAATTGAGCGAGGTGACAACCAATGTTCAACCCAAAAGTCTTATCCCTAGATATAGGTTCAAAAAACACAAAAATAGTTCTAGGAAGTCAAAGTAAAAAAAATATAATAATAGAAAAAGCAATCATTATGCCTACTCCAGTAGGATGTTATAATGATGGAAATATTTTAGATATAATTATATTAAAAAATGAAATTTTAGGTGTGCTGCAAGAAGAAAATATAAAATGTAAAAATATTATTATTACGACCAAAAGCACATCAGTTATAACTAGAGATATTGAAATACCAGTAGCTAAAAAGGAAGATATGGATTCTATAATAAAGTTTCAGATGGAAAGATATTTACCAATTAAATTTGATGATTATATAATACAATATAAAATATTAGAAGAGTTTGAAGATGAAAACGTAAAGATGGCAAAAATTACAGTAGTAGTATATCCTAAAACCATGGCAGAGGGATATTATAATTTAATAAAGGAATTAAAAGGCAATTCAGTTGCATTAGATATTAGTTCAAATAGTATTAATAAGTTATTTATTGAGGATATAAAAGTTAACGATGAAAATTACAGTGTAGAGGATTCGGTTGCAGTTATAGATTTAGGATATGATTTTATAAATGTAAATATTATAACAGGTGGAAATGTTCAGTTTACTAGAATTATTAATTATGGTGGCGCTAATATAGATATAGATATTGCTAAGCAATTATCTATATCAGAAGAAGCAGCAGAGGTTCAAAAGCTTAAATGTTGTAAACTAGAGAGTAAATCTTTAAGTGATACGCAGAGTTCAATAGTAAATGATATTGCAAAAGAACAAGTAAGAAATTGGATTAACGAAATAGAAAAATTGCTTAATTATTATAAAAATAAAGAACAAGGAAATAAAATAGACAAGATATATATTTGTGGAGGAAGTTCAAGTCTTAAAGGTATAGACACATTTATAAAAGACGTTTTGAACCTACCTGTTACCAAAATACAGAGTTTAAGTAATGTAAAATATTCTAAAATAGATGTAAAATTAAGTATATATTTAAACGCTATTGGTGCAATAATAAGACAAAGGTAGGTGAAACTTATGAATGATTTTAACTTTTTTGACGTTTATACAGGAGGTAGAAAAGATTTTAAAAAAGAATACTTTTATGCTGTTATATTATCTATATGTTTAGTCTTATTTATTACTTTTACTTATGTTTATAACAGGGTTACAATAGGTGAGTTAAATTCTGAAATTAAGAATACACAGCAAAATTTAAATCAAAATGCTGTTAAGCTAAAAGAAATACAAAATGAAGAAAAAAAGCTAGTTGTAATGAATAAGTACTATGGTATAGTGTCAAATATTAGTAACGGATTAAATAATAATGATTTTGTAGGAAGTAAAGCAATAAATAAAATAAATTCATGTGTTCCTAAAGGAGTTTATTTTAAAGTAATAACTTTAAATGTAAGTGGAGTGCAACTTCAAGCTGAAGCAAAAGACAAAGAATCTATACCAGTATTTGAGCGTGCTTTAGAAAATATAGATATTATAAAACAAGTTTATATTGATAAAATTACCGCATCATCTACACAAAAAGGGGCATTTACTTTTTCTGTTAATTGCGTTTTAAAGGATGTTGATAATTATGAAAATAAGTAAGAGGGAACAGATGTTAATAGGAGCTTTATTACTAGTTTTATTGGGATATTGTTTTTATAAATTTGTTTACATAAAACAAAATGAGCAGATAATTGAATTAAAAGCTAGTAGGGACTCATACTCTCAAAAATGGGAGCAAGTTAAAGCAAAGATTGCTTCAAAAGATAATGAAAACGAACAATATAAAGATTTAAATTCTAAAATACTTAGTAAGACAGATAAACTGTTTCCATCAATTAAACAAGAAGAAATTATAGTCATTTTAAACAAGATGATTAAAGATAGTAACATTGAAACTGATTTATTGGGGTTCTCAGAAATAAGTAGTGGAAATGCAACAGCAGTAGATACAAATAAAACTGTAAATAATGTGGCAACTAGTACAAAATCTACAAATCAGTTGGATAAGCTTGTAGGTGAATTTAATGGTACTCCTACAAAAAATTCTACCACTGTAACAACCAATTCTAGCGGTACTAGTACTAGTAACACAAGCGCCAGCGCTAGTGATTCAAAGATTACAGGTGCATATAAAATGGAAGTTACATTTAACTTTAAAGGCACATATGATCAATATATTAATTTTATAGGGCAAATAGAAAACTATAGTAAAAAAATAGTTATTAATAATATAAGTATTACTGGAGCTCTAGGTAGTAATGTAACAGGAATTATTATATTAGATTTTTATGGTGTTCCGAGGCTTAATAATATTGATGATTTTAAGTGGGATTATAAAGCCCCTAGCGGTAACGGAAGTCCCTTTGTTGGATCATCTTCTTCGATACCTGTTAGCAGTGCTGTAGTTACAAATAAAGTAACTACCACAACCTCAAACAGTGCAAGCACGGCAACAAACAGTGCGAGTACAGCAGTAAACAGTGCAAGTACATTAGCAAAAAGTACAGGTACGGTCACAAAAGTTGAAGTTGTAAGTGACTTTATTTTGAATGCTAAACCTAAAACAACTAGTAATGTGCATACTATAACAATTCAAAAGGCAAAAGAAGAGTCAATGAAATCATATATTTATTCAAATAATGTAGGAATAGAGCTGGTGGAGTTTTATTTTACAAAAGTTGGATCTAAGTATTATTATAAATATAAAACGGGTACAAAATCCTATCCTAGTAATTTTAATAATTATATTGAGTTTGTACCTAAAGGAGGAAATATAGTTCTTGATATGGTCTCGCAAATTAGAGGAACAAGTTCAGATTTATCAGGAGCAAATATTAGAATTACAAATGATACCGATAAAAGTGTTGCAGTGAACATTTCAGGTGACGATAAAAGTAAACCGAGGGTGAGTATATTTAAAGAAAAAGGTGATATTTCGGTTGTTAGAAAATAAATATATTATATTAATAAGTGAATAGAAATATTAATGATAGTTAATTTAACTACTATAAGTTTAACATCCCCAAGACATGTCAATACTCATAAAAGAGGTGATGGACATGTCTTTTAAAATTACGTGGAAAACACATGTAATATGTACAATAATAGCTTTTTTGATTGTAATGCTCCTGGGGATCTATATATGTCGTGTAAGCTTATAAGGTATGACTCGAGTAGTAAGATAGTTGATAGAATTTATGGGTTTGATGTAGTGTAGGAAATCCATGGGTTGCAATAGCGATTCATGACTTTTTTTGTTATATCTGGACATTAGGTTAGTCCTTATTTATGTTTATAAGCTCTATTTTATAATTCCCATCGGGGGATTCTACCTCAACTATATCTCCAATTATTTTTCCAAATAATACTTTTCCTATTGGAGACTCAATACTAAACTTGCCATTTACTATATCAACTTGAAGTGTTGTTACAAGTTCTATTTCTTCTATATCATCACTGCTTTCAAATTTTATCAGTAATTTATTACCTATATTTGCACCGAGAGTATTATCAATAACGTCATCTATAACCTGAGCAGACCTGATCATTTTTATTAAATAACCCATACGTCTAAAGTTCTCGTACATATTTGATTTGGCGGCTTTATATTCGGCATTTTCACTTCTATCACCATGAGCTGCAGCTATCATTTTTTCGCGAGCTATTTCCATTGTTAAAGGACCCTTGCGATAATCAAATTCCTTTTGAAGTTCTTCAACATCTTTTTTAGTGAGTTTATTATTCATTTTGGCACCTTCTTTTCTATGGGAAATATCACAATTATAACACAATTTAAGGTAATTATATGTTATTTATTTAATGAAGAATTAAATTATTATTTTTAGTTATTAATGGAGAGAATATATAATAGAATAAATACAAATACATAGAAATAAAGTATAATTATAATATCGATTCATGTGAGATTCAGGGAGTGGGGTTATGCAATTATGAAGAAATATAAAAAAGTTATTGTTCTTGGAGCGGGATTTTCAAAATCATTATGTAGTTCAATGCCATTAATTAAAGATTTGCTTGAGAATATTGAGGAAAACAGTTTGCTCAAAAGTTTTGTAAGCAAGGCAAAAGAAAAATTACATGATTATTTTGATGTGGAAAACTGCGTTAGTTATATATTATCAAGAGAAATATTTTTTAATGATAAAGAGGATATAGAATTTTATACTTTGAGAAAAGAAATGTTAAAACATATATATAATGAAATGAAAAATTGTGAACCTGATGAAGATAAAATGGAAATTATGGGTAAATTCCTATACTATTGTGATAAAGAAAATATATTACTTGTTACATTTAATTATGATTTATTTATTGAAAAGATTTGTAAAAAATTATGTGAGAAAGAAAAGTTTAGAGTTAAATATGGTATTAAACTAAATCAAGATCCATATCAAGAAAGCGAAAGGGTAGATGGATCAGATTTAAATGAAAAAAACATAGAAATTCTGAAGCTTCATGGCTCTTTTAATTGGTTTAGCATGAGTAAATCAGACAATGCAGATATTGATGATGTTATATCCCTTGAACAAAATGATATTAATGAAATTTTCATTGAGGATGTGCCATTTTTCGTTCCAATGTCAAATACTAAACATAAATACTTTGCTGGTAATTTTTATAAACTTTTATGGAAAAAGATGAAATATTATATAGACAATGCGCAGCAATTAGACTTTATAGGCTATGGGTTTCCCAAAACGGACTTTGACAATTTGATGTTATTTAGTTTTTATAAAGAAAAAGTGAAAAACATTGTAATATCTAAAACCACAGAAGATAAAGAAACTAAAAGAAGGCTAGAAAAAATCTTTAGTAATGCCCAGGTGCATACAGATGGAGCAATTAAATATATTGAGAGAATAACCAAATAATATTTATATAATTATTGTAACATCTGAGCTATGCATAGCCTTTATTTCTACGATTTTTAATCCTTTATAGTCTCTTAATACATCCATGCTGTTTTTAAGTTCTTTAAAGTTTATACAATCAATATATTGTTTTTGCTCACCAGGGATAAATCTTCCGGTAATCAATACCACGAAGCTGCAAATGCTAATTGCTACTTTTACAAGTCCTATTGGTGCTGGAAAATTAAGACTTTTTCCATTTTTAAGCTTTATATATATTCTCAACTTTATTTCTCCTTTTCATTAAAATAGAAGGCAAATTAAGCATCCCTTAGTCACCCATATAATTAAGTAATTATTCTATAGAAACTTCAATTATATCCCCATTGCTGCTTTTTACATCTACTATTTTTCCAACAAGCCCAGAATCAATAGCTTCCATAATCATTTTTATATCTATTCCGTCTTCGTCAGATACGCCAGGTATCTTAATATTATTAACAGCATTTCCTATAGCCTTTAAAAATTTAACTGGCACATTCACATTTATTGTGTCCTTTGTAGCGGACAGTACCCTAACTTTTAGCATCTTGTCTAAATTCTTTGATAAATTCAATGGTTTTGCATTAGCAGACTTATTAATAGCTTCGATAAGTTCACTAGCTTTATCTATATCGATTTTACCCTCTTCCACCATTTTTAAAATTCTTTTAACTTCTTCGTTCATATTATAAGCCATCCTTTCAATTTTTAATTTTTTTTCATCATATTTATAGCCTGCTCAGAAGAAATTTCACCTTTTTCAAGCATATCAATTATCTCCTTGTTACTAGTTGCAGTTTTTTTTACTTCAGTATAACCAAGAGCTGCAACAACTTCATCTAGCTTAGCTCTTACAGTGGGATAGGATATACCTAGTTCTTTTTCTACATCTTTAATATTACCTCTGCACTTTAGAAAAACTTCCATAAAACTTAGGTGTTCTTCTCCTAGAAATTCAAACTTTGAAAATTCGAAGTCATTTTCAATGACAGTGCCACAATCATTACATTTTAGCTTAATAATTTTTAACTTCGAATTACATATTGGACATTTGCTTATTACTTTATAACTCATGATCACTCTCTCCTTTTCTATATTTTTATTATAGTACATATTTTTAAAAAAATCAATAGTCAAATTAATTATTTTAATAATAATTGCTATATTAATTAAAATAATTAAACCATGCATTGAATATTTTAATTAGAATGAAATAAGTTAAATTTTGATGGGGAAATTCAATAAATTATATGGCGATGCTATGAGAAAAAGTAGGCTCATAAATGGGTTGTAAATAGTAAAATGACATAATAAATAGCATATAGTTGATATGCTATTTATTATGTCATTAAATATAATGATATGTCTACATTTTGCTGTCACAAGCATGGTTTATAACTACATTATAAGTAATACAATATAGAAGAAGAAACTCCATCAATAGATATTTTAATTAAGAACGCTTAATCCTAACAACATAATTATGACCCATGTTAACCATATAACACCATTAATTGATAATCCAAGTATTCCAAATAATTTTTTTGTGTTTGCAAAGAATAAGCTAATTAATCCTAACAAGCCACCTATAAATGCATGGCCCGTAAGTAAAAACCACCATACGCCCATTATAGTATTTCCGCTATCAGTAGCATTATCAGAAAAATATATTGCTAATAAAAATAGAATTATTGAACTTAAACATGCGGCTATAGAACTAGCGAATGATATGATACCTAATATTGAATTCTTTTTTTGAACTATATTAATATTTTGAGTGTTTTCTAGAATTTTATTTTCCACAATTAGTTCTCCTTTGTTTTTATATATTTTAAAATCAATTAATATTAATAGATTTGTTAATTTTTTTTAAAATTATAATTTTATTATTTAATGTATATATATAATATTCTATTATTCTGACGATATTCCTCTATTTTAGATTCAAAACTTCTTTTTATTTGAAAAAAAAGGATAATAAAAGATTAAAATCTATTATTTAAAAAGAAACCAGAAAAATTTAGGATATTTAAGTGAATTGTACCCGGTTGCATCCAAGTCATATGTTAATATATAAAAATAAAAAACAAGTCCTACATTGCTAATGCAGACTTGTTTTTATTTGTTTGATTTTTCAATGGAACATTCAAGACATTCATCAATGACGTCCTCACTGAGTATATTTACATTTTTATTATTCATCCACTCAATCTCCCCTCGTAATATATTAATAATATCATAGCTATGTTAATAGAGTATTAAGCTAACATTAAGAAATGGGCATTAAGTTACATTACAATAAGTTCATAAGCTAAGCTAAGTGCTGTAAGCACTGTTACAATTCAATTGGTGAATTCTTAAATTTAGTTTCTAAAATTTCACCTGAAAATGTTGAACCTAAGATGAGTATTCCACCAATTACTTTTACTAAGGTTATTGCTTCTCCTAAAAATATTGAAGCTATAATTACGGCAAATATTGGGTCAATATAGCTTAAAATAGCTATGGACTGTCCCTTTAGTTCCTTTATTGAAGAAAAATACATAAGGTAAGAAATACCTGTATGTAGGACACCTACTATTAATATGAAAATCCATGCTGTAGAACTTATTTTATTTAAATTAAGATTTCCCCTATAAATAATGCTCGGCATTAGTACTAACGCAGCTATAGATAGTTGAATCAGTGTTGTTTCAAAACCTGATAAATTCTTTATAAATTTATTCATTAAAATTATACTAGCATATAATACTGCTGCGCAAAGCCCATACATAATTCCAATTACATGATTGTAGGAGCCAGTTATGTTATTGCTACCGACACTAACAATTAAGAATAGTCCGCACATTGCCATAATAACACATAGGATTTTTGTAACTGTGATCTTTTCTTTAAGAATAATAGGTGCCAGCATTATTACAAATACAGGCGCAAAGTAGTAACTTAAAGTTGAGTTTGAGATAGTAGTATATTTGTATGCTTGAAATAAAAGAATCCAGTTAAAGCCGATAGCAACACCAGATAGGATGAGAAGCAATATATTCTCTTTTATTGCTTTCAATGATATTTTTTGTCTCATTATAAAACCAGCACAAAGTAAAAATAAACTACCTATTACTGCACGAAGAAAAGCTATTTCTATGGAGGGTAAGTTTATGTTTCTTACAAAAATCCCTATGCTTCCAAAGATTAACATGGAACTTATAATTTTCAGCTTGTTTTTCATTTGAATTCTCCTCGTTTAGATTTGATGGTGTAAACACTATCGGTGTTTTATTGTTATTATTTCTACTAATTATAATGAGATTATTTGACAAAGTCAACTATATTTATTAGTATAATCTGCTATTGAAGTTAACACCATCCATCATATGGATTATATAAAAAAGTAACGAGTTATACAAGATTTGTAATAATATTTTTAACACTAGTAATATTATTTATTTCTTATAAAAAAATATTAAGGTATAATAAAGTTAAAGATAAAAAAAGGAGTGTTAGCAAATGATGAATTTAAAAGGTCAGGAATTATTGAGAAATCCTTTTTTAAACAAAGGGACTGCTTTTACTGAGGAAGAAAGAAAAAAATATGGACTTATAGGACTGTTACCAAATGCTGTAAGAACTATTGAAGAACAAGAACATATAATTTATCAAAGAACTAAAGCTTTTGAAGATAAATTAGAAAAACGTAATTACCTTATGAATTTATATGATACTAACAAAACGCTTTTCTGCTATGTTATAGGTAAACATATCACTGAATTTCTTCCTATAATATATACTCCAACTATAGGTGATGCAGTAATAAATTACTCGAAAACCTATGATACTCCAAAGGATGCTGTTTTCCTTTCGGTAGATCATCCTGAAGATATTAAAAAATCTATTGAGAATTCATTAAAGGATCTTGATGAAATAAAACTAATTGTTGTTACTGATGGTGAAGGAGTACTTGGAATTGGTGATTGGGGAGTTCAAGGAGTTGATATATCTATAGGAAAACTTGCCGTATATACAGTAGCTGCAGGAGTTAATCCTAAAAACGTTCTTCCTATAGTAATAGATTCTGGAACAAATAATGAGACACTTTTAAATGATCCACTTTATATTGGAAATAAACATAAAAGAGTTACTGGAGAAAAATACTATGATTTCATAGATAAATTTGTAAATACTTCCCTTGAGCTATTTCCTGAAGTACTTCTTCATTGGGAAGACTTTGGTCGTGGAAACGCAAGTGCTATTCTTGAAAAATACAGATTAAATGTTTGTACATTTAATGATGATATACAGGGAACTGGAGTTATGATGGTGTCAGCAATGAATGCTATTGCTGAAGTAACTGGTACACCAGTTAAAGATCACAGAATATTGGTTTTTGGTGGTGGTACTGCAGGTGTTGGTGTATCAGATCAAATATTACTTGAAAAGATGAATTGTGGACTAACCGATGAAAACGCAAGAGAGCATTTCTATCTTGTTGACCGTTTTGGTCTTATTACTGATGACATGGATAATCTTACTGAGGGGCAAAAAAAATATGCAAGAGACAAAAATGAATTTGAAAAACCACTTACAGATCTTGCAGAAATAATAGCTGCTGTTAAACCAACAGTACTTATTGGAACTTCTGGAGTGTATGGTGCTTTCACAGAAAAAGCAATAAGAAAAATGGCAGAGTTAAATGAAAAACCAGCTATTATGCCTATTTCAAACCCTACAAAACTTGCAGAAGCAAAAGCTGCTGACTTAATAAGGTGGACAGATGGCAGGGCACTTGTGGTAACTGGAAGTCCATCTGAGCCAATAAAGCACAATGGGGTAACTTATACCATTGGTCAGGCTAACAATGCTCTTTTGTACCCTGGTTTAGGACTTGGTATAATAGTTGCAAAAGCTAGAACTGTATCCAATGGAATGTTATCTGCAGCTGCTTATGGAATTGCTTCTCTTCAAGATTTTTCAAAGGCTGGTGCAGCAATTTTACCTTCAGTTGAAAAACTTAGAGAGGCATCAAAACTTGTGGCAATTGCTGTGGTGGAGCAAGCGATTAGGGAGGGCTTAAATCGTATAGAAATTACAGATGCGAAAAAGGCAGTGGAGGATAGTATATGGGAACCAAGTTATAAATAAGATAAATTTTAAAACACCATTAAATGTTATTTTTTCAACAGCTATAGGTATGCTATTTTGATATCCTGGCATGACTTCTCTAAAAAATATTTATAACAATTAGTAAATCAACTGAATACTAATAATAGTACAGTTAATAAACCAATAACACATATGACTGTAACATATAAATAAGGAGGCATTGTAAATGGGTAAAATAATTGACTGGAAAAAGGAATATGAAGAGTGTAATGAAGAGTTTAATGAAGACAGTGAAAATAATGAAGAAAATGAAAAAGATTCTTTGTCAGTTATTCATCAATTCGTTGAATTCTTTTATAGGGACGAAGAACCAGGAGACGTGGAAATACATCCTTATGAAATAAATGGATTTGAAGTAGGGTTGATTTCATATCTTAATCTTTTAGAAAAGGGTTTATTACCATATGTCATTAAAAATATTAACGTTATCGCTGTTAAAAAATTTGAAAGACTTACGCAGTTGTTTCCAGAAGTTACTATTCCACAAGAGTTTTATATTGGATTTCTGAAAGGGTTCTGTAGCGTTCATAAAAAATATATGTAGTTACTGAAGCAGTCAGCAAAGTGTATCTCATCACTAACCTGATTGCTTTGGCTATTTTATACTATTCAATATAAAATAAGACATATTATTGTCTTCATTCATACCATTTCTCAAATTGTTGAAATTAATATTAAATTTAAAAAATTAGGTTCTATGGGACTACAGTATATAGTATAAATGGTAGCAAGTTTAAGGGATAGAGAATAAAATCCTTCGTTGCGTAGTTTTTCGTAGATATACCAAAATTTATATATGTCCACTTGACAACAAATGATATATAAATTAAAATGAATATTGTAGTGGGTCACGAAGGCCTATATTTACTTTGATTTTAAATTACTTAAAACAAAACAACCACGAAGGTTGAAGACATTGTTTATTCAATGTCCTGACTTTGGTGGTTTTTTATGTTGTAAATTACATTTCTACTAAATAATGCTAGGAGGGTATAAGTATGCACATGGCAGATGCTTTAATTTCACCTATTGTAGGTGGAACAATGTGGGTTGCGACAGTAGCAATTGCGGCTTATTCAGTTAAAAAAGTTGAAAATGAAATGGATGAAAAAAAAGTTCCTTTAATGGGCGTTATGGGTGCATTCGTCTTTGCAGCTCAAATGATTAATTTTTCCATTCCTGGGACAGGTTCTAGTGGCCATTTAGGGGGAGGATTACTTCTGGCGATATTACTCGGCCCCACTGCAGGATTTCTCACTATGGCATCTATTCTTACTATTCAGGCACTATTTTTTGCAGATGGTGGACTTTTGGCACTTGGATGTAATATTATTAATATGGGGTTTTATACTTGTTTTATAGCTTATCCATTTATTTATAAACGTATAACTAATAGAGAATATTCTAAAAAACGATTATTTGTAGCAATAATGATAGCATGTATAATAGGACTACAAATGGGTGCATTTAGTGTTGTAATGGAAACCTTATTATCAGGTAAAACAGAATTACCATTTAGCTCTTTTGTACTCTTAATGCAACCTATTCATCTTGCTATTGGTGTTGTTGAAGGTCTTGTAGTAACTGCAGTTGTGACTTTTGTTTGGAAAACACGTCCTGAAATCATAGAAAATGCTACACTTGGCAAACCATTAGGGAATATATCAACTAGAAAAATAATTGTAAGTTTAGCAATTATGGCAATACTTGTAGGTGGAGTTCTATCATGGTTTGCTTCAGCAAATCCAGATGGTCTTGAATGGTCCATGTTTAAAACCTCTGGAAAAGAAGAATTACAAGCAAGTGATAGCATACATAAAACCCTTGGTGAAATTCAATCTAAAACTGCCTTTCTGCCAGGGTATAACTTTAAAGCCACAAAAACAGTGAGCACTGAAAAAACTGAAACAAAAGAAGAAGCTTGGCCTTCTGTAAGTGGGGGAACTAGTTTGTCTGGTGTTGTTGGTGGAGGAGCAACACTGATATTAGCGTCTATTATAGGCTTCGTACTTAGGATAGTTAAGAAAAAAAGCAAAGTTAATGCGTAGATTCGAAGGAGATGAGCTCCCTAGGAGATGATTTAAACAATTAGTTTGGACTTACTGTCTCACTATAATATTAGAGATTGGATTTGATTGAATTATGTCAAGTATGGGAAAAATATTATATAATATAAAATTTTTGGATGAGCTTAGCGAAAAAAAAACAGTTATTCATAGAGTACATCCACTTGCAAAACTATTAACTACTATTATATTTTTAATAACTGTTGTTTCTTATAGGAAATATGAAATAAGCGGATTAACACCGCTTATTTTATTTCCAATGATTTTAGTTATTTTGGCTGATGTTCCGGTTAGGCCAATTATTAATAGAACTTTATTAGTATTACCCTTCGTTATAGGGATTTGTATCTTTAATCCTTTGCTGGATAATAGAACTATGCTAACTATAGGAAGTATATCTATTTCTGGTGGATGGATTTCATTTATGTCAATTATGATTAAATGTGTATTAACAGTATCCGCTACACTTATACTTATAGCAACAACAGGAATGAATAAAATTGCATTGTCACTTAGAATTCTAAAAGTTCCCAAATTATTTGTAATGCAGCTTCTTCTCACGTATCGTTATATTTCTGTACTAATTGAAGAAGTTATGAGGACCACAACAGCTTATAGTCTGCGTTCTCCATTCCAAAAGGGAATACAATTTAAGGATTGGGGTTCACTTACAGGACAGCTTCTGATTCGAACAATAGATAGAGCTCACCGTATATATGTATCAATGTGTTGCAGAGGGTTTCAAGGTGAATATAACACTAATAACAATATTAGAATAAATATCAATGACTTTATATATTCTATATTATGGGTATCATTTTTTGTAGTAGTTCGATTTATTAATATACCAAAGCTAATAGGCTTAATTATGACAGGAGTGATCAAATGAGTCATCATGTAATTGAAATAATTGATTTACAATATATTTATCCTGATGGAAAACAGGCTATAAATGAGGTTTCTCTTAAATTAAAACAGGGAGAATCAGTAGGGATAGTCGGAGCAAATGGTGCAGGGAAATCAACGTTGCTAAGTCTTATGCTTGGAATAATATTTCCTTGTAACGGTAATATTAGCATTGGGAATATTCCAGTAACTAAGAAAAACCTACCTCAAATAAGAGAAAAAGTTGGTATGGTATTTCAAAATCCTGATGATCAATTGTTCATGAATACGGTATATGATGATGTAGCTTTTGGCCCTCGTAATTATAAATTAAATGAGGATGAAGTCGCAAGACGAGTACTAAAATCCCTTGAAACTGTAGGAATATTGCATTTAAAAGATCGTGCACCTTATAAACTTTCTGGTGGGGAAAAACGTTCGGTTTCTATTGCAACTATACTTTCTATGCATCCTGAAATACTAATTATGGATGAGCCAACGACAGCCCTGGATCCTAAATCCAGACGTTGCCTTATAAATTTATTAAAAGGCTTTAATCATACTAAAATCATAGCGACACATGATCTTGATATGGTATTTGAACTATGTGAAAGGACTATAATATTAAAAGAAGGCGCGATAATAGCGGATGGATTAACTTCGGAATTAATGATTAACGAAGAATTAATGGAAAAATGTAGTCTCGAAATACCGTTAAGTATACAAAACTGTCCAAGATGTGGATCTAAAAATTTATATTTTTAATGAATACTACTTTTTATATCAAGTATAATCTCTTCAATTATATCTTTGATTTGGAGATTTCTTGTTCCAGGTATATAAATGCCATGTTTTTGCAGTGGAAGTATATATTTAGTACAATCCATATTAAATATCGAATTGGAAATCATGGGAGTAACTTCTCCTCTTATACCACCACTACATATTATCCCAATTGGTCCGATTATACTATCAACTTTATTTGTCCTGCAAAATGAACAAATTGCTTTCTCTCCACTTATACCAACATTTGCACCAGCCCTTACCATATTTGAAGTAGCAAATGTATTGGTACCAAGTGCAATTATATAAACATCAAGGGCTATCTCTTTACGAATCTTTTTTATAATTGTTTGTCCAAGTCCTGCCCCTTGTGCGTCTATTACAGCTATATTCATGGTAATACCTCCAAAAAAAAGTTATAGTATAATAATATTTATTTTTATATACATAAACATTATTATACTATAATATAGAGATATATTCTATTTTAAAACTAAACAAAAATATGATACGTATAGAAATATAGTGATTATGGAAGGTGAGCAAATGAAAATTAAGGTTGTAAAACAGATTCTAGAATGGAATGAAGATTGTAGTAATGAAATTAAAGAACTTCTGAAAAGCAAGAATGTATATTTAATAAATGCCATGGGTTCACCAGGTACAGGCAAAACAAGTGTAATAATAGAGCTTATAAAAAAGCTAAAGAATAAATATAATATTGCAGTAGTTGAGGGTGACATAGCAGGACAAGTGGATGCAGAAAAAATTGATTCACTTGGAATTTCTGTCATTCAACTAAATACTGGAGGGGCTTGTCACATAGAGGCAATGTCAATTAAAAATATATTAGGATATTTTGATTTAAACGAAATTGACATAATTTTTATTGAAAATATAGGTAATCTTGTGTGTCCAGCTGAATTTAATGTTGGTGAGGATTTAAAAATTGCCATTTTAAGTATTCCAGAAGGTGATGACAAAGTAGAAAAATATCCTCTGCTATTTTCTATAGCTGATATAGTTCTTTTAAGTAAATATGATATGATGCAACATTTTGATTTTGATGATTATAAAGTAGAAAAGAATATTAAACGTTTAAACTCAACATCAGATCTGATTCGAGTATCATCAAGAACAGGAGAAGGAATAAAGTCACTTGTTGATTATATTGAAGATAAAGTAATAACAAAAGTAAATTACCATGGTATAAATAATTAACATTAAAAAGCAAACAAAAATTATTTTTGTTTGCTTTTTAGGGATTGAATTAATATATGAAAATATTGGTGAGATTGAATCGGATTTTATAAGGCATTTATGGTTTAAACTTATCACTCCTTATAACAAATAATAGGAGTATTAGTATCAATATTATTATATATAGTTTTTGCTAAACTAGGTGGACAATTTATACAACCATGAGAACCATTTGTCAAATATATACTTCCGCCAAATGAAGGTCTTTTACCTAGATCATGTATTCCAATTCCATTATTAAAAGGCATAAAAACCGCTACAGGCACAGTATAACCTGGACCCTTTAATACGAAATTTCTTAGTTTATCTTTTAAGCTATAAACCCCTGTCGGTGTTGCATGACCGTTGTTAACCTGACCAGTAACAACATCTCCTTGTACAATAAGCGAGCCATTCTTATAAAACCATAAATGCTGCATAGTCAAATTAATTTCTACATAGGTATTCCCTATATCATTAACATCATGGGATGCAGCGGTTTGGGAATATTGGGGCTGCTTTGTTATGGTTTGTCCAGCTTTTATAGCCACAATTAAATCAGCGATTTCTCCTGTTCGGTTAACTAACCATCCATAATCGCCACCACTGACAGTTCCAGTTGTTCCTAGCGATGTGGCAAACTTTCTTTCCTTACCAAATGTATTATAATTATCATCAAGTTTTTTTATATAAGTATCCATTTTATTTTTATCAAATGTAATACCAAGGTTTTCGTTAACTCCAAGCCAGTTATGAATTATAGAACCATCTAAAACTTCTTTGCCACCAGTAAAGGTATAAGTGATTTTTGAAGTTACATATTTATTAAGCAAAATTTTAGTGTTAGAAGCTTCTTTGGACTTTGAAGTATATTTTGGATTTATATAATACTTTTTTGTCTCCAAATCTACTGTTGTTTCTCCCTTCAAAATTGCATTTATTACATTTGCATACAATGGCTTGATATTGACTTTATTTCCATTAACTTCATTTACAATTGTATAGCCTTTATCTGAATATTTAAAGCTAACATTTTGAGGTTCAATTATTTTCTTACTATCTAAGCACGAGAGCTTATCAAAACGTTCTTTTAATAGTTTCTCATCATAGGTCACTATGCCATCCATTTCAGTAACTTTTGAATTAAAAAGCGAAAAAATCCACATAAAAGAATTTTGACTGTCTTTTAAAGCTTGAATTTTACCATTTGCATTATATTTCAAACCAATGTCAGCAGCCTTAATTTGTTCATTCACACCGTTTCGTTCTTTAAGTACCAGTGTATATGTTTCGGTTTTTAATGACATTTCTTTATCTACTTTTTCTACGGTTTTACCAGAAGCATTAATGCCATTAATTACAGAGCCAAAATAAAAATGTGAGCTAAAATATATTGACATTCCCAAATATAGAACAAAGAGAATAGAAAAAGAAATTATACTAATTTTAATAGGTTTATTGTGTTTTATTGTTTGTATTTCCATGAGGCACCTCTTTCAATGTAAATTTAACATTGCTCGTTTATCAAATACTAATATAATTCATACTTTTATAAATAATATTATTATGTATATTTTTTTCTATTATGTCTATTAAATATATATTTAGTAAATAAATTGCGAAAAATGTAAAATTAATATATATATAATCTCATAAACAAATATTATAGTCAAGCATTATTGTTGTAAGTTTTTTTAAAAAAATTATTGGTAAATGGGATATTTAAATCTCCTAAATATTATATTATAAAAACACAGCTAAGCATTAAAAAAACAATGTATTTCTAATAATATTCTATACTTTTATTGTAGGTGAAAATGTTGAGATTATATACCTATTTATAATGTTGAGATTATATACCTATTTATAATGATGCTCTACTTTAATGTTTCTTGATTTTTTGACGACATTTCAGAAGGAAAGTCTCTCACTTCTATAAATGGGAGGATAACAATTGAGAATTGTTATCTACTCCAGAGGTCTACAAAGGGTTCAATCTCCTTCTGGAGTCGTTAATATTGTAGCTATGCTGGAGATGATTTAATAGCATGCTAGGATTTATTTATACATTATATTCTAATTTCTACAAAATGGGAGTAAATATTAAAGTAAATGAATTTATTTAATAAAGGAGAGTTTATGATGAAAAATATTTCTTATAAATTTAGAAATAAAAATTTTCCGAGATTTAAGATTAAAATAGTAATAATTAGCGTTATTGTAATGCTAGGTGTAATAATGTTCTTTCCGCATTTTTTTAGAAATACTTATACAGTAACCATTACAAGTAAACGAGTAATAAGTCGTAATAATGTTGACACGTATTTAATTTATACACAAATGGAAGATGGCAACATAAGAATATTTGAGGATGCTAATAGTTTTCTAGAATTTAAAATTCGTTCTGCAGATGTGTATTGGGGATTGACAATTAATAAAAGATACCAAATAAAAGCATATGGTCTGAGTATACCTTTTTTATCATATTATCAAAATATTATAAAAGTTAAAGGGGTAAATTAGGAAGCCTGTGGTGCTAGTTTTATTGATGATTCGTTTGAAAATTTTGAATATTAAGTAGTTAAGTTATTAGTTGATAAGAAGGCCAATATAACTTCAATAGTAAGTTTTTAAGGGCAGTATGTATAAATGCATACTGCCTTTAAAAATTAAGGCTATGTTAGACATAAATAGAATTGCACATAAATTTTATATGATAACATCGTCATTTTCTGTTGTAACTAGTGCAATTACTTTAAAGATAAACTTTGTATTCTTCCCATATGTTCTCTAAAGTAGCAAATGTACTAGAAATTTTTTCTTTTTCTCTTAATCCCACAGCTATAATTAATGCATTTATTACACTAAGTGGTGCTACTAAGGAATCAACAAAAGAGGTCATATTACTTTGTGCTATTAATGTATAGTCAGCATTTGTCGATAATGGAGATAATAAACTATCTGTAATTACGACAATACGGGCATTTTTGCTTCTAGCGAAGGCTAGAGCTTCAATTGTTCTTGTAGTATACCTAGGAAATCCTATACCAATCAATATGTCTTGTTCATCAATATTAAGCATCTGCTCGAATATATCACTAACACCGTATGCAACTACATTAACATTATCTAAGATAAGATTTAAATAAAAAGCTAAAAATTCTGCTAATGCAGATGAGTCTCTCAGTCCAATTATATATATTTTCCTAGCTTTAAATAGTGAATTAACTATATCTTCAAAGGTTTGATAATTTATTTTTTCCAAAGTGGCTTTAATATTTTCCATATCAGCTTTTAATACACTCTTTAGTGCATTTTCTTGAGTCATGTAGTCATTAGATAATTCAATTCTTTGCACAGTAGTTAATTTATTTCTAATTAATTCCTGAAGAGATTTTTGTAGCTTTGGATAACCACTAAATCCTAACTCATCGGCAAATCTTACTACAGTTGATTCACTTACCCCTACACTAATACCTAATTTAGCTGCTGTCATAAACGCTGCTTTATCATAGTGTTTTAGAATATATTCAGCTATCAGTTTTTGACCTTTACTTAAACGTGGAAACTTGATTTGAATATCTCTCATCAAATCTTGTTTGTTATTTTCCATAATCAACTCAATCCTTTCTATATTTAATTCATTTTATCATTTATTGAACATAGTTTCAACGAATTATTCATTAGTTTGGCAGGTAAGCTTAATAACTTGAAAATAATCGTAATTTATATTAAAGTGTACCTAAAAGATTGAATTAGGAGATATGGAGACATTAATTGGAATTGACATTGATTATGCACGGAAAATTGGAATTAAGGTAGGAAATTCAAACTATGGGGCAAATGGAGTTGCAGACTTTACCTTAACACATAGGGTTAATGCTCATGCTCATGCTCATGCTCATGTGTATTAAAAATTATAAACAAGAATTCTTTTGTTAATATAGCAACTAGCGAATATGAAATTAAGTATTAGAATAAGAAAAAAGTATATTGTTAGGATTTGTAACAAATCATAAAAAACTAAAGTTTTTTATGATTATTTCGATAATATAAATATAAGCATATACTGAAATATGATTAAGACATAAGACATAAGACTTACTCTTTATAGTAAATTAAGGTAATATAAAGATATTGAAAATATCATTCAAGGGGGGTAAAATTGAAAAATATTAAGTTTTTAGCACAATTTAAACAAGGTACAAAGGCAGTTATAGCTACTACTATCATGGGTATTACATTGGTATCTGCAAGTGGTACATACAATGTTAATTATAATAGTAGTACAAGCAGTGTGGATAGAAATATAAAAGTATTTGGTAGTGTATATACAACACAGTATGGTGTAACAACATCAACTACTTTAAGTGTAAGAACTGGAGCAGCGATGGCTTATTCTATACAAGGAACATTTAAAAGTGGTACAAAAGTTGTAATAATTGGTAAGGTAAATAATTTTTACAAAGTAAGTTACAGTGGAATAACAGGATATATAAGCGCACAGTATGTTAAATTAACGGCTAAACCAGTTGTTGCAGTAGTAGCGGCGCAAGCACCTGTAGTAGTATACAAAACACAGGTTGGTGTATCGACTGGAGAAGGAATAAGCATTCGTACAGGTCCAGGTACACAATATTCTTGGCAAGGTGGCTTTCAT